>ENA-OPCB01001248-OPCB01001248.1-human-gut-metagenome-genome-assembly--contig:-NODE-1248-length-15487-cov-3.015098_pt1 | contig 15487 bp, 8 predicted proteins | sample MGYA00241561_ERZ501473 | MGnify/ENA primary metagenome ERZ501473 (study PRJEB25962, sample SAMEA2042519) | human gut metagenome | biome: human gut; feature: human-associated habitat; material: faeces... | reverse complement strand
TGTAAAGACCTTGGAGAGGGTCTATAAAAACTACTACTATATAATACGAGGAGAATTCTTGCTAGCTCTTGTTAAAAATCCTTTCCCCTCCAATCGGAGGAACCATGTGTTAAGCAATTCTTTTTTGTATAATTTGCGAATTGCGCCTGCGGAAAGGATATTCTATACTCATTTTGATTGAGAAATGCGAATAGCATACCCACTGATAAAACGTATTAGATTGCTGCGCCAACAGCTTTTTAATACGTTTTATTTTTTACATTCAAAGCAACCACCTCCCTGTTATCTAACTTGCCTGGTCAAAGAGTTGAAGAAGCTGAGATTCATAATCGGTATAATCATTACCACCAAATCTTAGCCATTTTTTGTAATAATCGTGAGCATAACTGGCAGCTTCATAGCTTATTTCAAATATCTGCGAGATGCTTTCCGGATTATCTAGTTTGAATTTATGGATCAGAACCGGTGGAGCAAGTAGCGAACGCGGATTGCGAATGTCCGCTTTACCACAGAATACGAAAGTAACGAAAGCGGATTGTGAATGTCCGATTTACCAAATTAAGAAAGTTCTATGTTTCGCTAGCGAACATTGCTTGATAATCAATTGTTGATATTGTAGATAATCTTCAATGCCATTATAAAGTTGATTAAAATGAGGGTAAAGACATTACGACAATACAGAGAAGTATTTGAGTACCTATTGGTGCTTGTGTTAATATATCAGATAAGAGAGGTCTCCCGCTTTTTCCGGCGGTGAGAAAAAAGATTGTATTATGGAGGAAATTATGAGGTTCATACATATTGCAGATGTGCATTTGGGAGTTACCCCGGATGCGGGAATGCCCTGGAGTGAGAAACGGGGCAAGGATATCTGGAACAGTTTTCATATGGTGCTGGAGGAGGCTCGCAGACAACAGGCAGATCTGCTGCTGATCGCCGGTGATCTGTTTCACAGACAGCCATTAAAGCGTGAATTAAAAGAAGTGGCAGCGGGATTTGCTGCGATACCGGACACAGAGATTGTACTGATCGCGGGAAACCATGATTATCTGCATCCGAAGTCTTATTACCGCACCTTTGCGTGGCCGGATAATGTGCATTTTATTTTAAATAAAGATCTCACACCGGTGCATCTGGAGCGGATCCATACGACGGTATGGGGCTGCAGCTTCTGGGATAAGGAAGATGACAGAGCGGTGTATGGAAAACATCAGCGGCAGATGGATTCAGAGTTTCAGATTCTGCTGGGACACGGCGGCGATGACCGGCATCATCCGTTCCGGGCAAATGAACTGACAGCAGGATATGATTATGCAGCTTTTGGACATATCCACAAGGCGGCGCAGCTGATCCCGAACCGGGTGGTAATGGCTGGTTCCCTGGAGCCGACAGACTGTAATGATTTCGGCCCCCACGGTTTCTGGATAGGGGAATTGACGGAGGCCGGCTGCCGGGTTTCTTTTTATCCGATCAAAAAGTGTGAATATATCCGGCAGGAACTTCCGGTGACACCGGAGATGTCCGCTTATGCGATGGTGGGACTGGCGCAGCAGGAGCTGGCAAAACGTGCGCCCTATCAGATTTCCCATCTGGTTTTGCGTGGATACCGGGATGCGGATATTGTCCTGCCGGTGCAGGAACTGGCGCAGTTGAACCGGGTGGTGCGTGTCGTGGATGAGACCGAGCCGGATTATCCGTTTGACCAGCTGAAACAGCGATACGATGGAACACTTCTGGCGCAGTATATCGAGACACTGGAGGCGTATCCGGATGCGGCATCCGGAAGGAAAGCATTGTATTATGGTGTGCAGGCCATGCTGAATGCCATGGGGGAAGGACAGGAGACATAGGATGATTATCAGAGAGGCGAACATAGGAAAGTTTGGAAAACTGGAAAATCAGAAGTATCAGTTTGCACCACAGATCAATGTTATTTACGGAGCCAATGAATCCGGCAAAAGCACCCTGATGCAGTTTCTGAAGGCGATGCTGTTTGGCCTGGAAAAAACAAGGGTGAGAAAGACGCTGGATACTTATAACCGGTATGAACCATGGGATACTCCGGCCTATTTTTACGGTTCCATGATGTTTGAGACCGGGCAGCAGTTTCTGCTGGAACGGAATTTTTATTATAAGGAAAAACGTGCGCGGCTGGTGAACATCCGGGACGGTGAGGAACTTTCTGTGGAATACGGAGATCTGGACATGCTGCTTGGTAATGTCAGTGCAGCAGCCTATGAAAATACCTGCTGTATCGGGCAGGAACAGCTGCTTCCGGGGAGGGAACTTGGTGTACTTTTAGAGGATGAACGCAGCAATCTGGCACAGACCGGAAGTGGGGATTTTCAGTTGTCGAAGGCATTGCAGGAACTGGAGCAGAAACGAAAAAATGCGGAGAAGACCCGGAAAGAACTGGAACAGCAACGGCTGTCGCATATCCATCAGCTGGAAGTAAACCAACAGGTGCTGGAACGTGATATCGCCGGGCTGAAAGCGCAGCAGGAAAAGCAGAGTACGCAGCAGGGTACGGTGCAGGAGCAGGTAAGAGCGCTACAGCAGCAGATGGAACCGGTACAGACAGCTTATCAGACGGTCTGCCGGCGGGAACAGGAGCTGAAGAGCGCGGTAGCACAGGAACAGTTGGAATGGGAGCAGGCTGAACGGGAACAATGGAAACGGGAGCAGGCTGAACGGGAACAATGGAAGCGGGAGCAGTTTCGACGGGAGCAGGAGAAAACGGACGCACTTCAGCAGAAATCCGGTAAAAACGCAGGATTTTCACCGCTTTTGCTGATCGGTGTGGCGGGTCTGATTCTGGCCCCTGTTTTAAGGTCTGCCATGGATGGATTTCAGAAGATAGCACCGGCTTTGAATATTATCTGTATCATTCTGATCCTGGCCGGGCTTGTGTCAGCCTATCGTAAAAGCAGAGAGAAGAAAACGGCTGACTCTGGACAGAAACACAGACAAAGCGTAAATGACTCTGTGCAGAATCACAGGGAGCAAGATAGCCGGGCAAATGACCGGGCGAATTTACAGTCCGTGGAGCGGGAGGGAAGGAAAGCTGCCCCGGATCAGCAGTTACAGCGTGTTTGTCAGCAGAAATCTACTCTGGAAGAACAGCTGCAGAAACTGAAGGATCAGAAAAAATCACTCCAGCTTCAGGCGGCCCGGCAGGAAGGTTCCGGGGATCAGCTGCAAAGCCAGATACAGGAGAAAGAAGTGGAACTGGAAAATCTGACAGAACAGGTGGCTGAATTGCAGCAGGAGACGTTGGATGAGCAGCATGCCCGTGAAGACAGGGACGCATTGGAACTGGCAGCGGAAACCATGTCCAGCCTTGCCGCCCGGATGTCAAAGACGTTGGAACATACATTAGATAAAGAAATGTCAGAGATTCTGGCGCAGATTACGGGAAATGTACATGAGCAGCTGCAGGTGACGGATGGACAAGGTATCGTATTGGCAGAGCAGCTGCAGAAGCGTACCCCGGAGGCATACAGTCAGGGAACGATGCAGCAGGCGTATTTTTCTTATCGGATGGCGGCGGGGCATATGCTGATGAAGGAAGAACCGCTGCCATTTCTTTTGGACGAGACCTTTGCAAACTATGATGAAGAACGGCTGCGTCAGACGCTGCGGTGGCTGGCGGAACAGGAAAATCAGATCTTTTTGTTTACCTGTCGGGAAACTGAAATGAGGCTTTTGACGGAAGAGGATATCCTTTTTGCAAGTATACAATTATAAACATGAAATGCCGACATTGATTTGTCGGTATTTTTTGTTTCATATGATTTTGGTGTCAAAACACCCAAAACTTGATTACATGGATTGCAATTTGATGGGATTTTTGAAAAATCAAAAATAGATATTGTGTTCTAACGCAAGATGTGAGAAAATAAGAGATAATTGTGAAAAAACATAGTTCACCCAAACTACTGTTTTGTGGGAAAACTATCAGTGCAGAAAAGTGAAGGAGATAGATAGATGGACGTAGACCTTGGGCAGTTAAGAGAGCCGTGCGCCTGCGGAATGGAACATAACATCGATGTGGAGAAGATCGTCATCGAGTCCGGAGCAGTAAGCCAACTGGAAGAGATTCTGGAAGAGTTTCAGAATCCGGTATTTATATGTGACAGCAATACGCGGACGGCGGCGGAACCGTTTTTAGAGGAAGAATTTAAAGATTATCCGGTCATTGAACTGAATCCGGAAGGACTTCAGGCAGACAACCGTGGTGTAAACAAAGTGATGAAACAGCTGGATTATTGTGACAGAGGACTGAGCAGTGTCTCTGTGGATGTGCTGGTGGCGATCGGCGGTGGAACGATCCATGATCTGACCCGCTATGCGGCGACCGAGTACGATATCCCGTTTGTTTCTATACCAACCGCAGCAAGTGTGGACGGTTATGCAGCCAATGTGGCGGCACTGACCTGGGATGGGCTGAAGAGGACCGTTGCCGGTGTGTCTCCGCGCTGGATCCTGGCAGATACCGATATTTTCAGTGCAGCACCGTCGCGGCTTACCGCTTCCGGTGTATCCGATTTTCTGGGAAAGTATATATCCATTCTTGACTGGAAGATCGCACATCTCGTTACCGGTGAGTACATCTGTGAGGAAGTATGCGATCTGTTGGAAAAGGCACTGCGCGATGTCAGCCGGGTACTGGAAGATATCCGTTTTGGAGACAAAGATGCCATCGAAAAGCTGATGTATGCCCTGCTTCTGTCAGGTTTGTGCATGCAGATGGTGGAAAGTCCGCGCCCGGTATCAGGAGCAGAACATATGGTATCTCATCTGTGGGATCTGAATGTGCTGAATGAGAAAACCAATGCGCTGCATGGTGAGCAGGTAGGCCTCGGTCTTCTGATCGTGACGGATTATTATAAAAAGCTCGGATATGCCATCCGACATAAAAATGTAACTGTAAAATCGGAAACAGCCAAAGGACTTGAAATGAGTCTGTTGGAACATACATTTGGTAAAAAAGGTCTGTTGGAAGGAATTCTGACAGAGAATACGCCGAATCCACTGGAGGATATCGATCTGGAAGAACTGGAAGAACAGCTTCCGGAGATCGAAGATCTCATCGATGACCTCCCGGATGCTGACGATATGTATGCAAAATTGCATGATGCAGGCTGCGTACATGAGATATCTAACCTTGGAATCGACAAAGAAAAAGTAGAACTGACGCTGCAGAGCAGCCCATACGTCAGAAACCGTCTGACGTTACTGCGGCTTTCCAAACTGCTGGAGTGGTAACACCCGTCAGCGGCACAAATAATCCCAGATTTTGAAGGATAATTCATACAGAAATAGAAGATGACTGTCAGAAATGGAAATTTCCAGCAGCTCTTCTATTTTTTTTACCCGATAGAAGAAAGTGCTCCGGTGAATATGCAGATATTCTGCCGTTTTTGCAGCATTCCGGTCATGATCCAGATAGGCCCGCAGCGTTTCTACAAAATCTGTATGGTATGTTTTATCATAATCCTGCAGCTGGAAAATATGATAATGGATCCCAACTTCCAGCTCCTGGTAATTACATTTGGAAAACAGATATTCCGGCAGGGCATCGGTGCTGTAAAACAGTGTCTGATCCGGTGCCTGCAGGTCCGACAGCTCCAGGGTGTGGAGTGCCTGATGGTAAAAAATCCGGATTTTCAGGATATCTGCAAAGGGCTGACTTAAGCTGACTTTCAGGTGATTGCGCTCCGCAAACTGCTCCAGTGGATCCGTCAGTTCAGGACTCAGCTGTACCGGCGTATCCTGATTGATCAGCAGGATGATGTTATTTTTGTATACCACGGACATGGCATTCGGATAAACCTGCCGCAGTGACGCCATCTGACGTTTGTTGAACAGGTCGCTGTTGTGCGGTTCCGGACAGTAGAGGATCGCCAGACAGAAGAATTTTCCGAAACGGCGATTCAGCAGTTTCAGCCGGGCTTCTATGATGTTTACATCGTTGAACCGTCCTTCCAGTAGTTCCGTGAGAAACGTTTCATACTGTAAGCCTGTTTTCTGCACGAAGAATTCATGCTTCTGCATTTCAATCGCACAGATATCGGAAAAAGCGGTGATCAGTCGCAGCTCATGTTCACTGGCCTCCGCTTTATCCGGCAGACAGAGTGCTACATAGCCGGTCATGACATGCTGGATGCGGATGCCACAGAAAATCCAGTTCGTATCCGGGTGGTCTTCCGTCTGGATAAAAAATGCCTGATTATTTTTGTAAATCTGATGTTCAATCTGCAGGCGGCGCAGACTTTCCACTTCCTGGGAACTTAAAAATATGCTTCCTTCCTCACTTTTTTCCATACCAAACGGAAGCTGGTGCATCAGCGGGGAGACCGCGATCATGCTGTAACTGGCGTCCAGCACAGACATGGGACGGTGGAGAAAAGATTCTGCCCGGAGGATCAGATCGTCCAGACCATGACCGCTGTAAAGCAGATGATACAGATCATTGATTTCCTGCTGCAATCGCAGTTCAAAGGTCAGCCGCTGGTTCAACAACAGAAAAGTATCTTCCGGTGCAGGCATGTTTTCTACCGGGATGACAGAAAATCTGTCCTGCAAAGCGGTGGCTTTATTCGTTGTATGCAAAAAATCTCCGGTTGTTGGTAAATACTCTGCAGCAGATGTCTTTGCGTAGGTCTCCCAGAGGACAGCGTCTATCAGAAGTACCGGTGACTGCTCTGGAGCCGGTGCCGAAAAAGCATCTGGTTTTAGCAGATTTTCCGGAATGTCATCCGGGCACAGATACAGGGTGTCCGGACACAGAACCGTATTCTGCCGAAGGATATCGATGCGGCTGATAAAACGTGTTGTATCATAGTCATTTCTAACCATACAGCGACAAATATCCTGCAGCTGGTCAAGCAGTGTTTTTAATGTGATCATAAGAATCTCCCTAAAAAGAAAGGGCAGTCTGCCCATTCGACATTTGTTGAAAATAAATCAAAAAGGTGTGAGGATTTTCAACAGCTGTTTGAAGCTTTTTTGAAATCCTCATGTTATAATTTTATCAGTGATTATAGTGACAGTGTACCATAATAGTACCGTGCACGTCAAAAATATATCGGATGTGAGATGAACATCAAAGCGACAAAGGTTGAATGAAGAACAGAAGGGAGAAAAAACATGGCAGTCATTACGATTGACGGCACCCGCCTGGAAGTGCCGGAGAATAAAAATGTATTGGAATGTGCGCTGGAAGCCGGAATTTATATTCCGCACCTCTGCCACCATCCGGATCTGCCGGAGAATGGTTCCTGCCGCATGTGTATTGTAGAAGTCGAAGGTCAGGAAGGCGTGACCACATCCTGTACCCTGCGTGCACAGGACGGAATGGTAGTACATACCACAAGTGAGCGGATCAACAAACTGCGTACCCTGGCTCTGGAATTACTGCTTGCCGGACATCCGGAAGATTGTTCCACGTGTCCGAAATACGGTAACTGCGAGCTTCAGACACTGATCCAGTATATCGGTGCAAACAACGCACGTATGCGTACCCGTATCAAAGGTATCAAGATGGAAGAGGGCAATCCGCTGCTCATTCATGACATGAACCGCTGCGTACTGTGCGGACGCTGTGTACGTGCCTGCAACAAACTGAGAGGCGTAGGCGTATTGCAGTACAACAAAAAAGATCTTGAGACATATGTAGGAACCTTACATGGCAAATTGCTGAAAGATGAAGACTGTCGTTTCTGTACGGCCTGTGCAGAAGTCTGTCCGACCGGTTCCATCCGTGATAAATTACAGCTTCTGACAACGAACCTGAAAAAAGAAGAGGCATTGGTGCCGTGTCGTACCGCCTGTCCGGCTCATACGGATATCCCACGTTACATCCGTTTTGTAAAAGAAGGCGATTATGATGCAGCCGTAGCGGTCATCCGTGAGAAAGTACCGTTCCCGAACGCACTGGGACATGTCTGCAGTCATGTATGTGAGCTGGAGTGCAAACGAAAAGAAGTCAGTGAGGCAATGTCCATCCGTGACATCAAACGTTATGCCGCAGAGCATGACACCGGCCGTTACTGGAAGGGAAAAGGAAAACAGCTTCCCGATACCGGCAAGAAAGTATGCGTCGTAGGTGGAGGACCGGCAGGTCTGACCGCAGCATATTACCTGAGAAAACAGGGACACGCCGTTACCGTAAAAGAAGCACTTCCGACCGTTGGTGGTATGATGTCTTATGGAATCCCGTCCTACCGGCTTCCGCGTGAGATCGTTGCACAGGAAGCAAACGTAATCGAGGAGCAGGGCGTAGTCATCGAGACAAATACAAAAGTAGACAAACCGGTTGAATTACTGAGTGAGTACGATGCGGTCTTAATGACCATCGGTGCACACAAAGGTGTCCGTCTTCCGATGGAAGGCAGCGAGCTTCCGGGTGTTCTGTTAAATATTGATTTCCTGCGTAATGCAAGCCTTGGTCAGGAGACCGGAATGGGCAAGCGTATCATTGTTCTCGGAGGTGGAAACGTAGCTTTCGACTGTGCGAGAACCGCAAAACGTCTGGGCGCAGAGGAAATCCATCTGGCCTGTCTGGAGGCAAGAGAAGCCATGACTGCTGATGATGAAGAAATCGAGCAGGCAAAAGAAGAAGGCATATTCGTGCATCCGGCGCAGACTTTTGAGCGTATCACAGGAACCGATGCTGTTACCGGCGTAGACTTTATGAATGTAAAATCGTTTACCTTCGATGAGAACCGCAGAGCCATCATCGAAAAAGAGGAAGGCAGCGAGCATCACATTGATGCAGACACGGTTATTTTTGCAACCGGTCAGCGCCCGGATCTGACAGAAGAAGCAGGTCTGGCCCTGGGCAGAGCAAATAGCATTGTTGTAAAAGAAAACTCCCTTGCAACTGAGACCGAAGGTGTATTTGCAGCCGGCGACGTTGTATATGGAACAAAATCCGTAATCCTTGCCATTGCATCCGGCCGGGATGCGGCGGTTGAAATTGATAAATATCTTGGTGGCGACGGAGACATCAGCGAGACACTTGCTCCGGAGCAGCATGCAGATCCGAAGATTGGCAAAATAGAAGGTTTTGGTTACCTTGGACGTACCAAGACGCAGGTAACACCGGCAGCAGAGAGACAGGACAACTTCAGCGAGGTAGACCATGGTATCTGTGATGCGGATATCTGCGGCGAGGCAAGCCGCTGTCTGCAGTGTGACTTAAGACTTCAGATCCATCCGTCCAGACTGTGGACCGAATATTCGAATCAGAAGGAGGCGTAAGACAGATGAGTGCTTTAGAAAATGCAAAAAACATGAGTGTTGAAGATATTCTGGCAAAAACTGCGGCTTCCGGATTACTGGAATTCGGTGTAGAGCGCAGTGTTGTGACAGAAAAATGGAATCAGGTAAATGCAGAACGAGAATTTCAGACGAATCCGATCCGTGTGGTTGCAGGTTTAAATAATGCGGATATCGCAGGGGTTCAGCTGGAAGTATTGAAAGCTGATCCGGAAAAAGTAATGGAAGGTATGGCAATCGCAGCGCTGGCAGTAAATGCAGAAGAAATGTATCTGTACCTTCCGGAGAAAGAAGTTGAGTATGCAAAAGGACTTGAGACAGAGGCTGCCGGATACGGCATCCGGATCCAGACAGGGATCGTCAATCGCAGAGCAAGCCGCGGCGGTGCATTCCATCACATTTTAACTATGGCTGCACTGGCTGATATTTTCACAGACAGCTACGAGCCGTGTACTTATATGGCAGTGTGCAAAGACGGCAAAATGGGTGAACTTCAGAAAGTATCCTTTGGTACAAAAGTGGCTGAACTGGTAGGAGATGCAGATGTGAAAGCCATCGCCATCGGTACAAAACTGTACGACGCATCCGCTATGGATCTGGTGATTGAAGCAGATACCCAGATCGGAAACGGTGTGATCACGGTTTACAGTTCCAAATGCTGTATGATCCATGAAACTGAAGAGGTGCTTTTGGCAGAGCGCAAACAGAGCTGTGGAAAATGTACGTTTTGCCGTGAGGGTCTGATCCAGCTTCATACTATGGTAAAAGAAATTACAGAAGGACAGGGCAAAAAAGAATTTACAGATATGATGGAAGAAATCGGAGAAGCCATGACATTTTCTACTCCGTGTACCATGGGACAGACTGCATCTGATTTTGCAATGGGTTCCCTGAAATATTTTGCAGGTGAGTATGAAGATCATATCAAGAAGAAAAAATGTGCAAACAATGTATGTTCCGCATTTATGAGCATTTACATTGATCCGGATCTTTGTGAAGGATGTGAGGAATGTGCGGATGTCTGTCCGGCTGATGCCATTGAGGGCAAGAGCGGCTATATCCACATGATCGATGAATTTGAATGTACCAAGTGCGGAAAATGTATTTCCGCATGTGAGAATGATGCAATTATCCAGACAAATGGCCGTCTGCCGAAGCTGCCGACCCGTCTGATAAAATGCGGTAAATTTAAAAAACGTCACTAAGCACAGAATGTTTTATACAGACAGCGTTCAGGCTGTCATCGGACAAAGAGAAACTTTTCCTTTTAAGGAATTCACAATAACACAATTTTATGGAGGTATTTCATTATGAAAACAATGGAAGCAGATGTAATTGTAGTAGCAGCCGGCCCTGCAGGCCTTGCGGCAGCAATCACAGCAGGCGAGAACGATCTGAAAGCAATCGTATTTGAAAAATCCAACACAACCGGTGGAGCAGCAAACATGGGTATGGGACCGCTTGGTATCGGTACAAAATACCAGAAAAAAGCATTCTGCGATATCACAGTAGACGAAGCACTGAACAAACATATGGAGTATACACATTACCGTGTAGACAGCGATCTGGTTCAGACATACTTCAATAAATCCGCAGACACCATCGAGTGGCTGGAGGATATGGGTGTTGAGTTCGCAGGCGCATTCCGTTACTTCAGAGAGTCTGAGGCAACATGGCATATTGTAAAACCGGAGAATGGTGTGATCGGACCTCGTGCAGCAGGACCGATGGTTCGTGCAATGACAGAGAAAGCAAAAGAACTTGGTGCTGAAATCTACCTTGAGACACCGGCAACCGGCCTGATCATGGAAGACGGCAAATGCGTTGGTGTAAAAGCAGTTGATAAAAACGGTGAAGAGATTGAAGCTCGCGGTAAAGCAGTCGTTGTTGCAACCGGTGGATTTGGTACAAACAAAGAGATGATCAAAGAAAACTTTGGCTATGACCTCTGGGAAAACTACTTCCCGTTCAATGTTCCGGGTACAACCGGTGACGGTCTGAACATGATGTGGGATGCCGGTGCACAGAAATTTGGTGCAAATATCGAGATGATCTATCAGTTAAAAGACAATATGAACTGGTTCCTGTTAGACGCAGTTCTTCGTCAGCCAAACCTTCTGATCAACCAGAACGGTGACCGTTTCATGAACGAGGGCATGATGGGTAACACAACTTACACAGGTAATGCGCTTGCACTTCAGCCTGGAAATTACGGATACTGCATCATGGATGCTAAAATCCTGAAAAACTACAAGAAAAATGGCCCGGATATCTTTGATATCGTTCATCCGGAAGATGCATTCCTGGCAGTTGATGCTGAGTTTGACCGTGCGGAGGAAGAAGGATATGACGGATTCATCCGCGCAGATTCCATCGAAGAGCTGGCTGAGAAACTTGGTATTGACGCTGACAAACTGGAGGAGACTCTGGACGATTACAACGATATGTGTGATGAGGGATACGATGCTCAGTTCCACAAAAAACATGAGTATCTCCATCCGATCACAGGTAAGGGAGGCTACCTGGTAGGTAAATATTACATTGCTGCTTATGGAACAGTCGGCGGTGTCAGAATCAATAAATACGGCGAAGTAATGGATGCAAATCTGAAACCGATTCCGGGACTTTACAGTGCAGGATCTGATGCAAATACCATCTATGGTGATAGTTATAACTTTACACTGTGCGGAAACACCATGGGATTTGCTATTAACTCCGGACGTATGGCTGGTGAGGCAATCGCAGACTACATCGACGAGAATTTTTAGGACGACTTTGAAGCATTGATAAAAAAATAACAAGAAAAACCAGAAGGTAAACTGGTAGAACCACAATAGGGATAGGAAAATATAGGGAATTCAGCCTGAATTTACTTTTTTAAGTAGATTCGGGCTGTTTTTTTCTTGAAACAAAAGATGATAGTGATAAAAAATTAACAAAAAGGTGTTGTGTTCTGCATACAATTCTGCTATTCTACTGCCGTGGAATTGATTAATAGTTACTAACCAGAAAGTGAGGACGATCATGAAGGAATTTGAACAGTGGAATGGTTTTGAAGGACGTTTGTGGAAAGAAGAAGTAAATGTCCGCGACTTTATCCAGAACAACTACACACAGTATGATGGAGATGAGGAGTTTCTGGCTGAACCGACAGATGCAACAAACCGTCTGTGGGGCAAACTGCAGGAGTTGCAGAAAGCAGAGCGTGCAAAAAACGGCGTTCTGGACATGGAGACAGAAATTGTTACTTCCCTGACAGCTTATGGTCCGGGATACATTGATGAAGAATTAAAAGATCTGGAGCAGGTTGTTGGTCTGCAGACAGATAAACCGCTGAAACGTGCATTCATGCCGTACGGTGGAATTAAGATGGCTGAAGAATCCTGCAGAATGTACGGATATGAGCCAAGTGAAAAAATTCATGAGATTTTTACAAAATACCACAAAACTCACAATCAGGCAGTATTTGATATTTATACACCGGAGATGAAAGTTGCAAGACACAACAAAATTTTAACAGGTCTTCCGGATACTTATGGACGTGGACGTATCGTTGGTGACTACAGACGAGTAGCACTGTACGGTATCGACGCTCTGATCGAAGGAAAACAGAAAGACTTCGCAGCATGCGACCGTCAGGGTATGAGACGTTATGACTTCCAGCTTCGTGAAGAGATCGCTGATCAGATCCGTGCTCTGAAAGGCATGAAAGTTATGGCTGAATCTTATGGATATGATATCTCCAAACCGGCCAAAGATGCAAGAGAAGCTTTCCAGTGGCTGTACTTCGGATATCTTGCAGCCATCAAAACTCAGAACGGTGCTGCAATGAGTGTTGGACGTATTTCCACATTCCTTGATATCTATATTGAAAGAGACCTTAAAAATGGCGTGATCACTGAGAAAGAGGCACAGGAGCTTGTTGACCACATGGTAATGAAATTCCGTATGGTTAAATTTGCACGTATCCCTTCTTACAATCAGTTATTCTCCGGTGACCCGGTATGGGCAACTCTGGAAGTAGCAGGTATGGGACAGGACGGACGTTCCATGGTAACAAAGAACGACTATCGTTTCCTGCACACACTGGAAGATATGGGACCGGCTCCGGAACCAAACCTTACAGTACTTTATTCTTCAAGACTGCCTGAGAACTTCAAGAAATATGCTGCAAATATTTCTGTTACAACAAGTTCTGTTCAGTATGAGAATGATGATGTTATGCGTCCGGTATGGGGCGATGACTACAGCATCTGCTGCTGTGTATCTGCTACAGAGACAGGTAAAGAGATGCAGTTCTTCGGAGCTCGTGCAAACCTTGCTAAGTGTCTTCTTTACGCTATCAACGGTGGTATCGATGAGAAGAACAAAGTACAGGTAGGACCGGCTTACCAGCCAATTACTTCCGAGTACCTTGATTACGATGAAGTAATGGAGAAATATGACCAGATGATGGAGTGGCTGTCCAAGCTGTATGTTGATACACTGAACATGATCCACTACATGCATGATAAATACTACTATGAGGCAGCTCAGATGTCCTTGATCGATACAGACGTTAAACGTTCTTTCGCAACAGGTATTGCTGGATTCTCACATGTAGTTGACTCCCTGAGCGCTATCAAATACGCTAAGGTTAAAGTTGTCCGTGACGAAGATGGTCTTGCAACAGACTTCGAGATTGAGGGCGACTTCCCAAGATACGGTAACGATGATGACCGTGCAGATGAGATTGCTGTATGGCTTCTGAAGAAATTCATGCACAAACTGAACAAGTGCCACACATACAGACATTCTGTACCGACAACATCTATCCTTACAATTACATCAAACGTTGTATATGGTAAGGCTACAGGATCTCTTCCGGACGGAAGAAAGGCTGGAGAGCCACTTTCACCAGGAGCTAACCCGTCTTACGGCGCAGAGCAGAGCGGACTTCTTGCTTCTCTTAACTCTGTTGCTAAGCTTCCTTACGAGCTTGCACTTGACGGAATCTCTAATACACAGACAATCAACCCAGGTGCACTTGGACATTCTGATGAAGAGCGTAAAGAGAACCTTGCTCACGTACTTGATGGATACTTCGATCAGGGTGCACATCACCTGAACGTAAACGTATTCGGTGTTGAGAAGCTGAAAGATGCTATGGAGCACCCAGAGAAACCTGAGTACGCTAACTTCACAATCCGTGTATCAGGATACGCTGTTAAGTTTATCGACCTTACTCGTGAGCAGCAGCTTGACGTTATCGCAAGAACTTGCCATGACCACATGTAATTTGTAATTCAGCCAAGCCATGCGAAGACAGACAGTAAAAGGATCGTGTAAGCTTGCTTACAAAGAGACTCTTTACTGGCTGGCTTCATAGGGCGCAGCCCTACAGCGAGAAGAAGCGGAGCGGATTCGAGCTGGGAGAGCAATGGCGTATAGAAATGCATAAATAAGCAGAAACTATATCAGGACGCAGTCATTTCACCATGCTGCGTCCTTTTTTCACAAGACCTGCAATTATAAAGAAATGTCAGAAGACAAATCTGAAGGTTGCAGAAGAATGGCAGGAAACTGCCGGAAAAAGAAGGAGAAATATATGTCAGAAGTAAAAGGATACATTCACTCAACAGAAAGCTTCGGTTCCGTTGACGGACCTGGCGTACGCTTTATCATTTTTGTAAGCGGATGTCCAATGCGCTGCCAGTTCTGCCACAACCCGGACACATGGAAGATGCAGGACGGCGAACTGAAGACAACAGATGAACTGCTTAAAACAGCACTTCGCTATAAAAGCTACTGGAAAGATAAAGGTGGTATCACAGTCAGCGGTGGAGAACCTCTGATGCAGATGGATTTCCTGATTGACCTTTTCAAGAAAGCGAAAGAACAGGGAGTTCATACCAATATTGATACAAGCGGAGCTGTATTTACAAAGGAAGAACCATTCTTCGGTAAACTGCAGGAGTTGCTGAAATACACAGATATGCTGATGCTTGACATTAAACACATTGATGATGAGCAGCATAAGATTCTCACGGGACAGAGCAACAAGAATATTCTTGAGTTTGCACGTTATCTGTCTGATATCAAGAAACCAATCTGGATCCGTCACGTACTCGTTCCGGAGCGCAGTGACAAGGATGAGTACCTGGAGAGACTTCATGATTTCATCGAGACACTGGATAATGTAGAGCGTGTTGAAGTTCTTCCA
>ENA-OPCB01001247-OPCB01001247.1-human-gut-metagenome-genome-assembly--contig:-NODE-1247-length-15494-cov-2.875640_pt1 | contig 15494 bp, 11 predicted proteins | sample MGYA00241561_ERZ501473 | MGnify/ENA primary metagenome ERZ501473 (study PRJEB25962, sample SAMEA2042519) | human gut metagenome | biome: human gut; feature: human-associated habitat; material: faeces... | reverse complement strand
GCTGAATCATCACGCACCTTATCTACCGCATCGATAAAGAATAATGTCAAAGCCTTGATTTTCCTACCTGAACGAATAATGTTGAGCTGTTTTGTAAAATGGTTCTGTATCGCTAATCTTATTTGAATTCGCACAGCCTCATTCTTCTCTATCTCATGATTACTGTGTCCAAGCTCCAGACCAAAGAATCCTTCCTTAGTAGCAACTGACAATGGCTTTAATTTATGAGGTTCCTCTGCAATGCGATAATCCTTATACTGAGATAAACCACCCGATAATTCTTCAAGAGATGCTCCGCCACTTACATTGAAAGTTTTAAATCTGATTGTTCCACCTTGATCTTGTGAAAATATCTCAATCTTTGCTTTCAAATCGGAAGTAAATGCAAGATATCTGACATATGGATAATCCTTTGGAATCACCCCATAGACTGTCTTAACAACAATCTTTTTAACTAAATCCTTCTGATATGCTGCATAGGAATCCAGTTTATAAATCTGATTGTATAACTGCTTGTGCGTAGCAGAATAACGCAAAGTAAAAAGTGGCTTTAATTCTTCAATAGCAACTAAAGATTTTGACTTTTTCTTTGCAGTACCTTCAATCTTTTGTGGCTCGTCAATAATTACAATCGGCTTAATATATTTGATATCTTCCCAAAGGTTCTGACCATACTCATCTTCCTTACGAATTTTATTGGTATCCTTATTGAAAGCCTGAATATTTAGAACACAGATACTTAAATCATTGCTCTCTACTAACTTTGAACTAATCTGCTTTGGATTATTACTGTCATATATAAAACTGTGTTTGCCAATATCAATGTTGTAAAGTCTCTTGAAATGGTCAGTTAACTGCTCCATCGATTTCTCTACCCCCTTACGGATAGCGATAGATGGAACTACTATCATGAATTTACGAAATCCATACTCTTGATACAACTCAAGAATTGTACGAAGATACACATATGTCTTACCAGTACCTGTCTCCATTTCAATCGTAAAGTTATTTCCATCAGCCAGAACATTATCAGCAAATAAATCATTTGATAGCTGTACTTTTCGTAAGTTCTCCAATAGCCTGCTACCAACAACAATGTCATTATTTCTAACAGGATCACCCTCGCCCACTTTGCGAATACGATTAGGTCTGTAAATACCATCTACATGTCTTGACAAACCTCTGAATAATTCTACAGTAGAATGAATTGCCTGCATCTGATAATCAAGGTCATCCTCGAATTGGAATGTAATACGCTTTGCCATAATTCCATTCCTCCTTAAATAAATTCTACTGTATATGTAGGCTTGTTAGTTCCAGCATTCTTTTCAATCAGAGCTTTCAATCTTCGGAATGTCTCATCTTTAAGCGCAATGTCATCCTTGAATGCTGAATCTCTGAAAATAAATTTGATTGGTAATGGGTCAAGCTCTGCAAGTTTTCCAACCAGCTCCTCGGTAATCTGTGTTTCCAAGCATACCAAATAACTGCTTGCATAGAGATATGTACGACTCCCAATATCGGATAACTGCTCTAATGTTTCTGAAAGTGCTACATCACGCTGACGAAGCATCAATTCATATACGATATCTATGTCGTTGGCACCTGGCATGAAGTCAACAAGGTCTGGTGCATACTCAAGCTGATTAACATTGATCTGTCCCATATCCATGATGGAATTCCACTTTATATTGGTATCGGCAGTTCTAAATACTTTAAATCCAATATCGATGTCTGCATCTGGATGGTCTGATCTGATTTTATCTCCTGCTCTACGGATACGTTCTTTACCTATTTCACATATATTTTTATAACCGGCTTTGCTCGCTGTACCGTTATCATCCGTTAATTCCAGTATTTGTGTTACTATAAATTTACAATTACTTTAATAATATTAACTATTGCATCCTTCTTGTTCTGGAGAACTTCATTAATTTTCTGTATCATCTGCTCATTGGAATTTATCGCATTCATATATCAGCCAACTCCTTGCTGAACACTTTCTCTAGCTGTGTTCTTATTGATTATCTCAAAATAGGTGTCCAATAATCTGTACCTTCATCTATGTTCTCTCAAATTTTGTACTTAATATTAGTTATAAAAACTTAAGGTTAATTATATCACAAAACGCTAACCATTTCATCAATATTATGGAGTTGTCTGTTCTTCTTTAAGCTGTCTTATACTAATTTTCTTAAAAAATTTCATGGGCTATACAATTATTCACCAGACTGCGAAAAAAAGCAAAAAATCAGAGCCAGCCTTTCGGCTGACTCTGATCCACTCCAAGCAATATTACAATTTATTTTGATAATTCTCTAACTGGTGGAAAATACCAACTACATTTATCTGCTAATACCTATAGCAAAACGAACATCATAAACCGGACAGATTAGTTTTCATCCTGCATTTTTGCAAGTTTCTTCGCCTGATCCGCCGCGATACATGCATCGATAATCTCCTGGATATCTCCGTCAAGAATCTTGTCCAGCTTGTATAATGTCAGGTTGATGCGGTGATCCGTCACACGTCCCTGTGGGAAATTATAAGTACGGATCTTCTCCGAACGGTCTCCGGTTCCGATCTGGCTGCGTCGTTCCTCAGACTCTGCATCCTGCTTCTTCTGCAGTTCGAGATCATACAGCTTGGTACGCAGCAGTGCAAACGCTTTCTCCTTGTTCTGGATCTGTGATTTTTCGGTCTGACTGTAAATCACGATACCGGTCGGATAATGTGTCAGACGCACAGCAGAGTCCGTCGTATTGACACACTGTCCACCATTCCCGGACGCTCTCATAACGTCGATACGGATGTCTTTGTCGTCAATATGCACTTCCACATCCTCAGCCTCCGGCATAACTGCAACACTGCAGGTTGATGTCTGAATACGCCCCTGGGATTCCGTCTCCGGCACACGCTGTACACGGTGTACACCGGACTCATACTTCAACGTTCCGTATACTTTCTCGCCCGATACCGTGAAGATGATTTCCTTAAAACCGCCGGACGAGCCTTCGCTAAAGCTAGACACGCTTATTTTCCATCCCTTCAGTTCGCAATACTTCACGTACATACGATATAGATCACCGGCGAAAAGGGCGGCTTCGTCACCTCCCGTTCCTCCTCGTATCTCAACGATCGCGTTCTTGTCGTCTTGCGGATCAGCGGGAACGAGCAATAATTTTATCTCTTCTTCCAAAGCGGGAATACGTTCGTTGCAGGTATCCAGCTCCTCACGGGCCATTTCCCGCATTTCCGGATCTTGCTCGGACTCAAGCAAGGCTTTCGCTTCCTCGATCCCGTTCAATACTTTCACGTATTCCGAACGAGCTCCCACAATTTTCTCCAAATCACGGTACTCTTTGTTCAGTTTTACGAACCGTTTCATGTCGGCGATCACCGCCGGGTCGGTAATAAGGGTACCGACTTCCTCGAAACGGCTCACTAATCCGTCTAATTTACCAAGTAAACTATTTTCGGCCATTTATCTTTATTAATAGGTGAAGCGACCTTTCTCGCTTTCGATAATCAATTCATTTTTATCAGCTTCCTCTACGAAGCCCACGATTTGCGCATCAATACCAAAGCTTTTTGAGATGCCGATTACTTCTTCCGCATGCTCGGGAGCGATGTATATCTCCATCCGGTGTCCCATATTGAATACCTTGTACATCTCGCTCCAGTCCGTACCGCTCTGCTCCTGAATCGTGCGGAATAACGGTGGGATAGGGAAGAGATTGTCCTTAGTTACACGCTTGTTCTCTACGAAATGCATGACTTTTGTCTGGGCCCCTCCCGAACAATGTACCATACCATGGATTTGAGAGCGTAGTTTATCAAGCAATACCTTAATTACCGGCGCATAGGTACGTGTAGGCGAAAGCACCATCTTTCCGGCATCGATCCCTAATTCCTCGATCTTATCCGTAAGTTTCAATCCTCCGGAGTAAACCAATTCTTCGGGAACGGCGGCATCGTAGCTTTCCGGATATTTTTTCGCTAAATACTTAGAGAAAACATCATGGCGGGCAGAGGTCAAGCCGTTGCTACCCATACCTCCATTGTATTCTTTCTCGTAAGTGGCTTGTCCGGAAGATGCCAGACCTACGATCACGTCTCCTCCTTGGATATTCTTATTATCGATTACGTCCGAACGTTTCATGCGGCAAGTGACCGTACTATCTACGATGATGGTACGAACTAAGTCGCCAACGTCTGCGGTCTCGCCACCTGTCGCGTAGCAACCAACGCCCATCTCACGTAACTCTGCCAGCAACTCATCTGTTCCATTGATGATCGCCGAGATCACCTCGCCCGGAACCAACAGCTTGTTACGTCCAATTGTAGAAGAGACCAAGATATTGTCTACGGCACCTACGCAGAGCAGGTCGTCGATATTCATGATAAGAGCGTCTTGGGCGATACCTTTCCACACCGAAAGATCTCCGGTCTCTTTCCAGTACATATACGCCAAGGACGATTTGGTACCGGCGCCATCCGCGTGCATAATATTACAATATTCAGGATCACCGCCTAAGATATCGGGGATGATCTTACAGAACGCTTTCGGAAAAATTCCCTTATCGATGTTCTTTATCGCATTGTGAACATCTTCTTTTGAAGCGGAAACGCCTCGCAGGTTATAACGTTGATCACTCATTGTACTATATTATTTGAACCGCAAAGGTAATACTTTTTTATGTTACTTATCTAAGTTTTAAGACATCTCCTTCCTCCGGGATGTAATCTTTGTCTTTTTTATTCATTTTATACAGACTCTTGATCTGGATTCCGTACATCTGCGCAATACTGTGCATAGACTCTCCGACTTGTACCACATGGTCGTAATTCGGCTTGTCCGCTTTCTTCTTTTTCTTTTCCAGATATACGATATCGCCTGCCTGCAACGGGAAGTCCTCAGGCACCTCGTTGAATTTCATCAACTGCTTGGCCTTGAATCCCATGCTTCGGGCGATCTGGTCGAAACTGTCGTTATCCTTAGCGTATACATAGATCAAACCGTGGGTACGATAGACTTGATAATTGAACACCGGAAGATTTTGCTTCTTGGTAGAGGTCTTCTTTTTTCTCTTACCGGAGTCAAAGCGGTATAACTCATAATCTTCGATAACCTTGATTAATTTATTCGCGTAAGCACGATCGGTGGCGTAACCGCATTTTTGTAGTCCTTTGGCCCAGCCTTTGTAATCCTTGATGTTTAATTTGAACAGGCGTTCGTAGCGGGAGCGTTCGGCGAGGAAGCGGGAATGGTCATCATAAGAATCCTCTACTCGTTTGTATTTCCGGAAGCACTCTCCCCGCAGGTCGTCGTCGTGATAGACCCTGCCGCCTCGCCAGTCCGAATGGCATTTGATACCGAAGTGATTGTTGGAGCGTCTGGCCAAGTCGCTTTGCCCAGCTCCGGATTCCAGTAATCCTTGCGCTAAGGTGATACTTGCCGGAATGCGATATTTCTTTTGGTGTTGAATCGCCAAATCACTGTATTTACTGATGTATTTTTGATAGGAAGTCAGCTTCCGCTGGCTTTCCGCCCCTGCGCTTAAACAGACGAGGGACAATAATAATATACCTAAAAAATGAAGGGATAAACGCATAACTGTTCTTTTCGATCCGATTTTACCGGACAAATATATAAAAGAAAATACATATCTACCGGGAATTGATGGGTTAAAAATAGGAGATACGGGCTAGATAATCGTAATGCTCCCCATTTTCTATTTTTTCCGCTTTAAAGCCGGCTTGCCTTGCGTATAGATTCAGCGTGTTGAAATCTATATATAACCAATCAAATGAATCCCCTTTGATACTTTTATATTGCATGCGGAAATCGATCTCTCCGAAATAATCATCCTCGGGGGCGATATCCAGATTCCCGTCTTCATCTTCAAATAAATAACTTAAGTCGCTAGAGTCAAGTAAAAGCTGTCCGTCCCGGGCTAGAACCTCTTTTAAGCGGTGAAAGAAAGCCGGGAGATTTTCCAGTTTACCGATAATCCCGGAACCGTTCATTAAGAGAAGAATGGTATCGAATGGTCCGGTTAAGCTCCTGTCAAAAAAATTCTGTAAGCGGGCGTCTTTTACGCCCCGTTTGTTCATGGCCTCTACGGAAAGAGGGGATATGTCGATAGCGGTAACCTCTTTACCCATTTCCTGTAAAGCCAAGGTGTGGCATCCACTTCCGGCACCAACATCCAATATTTTGCCTGTACTGAGTTGAAGGGCTTTCTGTTCCAAGGAGGGCATTTCTTGGAAAGTCCGGAATAATTGATTCACGGGAATCTCATCTTCATCGAACATGGAGGAGAATACACGGAGTTTACTCGCTTTTCCATGTGCGAGATAATCGATGATAGCGGCGCCCATCGGGTCTTTATCGGATGTAAGAAGCATTGAATGCATATGTCTTTATTCTATATATAAGGTATATTCTATGATGTGGGTGCGAAATTAATATATTCTTTTTATATTTATAGCCTATAAGAATTATAGTTATGTTTCTTTCAAAACATTAAAACAATCAAGAAAATGAAAGAATTGAAATTAGAGACCCGGGTAGAGGTCTATGCGGTAGGAGAATTGGACAATATATATAGGCAATTGTACGAGGCCGCTTTTGAAGCCTCGAAAAAAGCTTATGCTCCTTATTCCAAGTTTCATGTGGGAGCGGCGGTTCTATTGGAGAATGGGGAGATACTTTCCGGAAATAATCAGGAAAACGCAGCCTATCCGTCTGGGCTTTGTGCGGAGCGGACCACCTTATTTTATGCGGGAGCACGTTATCCGGATGCGGCAGTTCAGATTTTGGCGATCGCGGCTATGAAGGATGGGGAACGTGTGGATCTTATCACGCCTTGTGGTGCCTGCCGGCAAGTGATGTTGGAAACCGAGCAACGTTATAACAAACCTATGAAAGTCCTTCTTTGTGGAAAAGAGGAAGCGTATCTCGTTCCGAGCGCAACGGCCTTGTTGCCGTTTTGTTTCAGTAAGTCTGATTTGATCTGATAGAATAAAAAGAGGCAAGAACGATTCTCGCCCTTGCCTCTATATGTAATAATTAAGTTCGATTAGATCCCTAAAGAAGCCTTGATCTGATTGATCTTTTCTTCTGCCGCTTTCTCTGCCTCCGGCAATTCATCGATACTCTTTACCTTGGAGTGAACCTCGCAATAGAATTTGATCTTCGGTTCTGTTCCGGAAGGACGGATAGATACTTTTGTATTATCTTCCGTGAAGTATTGAAGCACATTAGAGGTAGTAGGCATATCTAATGTAACGGTTTCGTTCTCTGCATAGTCCTTACCTTTCAATGTAGAGTAATCGTAGAAATAAGTTACCTTAGAGCCTGCGATCTCTGTCAACGGGTTCTCACGGAACTTTTTCATCATAGCCTCGATCTCCTCCGCTCCACTCTTGCCTTTCTTCACGACAGAGATACCTTTCTCCTTAGAGAAGCCGTATTCCACGTAAATCTTCTGAAGCAATTGATACAAACTCAAACCTTGATCTTTTGCCCAAGCTGCGATCTCGGCTAAGATAACGCAAGCGGAAACAGCGTCTTTATCGCGAACGAAGTCCTCGCAAAGGAATCCGTAGCTTTCCTCGCCACCACCGATATAGTTTTTCTTGCCTTCGTTCTCACGCATAACGTTAGCGATCCATTTGAAGCCTGTATAAACATCGTACATTTCTACGCCATTACGCTCGGCGATCGTCTTGATCGTCTCTGTCGTAACGATTGTCTTTACGATATATTCTTTACCATTGATCTTACCTAACTCTTTCCAGCGAATGATTAAATAGTAAACGAACATCAAAGCGGTTTGGTTACCATTCAAAAGTACCCATTCGCCTTCGTTATTCTTAACGGCGGCACCTACACGGTCTGCGTCCGGATCGGAAGCCATTACCAATTCAGCGTCAGTCTCTTTTGCTTTCTCTACAGCCATAGCTAAAGCAGCCGGCTCTTCCGGGTTCGGAGAGATAACCGTCGGGAAATCACCGCTAACAACATCTTGTTCCGGTACATGGATAATGTTCGTGAATCCGTAAGCTTTCAAAGCGGCAGGAACCAATTTAACACCTGTTCCGTGAATTGGAGTATACACGATCTTCATATCCTTATGGCGGGAAATAGCCTCCGGAGACAAAGAAATCGTTGTTAATTCCTTGATATATTCATCATCGATCGCTTGTCCGATGATCTCGATCAATTCTTTATTTCCTTTGAATTTAATCTCGCTAGCGTTACGGATCTTGTTAACCTCGGCGATCGTATTCTTATCGTGCGGGGCGATCATTTGTGCGCCATCATCCCAATAAGCCTTGTATCCGTTGTATTCTTTCGGATTGTGAGAAGCCGTCAAGATGATACCGCTCTGGCATCCCAGTTTACGGATAGCGAATGACATTTCCGGAGTCGGACGCAGGTCTTCGAATAAATAAACCTTGATGCCGTTAGCGGAGAAGATATCGGCTGATATTTCCGCGAACTTACGGCTGTTGTTACGGCAATCGTGGCCGATGACAACCTTTATCTGTTCTAAATCCGCAAATTCCTTTTTCAGATAGTTGGATAAACCTTGGGTAGCTGCGCCAACTGTATATATATTCATACGATTTGAACCTACCCCCATGATTCCGCGCAATCCACCTGTTCCGAATTCTAGGTCTTTATAAAAACACTCGATTAACTCAGTAGGATCTTCGTTGTCAAGTAACGCTTGAACTTGAGCACGAGTTTCCGCATCATAACTTTTCGTAAGCCATCCTTGTGCCTTACTTCTTACCATTTCTAATAAGTCGTTGTTTTCCATGTTTATAATATTATTGTGTTTATTGTTGAGCAATCTACTCAATACGATAAATATACAAGAAACAAATATACGAATTTCTTAAAGTAAAGCAATCAAAGGACTTATATTTTGCCTAAAAAATACGATAAATCGTCCTACCAAGTAAACGGATGTGTATAAATCGACTCATTTCCGCAAGCATCCGTTACGATTAATTTAAGTTCATGCTTGCCTCTTTGCAACCTCTCTTTATCGAAGCGATAGGTAATAACCGATTTATTATTCATCTCGAATAAGACAAACTGCCCGTCTATTTCTCCCCGGTAGGTTTGTACCCCGCTTAAGTTATCGGACAAACGGAATATGAAGTTCTGTTTGCTGACCCACGTCTGTTGGTTGATCGGCGTGATAACCGGAGCCTTTGTATCTTGTTGTATCTTATAACTGCCCAATTCCTTGATATTTGCGTCGATCCAGCCATTACGGTATGTACCGCCCATCCAAGAGGCACGTCCGTTTTGTAAGCGAACCACACCATATTGTTGTTTATTCTCAAGCGTATCGCTTTGCAAGAATAGTGATAACTGGGCCGTTCCATGCAAAGGGATTGGCTTATCGTGCAATATGTGGGTGGCTGATAATGAGGTACTATCTTCTTTCACCGAATAGCGGAAGTAGAGGTCATTATATAGATTACCTTTAGGCATGACGAGACGGATGCCTTTAGCGCCGAACCTATTCTCGCTACCCCAATGGAATAATTCTGTATGAGTCGTATCGATCTGGGGGATCTCTTGTTTCTTTCCCTCGATCCAGATGGATAAACGGGTGGCATTGCCGAAAGCGTCAGCAAGTGTATACGTCAAATGATAGGTACGAGGTTCATCTATACGCAAGATTCCCCGGTTTACGCTTTCAAGGAAGCGTAGACGGTTTCCCGGCTCGATGAAACTACGCATATAGAAAGAGCGATGATCTTTCCATTCTTCGTAATCTGTGAATGTGTTCAGATAACGGGTCTCGTCAAATGCGAACTTATCAAGATTACTATGGAAAATCACTTGGCTGTCTGCCGTGAGCGTGATTTCTCGTACGCCATAAATGTTAGTCGTATTATCCATATAATCATAGGCTTTTACAGCGAGCCCTATTTCTCCCCATGCCTCGATTTTTCCAGTGATTGTCTGTTTCCCGTTTTTCGCCGTGACGGGTTTTATCTCAAGCTTCTTGCTTTTGCCGTTTACTACGCCTTTTCCTTCGATGGGGACGATCTGTATTCCTTGGATTTTAGGAGGACGGGTATCGGTTATCCGATCCGAGAAATAATCCAAGGGGTCCATGACTTCCTCGGTCTCGGTGTCTCGTATCTCAAAATGGAGATGAGGTCCACCAGAGCTTCCGGTATTGCCGCTTAACGCTACGACTTCATTTTTCTCGACAGGAAGCAAATCCGGCGTAAGGAAGAGATTTACATTGAAACTTTCTTGTGCGTATTGTTGCTCTTTTACATAATTCGCTATTTTCTTCGAGAATTTTTGTAGATGGCCGTATACGGTGGTCGTTCCATCCGGGTGTGTGATGTAAAGCCCGTTACCGTAGCCCCATGGACTTACGGATATACGTGATACGTATCCTTCTTGTACCGTATGTACGGGTTTACCTTCTACCCCTTGTGTCTTGAAGTCTATTCCGGAATGGAAATGATTACTTCTTAACTCACCGAAGTTTCCGCTCAGTAAGATCGGGAAATCGAAAGGATTCCTAAGTTGCTGGGCGTTTGTGTTGATTATGTGGGAGCCGATGATTGCGAATAGACCGGCTAGATATATGGATCTAATATTCATAGGTATTACGTATTTTGACAGACAAAGATAATCGTTTTCGATGAATTATCTATCTCTTATCCTTTGGTATCGGACTTGTACCTGATTTCATGGGGCGAGCCTTTCTTTTTTCCAATGGCCGTCCGGTTGAAGGGTATATACTATGCGATCATGAAGTCGGTTGGGCCTACCTTGCCAGAACTCGATACGTTCGGGAATGACGGCATACCCGCCCCAGTGAGCCGGACGCTCCACTTCTTTTCCAATCCAACGAGCTGCCTCTCTAATGAAAGCTCGTATAAGTTGCACACGGTTGCCGATGGGTTGACTTTGTGGGGATATACGAGCTCCGATCCGGCTTTTATACGGGCGTTTTTTGAAATATTGATCCGATTCATCCGGGGGGACTTTTTCAGCCGTACCTTCGATATGTACCTGCCTTTCTAATTGATGCCATACAAACGAAAGAGAGATTGCCGGGTTTTGTGCCAGTTGCCTGCCTTTTCGGCTTTCGTAGTTGGAGTAGAAAATAAACTTATCATCATGCAGGTCCTTTAATAAGACGGTACGGGTGGAAGGTTTGCCTTCTGGAGATACGGTCCCTACTAGCATGGCCGTGGGTTCATCTACTTTGCTGTCTATAGCCTCTTGTAACCATTGACTGAAAAGCAAGAATGGGTTATCCGGAAGTTCGCTTTCCCTTAATCCTCCTTTTGTGTATTCTTGCCGGATTGAGGCGAGATTTATTTCCATATGTGTTCTGTTTGCTTGTTGACTACATAGCTTTTCTTCTTTAATAGGATAACAAGAGATCGAAAAAAAGGTTTCAAGGTTTTCTTTTCAGCGTTTGATCTGAGAACGTATTAGAAAATCGACTGTTAATGGTAAATGGTCACTAAAACCGCCCTCATATTTAAAGCCGTAATAGGTTCGAAAAGGACGTACCCCCCGCCATGTTTTATCTTTAGTCAATAAAAAATCAGGAGCGAATATGTGGATGCTTTCCGGAATGATATGCATGGAAGACTCTTGCGTGATGAGATCCCGGTTTACGATTATTTGATCGAGTTGGCTCCATTCGCCTTGGTATTTATGACTACCCGGGAATTGAGTTATATGGGGGCTTGCGAAAAAATTATAATAGGTACAAGATGTGGAATCTGTGATCTGCGTATTTTCAGGAAAGGCTTGGGCAGCGAATATCTCGGAAATACTTCTGTCTTGAGGGGTATCATTGAAGTCTCCCATAATGAGTATCTGCGGCTTTTCTCGTATCAGTAACAGGGAATCGCTAGATCCCCGTAAAGTGCGGGCCGCGTCAAAACGATCCTTTTCACTTTCTTTTTCTCCTCCGTAGCGGGAGGGGAAATGACACACGAAAACATCTAAGGTATCGCCTGTTATGATCTTTCCATATACGTGTAGGATATCTCGGGTTAATTTGTGTTTGTTCCCGGAAAAACGAATTGGAATGGATTCATGTCGTAAATAAAAGAATTGATCTCGTTGATAAAGAAGAGCGACATTAATACCTCTGGGATCGGGGCTTTGAGTGATAATATATCGGTAATCCTGCCAGCGGAGCGGTGTGCGACGGGTAAGATGAGACAGGACGGAGTCGTTCTCGACTTCGCAAAGAGCTATTAAGGCCGGTGTGCTCCATTCCCCGGCAGCGCTTATTACTTTCGCTATTTGTTGTAGCTTATGATAGTAGCGGCTTTGTGTCCAGTACCGGTTGCCGGAAGGTAGAAATTCATCGTCATTCTTGGTTGGATTATCCCTTGTGTCGAAAAAGTTCTCCACATTATAGGTCATGACCTTGAACGTAGCTTGGGCAAATAACGGAGGGGAGGCAAAGAATAAAAGAAAAAACATAAAAATCTTCATAGTTAAAGCTTTGATTAATTGTTAATATGTAATGTATTCTTATTGGTTTGAATCTTCGGTCTCTTCCTGAACAAACTCGTAGGCTCCTATGGTCGGGCCGTTCGAACTGGTTAGCCGGTTGACACCGTAACGATCGATCGGATAATTCTTCGTTATCTCGGGATCTGCTTTTCCGACTCCGGTAGTCGATACGGAATCTGGCCGGAAATCATAGGTGTATTTATTTTGCTTGCCTCCTACTTTCCGATAGGAAGGAGTCTTTTTGATAAACAAGACCTCCTTGAAGTGATCGCTGGAGGATTCTTTGGCTTTAAGCGCACAGTGATTGAACCGATAATCGAAATCTGTACTGCCATCTGCTTTTAATTCGACATCGTAACTTCCATCGATAGTGCAATTGTCAAAATAAGCTTGCGTGATAGGATACGGGCCATTTCCGTCTACTGTTACGTTATTGAGCAAGTATAGGCATTTACTATCCAAAGGAACAGTCTCGCTGGCCATTTCCCTTTTGGTTAAACTCATGTAATTAGCCATTGTACAGTGAGCGAAGTAATATTTACCACCGACTAAAGTGAGTACACTTCCTCCGGCATTGCTGAATTCCGTATTTGTAGCGATAACATCACAATTGATGGCGAAGAATAGATCGCTCCCCATATTCGTGATCTGTGAGTTGTTTATCTTGATCTTTGGGCGGTCCGGGGTGGAAAGCTCGCAATATACACCGGAGGTACCATTACGTACGATTACATTATCCCAGACATTCCCGTAGCTATCCGCCTTAAAGGTAATGCCTCCCCATTGCCCGGGAGTCCGGTCATACGGTAATATATCATTTAGTATATAATCCAAACGATCGCCTCGGAAAGTGATAGGCTCATCCAAGGTGCCTAAAGCGTTCATGGAGCCGTGAACGATCAGGCTCGCTTTATCATGCATATAGAAAGTAGCCCCCTTCTCGATATTCAATGAAACCCCTTTAGCGATAACCAAACTATCGTAGATCAAGTAAGGACGATTGGCCGTGAGGATAGAATCTTTTGTAATCGTAACACCGCCTTTGTAAAGATTAACATCCTGCCCGTAGGCTTCCAATAATACGGATTGACGGATGCCATTCACGGTGAAAAGTACGGAATCCTGTATCAACAGAGGTTGATTGCCACCATTCGGATCGACCGTTACTTCCACGAATACATACATGCTGTCGTTGGCGAGTATCCCTACATTATTAAATGAGCTACCTTTGCGTCCATCCACATTCATGCGGAAGCCGGTAGCCTCTCCACTGGCCAGCATGATGGACTCAATGCTCAGAGGTTCACTATTTTTATTGTAGATCATAAATTGACGGGTGGTAGAACCGATCGTACTGAAGATCGTATCAAAAGCGAGCGTGTCTGTCGAGAAGCTTAGCCGGTAAGTCGGGTTGGTGGAATAATGATCATCCAAACCGTCGCATGCCGGAAGCATGTTCAACAGAAGCGTTGCGAGTATAAATAGCGTTATCGTTAATCTTTTCATTTTCGTAAATGTTAACTGTAAATATCTTGTGTTCTTGTTTTAATAGATAAACAAAATTATCATAAAAAAGTTGCAAGACATTAACATAAAAAAAGAGGATAGACACGGTTATCGTGTCTTTCCTCTTCTTATAACGCAAAAAACGTTGGTTTATTTTGCGGGGATGCTCTTTAATAATTCAAGAAGGTGGCTCCACCATAAACCGACCGTAGCGATCTCGATACGCTCGTTGGGTGAATGTACGTCACGCAAAGTAGGCCCGAAAGAGATCATATCCAGTTTCGGATATTTTTCCAAGAACAAACCGCACTCTAATCCGGCGTGGATGGCCATGATCTTGGCGTCTTTGTTGAATAGGCGTTTGTAAGTCTCCTGTGCGATCTTCAAGATCTTAGAGTCGGGGTTCGGGGCCCATCCCGGATAGCCATCGCCATGTTTTACATCTGCTCCAGCCAATAGGAACGTGGAGGCTACCGTATTGGCGATAGCGATCTTGCATGATTCGATAGAGCTACGCTGGCTGGTACCGATCAAGATCGTATTGCCTTCTTTCATCTTTATGGAAGCAAGGTTGGTAGAAGTCTCTACCAAGCCTTCTATATCGTGGCTCATACCGATTACGCCGTGCGGACAAGCGTGCAAGGCGTAGATTAATTTCTCGGCGGTGGCATTGTCGATATGATACTCCGGACGATCCGTGGACTCCATCGCTAACTGAACGCTCGGGTCTACATGTTTCAACTCATTTTCAACGTCGGCGGCGAAATGGTTCAGCAAGATACGTACATCCTCCTTATTTTCCGGATGCAAGCCGATCACGGCGTGTGCCTCGCGAGCGATTGCGTTACGTAAGTTTCCTCCATCGATAGAGCAAAGAACGAAATCATATTTCTTTTTCAATAAGAATAAGAAACGAACCAATATCTTGTTGGCATTGCCTAATCCTTTGTGGATCTCGCCACCGGAGTGACCGCCATTCAACCCTTTCACATCGATACGGAAATACTGCATCTTATCGGACGTAGGAACTGGCTCATAATGGAAAGTCGCTTGTGTGTCTTTACCTCCGGCGCAACCCATAAAGATCTCTCCCTCGTCCTCGCTATCGAGATTTAACAAGATATCTCCGGTCATGAAACCTTCTTTCAAGGCTTTCGCTCCGGTCAAACCTGTTTCTTCGTCTACTGTGAACAAACATTCGATCGGACCGTGTTGGATATCATCGGAGGCAAGCAAAGCCAACTCGGCCGCTACACCGATACCATTATCGGCTCCCAAAGTAGTGCCGTTGGCACGCAGCCATTCGCCGTCGACGATCGTCTCGATCGGATCATTGTCGAAATCGTGTTTCGTACCGTTATTTTTCTCGCAAACCATATCCATGTGAGACTGCAATACGACTACCGGACGATCCTCCATTCCCGGAGTGGCAGGCTTTGACATT
>ENA-OPCB01001237-OPCB01001237.1-human-gut-metagenome-genome-assembly--contig:-NODE-1237-length-15547-cov-2.219274_pt1 | contig 15547 bp, 9 predicted proteins | sample MGYA00241561_ERZ501473 | MGnify/ENA primary metagenome ERZ501473 (study PRJEB25962, sample SAMEA2042519) | human gut metagenome | biome: human gut; feature: human-associated habitat; material: faeces... | reverse complement strand
ATCTAATTCCAGATCACCGATGACATTTCGAAGTGTTGTAGCTGTCAGATTCTCGATTGCCATGATCGGGTTCTCTACACCGTAACTGTATAATTTTGGATCAGTGATCTGAAAATATACAACTGTATCGATCTGCATCGTAACGTTATCTTTTGTGATAACTGGCTGTGGTGGAAAATCCACAACTTGCTCTTTTAAGTTGACTTTTCTTGCAACACGATCAATAAATGGGACTTTGACATGAAGTCCTACAGACCATGTTCCCTGATAAGCACCCAGTCGTTCTACAACATAAGCATGTGCCTGCGGCACGATACGCACTGTGGATGAAATGATCATCGCAAGCAATGCGATAACGATAATAAATAAAATAATCGACATAATCTTATACCTCTCTTTCTACGATCAGTTTCACGCCTCGGATTTCTTTTACGATCACTTCGCTGCCTTCTGGAATGATCTCTCCAGCCTCAAAGCTTCTCGCAGTCCAATCCTGGCCATTTAACTGAACCAACCCTTTGCTTTCCATGTTATTGATCGTTTCTTTGACAAGTGCTGTCTGTCCGATCAATGCATCGGTATTCGTTTTTTGCACCTTGCTGTTTAAATATCGTTTGGCAACTGGTCTTGTCAGTGCAAACAACAGACATGTTACCACGATAAATATCAACATCTGTACCCAAAATGGAACACCAAATAGTGCTGCGATCGCTGCAACAACGGCTCCACCTGCAAACCAGATACTTGTAAGTCCAAGTGTCATGATCTCAACAAGTAAAAATACCGCGGATGCGATCAGCCAATAAACTGCATACATTTAATCCACCCCCTGTCTCTGGCGTCTTGCCTCATAAACTAAAAGACCTGATGCCATGGCTGCATTTAATGATTCTACCTTACCACACATTGGAATCTTGATCTTTTTCTGTGCTTTGTCTGTCAACTTATCTGTCAGACCATTTCCCTCATTGCCAATGAAAAATGCGGTTCCTTTTTGATAATCTTCCTTCGTATAGTCTGTTCCATTGAGATGTGCTGCATACGTGATGATATTCTTTTGTTTCATCGTTTCTGCAACTTCTAAAAGATCATCGACATAGACAAATGGCACACGAAATATTGATCCCATCGTGGAGCGCGTAACCTTTGGATTATAAATATCTACTGTATCATGACTCATGATAACACCATTGATCCCTGCACCCTCTCCTGTTCGAAGGATCGTCCCGAGATTCCCCGGATCCTGAAGATTCTCAAGCACCAGAAATAATGGTTTTTCCTGTTCTAGAAGATCTTCTAAAGAATATTTCATCATCTTCACCAGTGCAAGAACTCCCTGTGGTGTCATCGTATCGGAAATCTCTTTCATAACTTGAGGTGATACCAATTCCACATCCATATGTTCAAAAATCACTCTATGTTCGTTATAAAAATCTTCAGATGCATAGACTTTATATAAATATTCTTCTGGGATTTCTGTAAACATACGAATTCCCTCTACAAGAAATAATTCTTGTTTTCTTCTTTCTCTTGCACTCTTCTTTAATTTGATGATCTGTTTGATCTGCTTATTCTGAGTGGTTGTGATCATATTCTTATCCACCTCCGATCTATTATTTTCTTAATTTGACCAGATCGTCTTTCTTACCGATCAGCACAAGATTTTCCTCATCTTTGATCGGTTTCGTTGGATCTGGAGCCCCGTCAACACCACCTTCTCCTTCGATCGCGATGACGTTAACGTTATATTTTCCACGGAAATTAATGTCTACTAATGATTTGTTGATCCATTCTTTTCTTGCTGGTACTTTAACGATACTTGTGTCTGCAGAAAGATCAAACAGATCTGTCATACTTCCTCCAAGCAGATTGTTTGCGATCCTTGCTCCCATCTCTTCTTCTGGATAAACGATCTCATCGGCTCCAACACGTTTTAATATCTCTCCTTTTAAAGTTCCGTCTGCCTTCGCAAGAACATATGGCACACCGATCTCTTTGACGATCATCAATGCCATAACACTGGAATCTAAATGCTCTGCAGTTGCGATCACAACTGCATCCATTCCTTCCAATCCGATGTTGTTCATCATTTCCTTATCAGATATATCCACACAGACTGCACAAGTTACTTTATCTGCGATATCTCTTACAAGATCCTCATCTTTATCAACTGCTAGTACTTCTGCTCCACCTTTGGCAAGTGACCTTGCGATACTGCTTCCAAACTTTCCAAGTCCTAAAACTGCAACTGACTTCTTCATTCTTCTCCGTTACCTCCGTTGCGATATCATGTTATAATGTGAATCTATTTCACTTATAAGATCAGATCCTGTTCCGGATACATGACCATCTTTTTCTTATTCTTCTGTGAAAAACCGATCGCCATAGAGATCGGTCCGACACGCCCTAAATACATGGTAATGATGATAATCACTTTCCCTGCGGTTGTCAAATTCGGTGTCAATCCTTTGGTTAAACCAACTGTCGCGAGTGCTGATACACATTCATAGCATGAATCCATAAAAGTCCCGTGATCAAATACCAACAGCAATAACACAGATGTCATCAGCACGATCAAGTTGATCACAATGATCGCAAGCGCTTTAGCCAACAGATTCTGTGGAACTCTTCGTTTAAATAACGTAATTGATTCTTCTTGTTTTGCCACAGAGAGCACACAAAATACAAGAATTGCGAATGTCACTGTCTTGACACCGCCTGCAGTACCAGTTGGTGATCCTCCGATGATCATCAGAAACATAGAAACCAGCGAAGATGCATCCGTCAATGCGCCCTGTGCTACCGTCTCAAACCCTGCGGTACGTGTCGTCACAGACTGAAACAGTGATGCCTGTATCTTCTGTGGCAATGACAGACTCTCCATAGTTGCTGGATTATGATATTCAAACAGAAAGATCAATATTGTACCAAACAAGATCAAAAATGACGTAATGGATAACACGATCTTGGTCTGAAGTCTCCATTGTTGTATCATCCTTTTTACAGGAACTTTATCTTTTATGATCTTTTTGAATCCCTGCCAAAGATCTTTCCATACAACAAATCCAAGACCTCCCAGGATGATCAGCCCCATTGTCGTAAAATTCATAACTGGATTCGTTACATAGCTTCGCAGACTGTCGTCTCTTACAATATCCATTCCTGCATTACAAAATGCCGAGATTGAATTAAAGATTGCTGCCCATATTCCATATCCAATGCCAAATTCCGGCACATACTGAGTCGCATAAAGAACTGCTCCAATTCCTTCTATGATCCCTGTCCCGATTAGAATCTTCTTAACTAATGGAACTAAACCTGTCATTGTATTAAGACCCATAGACTCCTGAATCAACATTCTATTTCCAAGAGTGATCCTCTTTCGAAGCATAAAAAACATTCCGGTGACACCAAGTCCTCCGATCTGTACAAGCAATATGATCACTGCCTGCCCAAATATACTCCAATGTGTCATTGTTGTCTCAACGATCAAACCTGTCACACACACAGATGTTGTTGCTGTAAATAATGCATCAATATAAGGCGTTGCCTGCCCGCTTTGTGTTGCGATCGGCAGTGTAAGCAGTATCGATCCTGCAAATATTGTAATTAAAAATCCAAGCAATATGACCTGTACCGGTCGTAACTCTTTCATAAAATAATGCTCCTATATAGAGAAATAGAGGAATCCTAGATAAACAGGATTCCTCTAAGATCATGTTTTATTTATTTTCCTAATAAATGTGCAATCTGAAGCTGATATTCATCGATATCTTTTGTCATTGCGAGTCCTTCGTCAATGTCCATATCCATGAATCTTCCGTTCTGGTATCCAACAACACGGTTTGTCTTTCCTGCACATAATAAGTCAACTGCGTAAGCACCCATCATAGAAGCGTATACACGGTCTTTTGCTGTTGGGCTTCCACCACGCTGCATATGTCCAAGGATCGTAGCACGTGTTTCAATACCTGTTGCAGATTCGATTCTCTTCGCCATACTGTAAGAATGTCCAACACCTTCGGCATTAATTACCATATGATGTGTCTTACCTTTTGCTCTGTTACGAAGTAAATGTTCGATGATCTGCTGTTCTACCTTAGGAAGGTTTCCATCAAAGCTTTCTGGGATCAGGATATCTTCTGCTCCTGTTGCCATACCACACCATAATGCGATATATCCAGCTCCACGTCCCATAACCTCTACGATACTACATCTTTCATGAGATGTTGATGTATCACGGATCTTGTCGATCGCTTCCATCGCTGTGTTAACAGCTGTATCGAATCCGATCGTATATTCTGTACATGCGATATCTAAGTCGATCGTTCCTGGAACAGCGATCGTGTTGATTCCAAGCGCTGCTAACTTCTTAGCTCCCTGGAAAGAACCGTCTCCACCAATAACTACCAATCCGTCGATTCCATGTGCTTTACAGATCTCAGCACCACGTTTCTGACCTTCTTCTGTCTTAAATTCTTCACATCTGGCTGTGAAAAGGATTGTACCTCCACGGAAGATCGTATCGGCTGTTTCTGTTGGTGTTAAATCGATGATGTCTTCGTTTAACAGTCCATTGTAACCTTTACGGATTCCCTTAACTTTTAATCCTCTTTCTTTACCAATTCTGGCTACGGCACGCACTGCTGCGTTCATAGCAGGTGCATCTCCACCACTTGTTAAAACTCCAATTGTTTTAATGTTTGGTTTTCCCATTTGCAATATCCTCCAATTATTAATCCATACAATTCTTAACTTGGCTTTTATTCTAATCCATTTAAAGAAATTTTTCAATAGTCTTTGTTATATTCCTAACGATCTAACCCGAATATTTTCTTTTCCATATCGTTTTTCGAGATCAAATAATAAATTCTCGTCACCAGAAACCATATAATCTCTCCCTAGACGGTTCACAGCACGTTCTGTTTTGCAATAGATCACCACTGGATTTTTACCGGGATAGGAAGTTAAAATACCTTTTAATGCATCCTCTTCTTTAAAAAATGCTTCTTTATCCGCAAATTGTACCCATAATTCCTGTCTGCTATCCTCAAAACTGATGATCTGATTACATATGACTTTGCTTTCTTCTTCAGAAATCTGTGTTGTTCCTTTGATAAATACTTTGGCATCTTCTCTTAAAAGAGACTGATATGTCGCATACTGTCTTGGAAATACGACAACTTCCACGGTTCCTCTTAAGTCTTCCAGTGTGATAAATGCCATATTCTGATTCTTCTTCGTAAGTTTCACACTCATCTCACTGATCAAACCGCCAATGATACAGCTTTCCCGATCGTGAATCTTTGTCTTTCCTGTTTCTTCATCGATCACAAAATCAGAAGTATGTGCTGTTACACTTCGTTCAAGGCGTTCTATATCATCCTCTAAAGGATGTCCACTGACGTAGATCCCAAGCACTTCCTTTTCCATGGCAAGTTTCTGCTCTTTCTCATATTCCCCAACATCTGGATAGGAAATCTGAAAAGACTGCTGGTCTTCTTCTCCAAGAAGATCCATCAGACTCATCTGTCCTGCGATCTCATTTTTCCGTTCTTTCTGGATACTATCGATCACACTGGCGTAGACGATCATCTGCTGCTTTCTTGTTACATGAAAACAATCTAAAGCTCCCGATTTGATCAGATTTTCTACAGTTCGTTTATTGATCTCTTTGCTTGATAATCGTTCCACGAGATCTTTAAAATCTCTGTATGGTCCATTTAAATTTCGTTCTCTTATGATCGCTTCAATGACTGGCCGTCCCAGACTCTTGATCGCAGTCAGTCCATAGCGGATATTTCCATGGTCTACAGAGAACGCACCCTCTCCATAGTTAATATCTGGTGGCAAAATCTTAATTCCTAATTTCTTGCAGGCATAACTGTATTCTGAAATCTTGTTTGTATTTCCAAGAACAGAGGTTAACAAGGCTGCCATAAATTCTACTGGATAATGGCATCTTAAATAGGCTGTACGATAGGCAACTACTGCATATGCTGCCGCATGAGATTTGTTAAATGCATATTTTGCAAAGTCTAACATCTCATCCCAGATCTGGTTCGCTGTCTTTTCATCAATACCGTTATTGATACATCCTGGAATTCCTTCTTCTTCATTGCCATAGACGAAATTCTGTCGTTCTTTGATCATGACATCGCCTTTTTTCTTGGACATCGCACGACGTACAAGGTCACTTCGTCCAAGCGTATATCCGGCTAGTTTCATAACGATCTGCATAACCTGTTCCTGATAAACGATACATCCATAGGTTGGCTCCAGAATCTCTTCCATCTGTTCACATTCATAATGTATGCTTTCCTGATGATTCTTTCCCTCAATGTATCGTGGAATAAAGTCCATTGGTCCCGGTCGATACAAAGAAATTCCAGCAATGATATCTTCCATATTCTGTGGTTTTAGTTCTTTCATAAATGACTTCATTCCTGAACTTTCCAACTGAAACACACCTTCTGTATGACCATTTCCGATCATCTCATAAACTTCTTTGTCTGTCGGATCAATTTTCGTGATATCAAAATCCGGCACTTTTCTTCGCACCATTTTCTCTGCGTCCTGAATGACTGTTAATGTACGAAGTCCCAAAAAGTCCATCTTCAACAGACCAAGTTCTTCGATCGTTGTCATCGTAAACTGAGTAACAGCTGCGTTATCTGCACCTGTTGCTAATGGCACATATTCATCAATCGCTGTCTTACCGATCACGACTCCAGCTGCATGCATGGAAGCATGTCTTGGAAGTCCTTCTAGTCTCTTCGACATATCGATCAGATAATGTGTTTCTTCGTCCTGCTCATAAGCATTTCTCAAGTCCTTGCTGATCTTTAATGCTTTATCGATCGTAATATTTAATTCATTTGGAACCATCTTTGATATTCCATCTACTTTTGCATATGGAATATCCAAAACTCTTCCGACATCACGGATCACGGCCCTTGCAGCCATAGTTCCAAAAGTGATGATCTGTACCACTTGATCTTTCCCGTATTTTCTTACAACATAATCAATGACTTCCTGTCTTCTCTCATAACAGAAATCCACGTCGATATCGGGCATGGATACACGTTCTGGATTTAAGAAACGTTCAAACAGCAGTTGATACCGGATCGGATCGATATCTGTGATCTCCAAACAGTAAGAAACGATACTTCCGGCTGCGGAACCACGACCAGGTCCCACTGCGATCCCATGTTCTTTTGCATAATGAATGAAATCCCATACGATCAGAAAATAATCAACATATCCCATATTTTCAATAGTTTTCAATTCATAATCCAGCCGCTCTCTTAATTCTTTTGTAATATTCGGATAACGACGTTTTAAGCCTTCTTCGCATAAATGGTTCAGATACGTAACTGCAGTGTATCCTTCTGGCACATCATATTCTGGCACTTTCTGTTCTCCAAATACGATTTCAACATTACAACGTTTGGCAATCTTGCCTGTATTCTCGATCGCTTCTCTTGCATATGGGAACAATCTCTGCATTTCTTCCGAAGATTTTAAATAATACTGACCTCCTTCATAACGCATACGGTCTTCATCCTGCACTTTCTTCCCCGTCTGGATACAAAGCAGGATATCGTGTGCCTCGGCATCTTCTTTAAATGTATAATGAATATCATTTGTAGCAACCAGATCAATTCCTGTCTCTTTTGACATCTTAAGCAGTGCCGTATTTACTTTTGTCTGGTCTGGAATTCCGTGATCTTGCAATTCCAGGAAGAAATTGTCTTTTCCAAAAAGATCCTGTAATCTCAACGCCGTATTCTTTGCTTTTTCGTAGTTATTTTCACGGATATAAGTTGCAACTTCCCCAGCAAGACATGCACTTAATGCGATCAGACCTTCCTTGTATTCTTCCAGAACTTCATAATCTACTCGTGGCTTGTAATAAAATCCTTCGGTAAACCCCCTGGAAACGATCTTCATCAAGTTATGGTAACCCGTGTCATTTTTGGCAAGAAGTACCAGGTGATAGTATCTTTTATCTCCCTGACTGGCTTCTTTATCGAATCTCGAACCAGTTGTTACATAAATCTCGCATCCAATGATCGGTTTGATCCCTTCTGCTTTCGCTGCCCTGTAAAAATCGATCACTCCGTACATCGCTCCATGATCGGTGATCGCAATGCTGTCCATGCCAAGCTCTTTTGCCTGATGAACTAGCTCCTTGATCTTACTGGAACCATCCAGCAGACTGTATTCTGTATGGACATTTAAATGTGTAAAACTCATGAACCCTCTTTTCTAATATGTTTTTTGTATTTTCTGGCTATCATTTTATCATACAACTTCATTTTATGCTATAATCTGTAGATAACAGCATAAATTTTTTAAACCGTTATCATCAATCACACCTATGCTGAAATCTAACAGTGAAAGAAACGAGGTTTTCTATGGAGAATATAACAATTCAAGACATTTTAGAAGCAACAGACGGAACACTTTTATGTGGTGATCCTTCCATGAAGATTGACCACTTAAGTACGAATTCTATGGAGATCGGTCCTAACACTTTATTTGTACCGATCATCGGAGAACGTGTTGATGCCCATATTTTTATTCCTAATGCATTAAAAGAAGGCGGTGCCTGCTTAACACAAGAACATACAGAAGCTTCAGGAAATGCTCCATACATCAAAGTTCCTGATACTTTGACAGCCATGCAGCAGATTGCTGCCTATTACAGAAATAAAATGTCTCTTCCGATCATCGGCGTTACTGGAAGTGTTGGTAAAACAACAACCCGCGAGATGATCGCACATGTTTTAAAGGGCAAATACAAAGTATTTGAAACGATTGGCAATCAAAACAGTCAGGTTGGTGTTCCATTAACATTAGATCATCTGACATCCGAAGATGAGATCGGTGTTCTTGAGATGGGAATGAGTGAAAAGGGACAGATCACAACTCTTGGTAATATCATCCATCCAAACGTTGGTGTTGTCACAAATGTTGGTGTTTCACACATTGAGATGATGGGTTCCCGAGACAATATCTGTATCGAAAAATTAGATATCCAGAATGGTCTGCCTGAAGATGGTGTCCTATTCTTAAATGGAGATAATGATATGATCCGTAAACATATCGATTATGTCAAAAAACCATATGAATTTTACGGTTTCGCAGATGATTGTACTTACCGTGCAGAAAAAATCCGTGAAAAAGGTGGACAGACTTTATTTGAATTCCACTATGGTGATATGAAAGAACCTATCACTTTAAATGTGCTTGGAAAGCATAATGTATCCAATGCATTAGCCGCCATTGCAATCGGACTTCGCTATGATGTTCCAATGAGTGCTATCAAGGCACAGTTATCCACATTTTCTGGTCAGCGACAGAATATTATCCACGTTAACGACTATATTCTGATCGATGATGCGTATAATGCAAGCCCAGATTCCATGAAAGCAAGTTTAAGTATTTTATCTGAATTTAAGACACGTGGAAGAAAGATCGCTGTCTTATCTGACATGTTAGAACTTGGACCAGATTCACCGGAATACCACAAAGAAGTGGGACGTTTTATCGCTACAACAAAAGTGACAGATCTCTTTATCACTGGTAAACTTTCCAGACATTATATTGAGGAAGCATGGAAGGAAAATCCTTCTCTTCATACCCGTGCATTTTCTTCTAACGGAGAACTGATCGCTTTCCTTGAAACTTACTTAAAGAAGAACGATGTCGTACTGATCAAAGGCTCTAACGGTATGAATCTTAAGGAAGTAAGCAAAGCCTTAATGGCTTGATTGTATCAAAAATAGAACATTATTTTCTCTTGACATTCTTTTTTTACAGGACTATTATAAGTGCAACGAAATACAGAATGCAATGAGCAGGACACATTGATATTTGAATTCTTTTTCAGAGAGTTGTCGGTTGCTGTGAGGCAATAAAGAACTTATATCCATATCCCCTGCGAGCAGTCAGCTGAACATGATGATTCATTAGTAAGTGCGACCGGAATCCTTCCGTTATCAAGGAGCACATTAAATGATGTGACTAAGGGATTACGATTTGAGTAATAAAAAGAAGTGGTACCGCGGAGAATATTCGTCTTCTGAAATGCTGAGCAGGCATTTCAGGAGATTTTTTTTACTCATTTTTATTGTATCCTGTGTTTTGAATACATTTTATTTTATGATAGAGTTTATTTTAAGAGGAGTGATTAAGAATGAATAGCTTAACAATCGTAGCAATCGCAATCATCGTATTAGTTGCTGGTTATGCCCTTTACGGACGCTGGTTAGCTAAGACATGGGGAATCGATCCTAAAGCGAAAACCCCAGCTTACACACACGAAGATGGTGAAGATTACATCCCGACACCAAAAGCCGTTGTATTTTCCCATCAGTTTTCATCCATCGCAGGTGCAGGTCCTGTTACCGGACCGATCATCGCCGCAATGTTTGGATGGCTGCCAGTTCTTCTCTGGCTGTTGATCGGTGGTATCTTCTTCGGAGCCGTTCAGGATTTTACAGCTCTTTACGCTTCTGTAAAGAACGAAGGAAAATCCATGGGTGTCCTGATCGAGAAATACATTGGTAAAACAGGAAGAAAATTATTTCTTCTGTTCTCCTGGTTATTTACTTTACTTGTAATCGCAGCTTTCACAGATATGGTTGCAGGAACATTTAACGGATTCACAGTAACAGGTGCTAAAAGTTCACCAAACGCTGCCGCTGCTTCTATCTCCATGTTATTTATCTTAGGAGCTGTTGTTTTCGGATTATTCACAAAATATGTAAAACCAAACCAGAAAGTAGAATTTGTTGCAGGACTTGTATTACTGCTCGTTATGTTAGCCGTTGGTATTGCCTTCCCATTATATTTTACAAAAAATACTTGGATCGCAGTCGTTATGGTTTACTTATTCCTTGCATCTGTTATGCCAATGTGGCTAATGATGCAGCCTCGTGACTATTTAAGTACCTTCTTATTAGTCGGAATGATCATCGGTGCTGTCCTTGGTGTATTTGTTGCTCATCCAGCAATGAACTTACCAGCATTCAGTGGATTTAATGTTGGTGGAAAAAGCTTATTCCCTACATTATTTATCACGATCGCCTGTGGTGCTGTTTCAGGATTCCACAGTTTGGTATCTTCCGGAACATCATCTAAGACAGTCAGCAATGAAAAAGACATGCTTTGTGTTGGATATGGATCTATGATGGTAGAATCTTTATTAGGTGTTATTGCCTTAGTTGTTGTCGGTGCAGCAGCTGTCGGTGGTAAAATGCCTGAAGGAACACCATTCCAGATCTTCTCAGGAAATGTAGCTGGATTCTTAACATTACTTGGAATCCCTAAACATGTAGCTACTTGCTTTATGACAATGTGTGTTTCTGCACTTGCATTAACATCCCTTGACTCTGTAGCAAGAATCGGACGTATGTCATTCCAGGAATTATTCATGGGAGAAGCTGCTGATGGCTCTGATCTTACAGGGGTAAGAAAATTATTTACAAACAAATATTTCTCAACTGTTATCACATTATTCTTCGGATTCTTATTATGCTTAGGTGGATACAACAACATCTGGCCATTATTCGGAGCCGCAAACCAGTTATTAGCATCTTTGGTATTGATCGCATTATCTGTCTTCTTATTAACAACAGGAAGAAAAGGATGGATGTTATACGCACCTATGTGCATCATGTTAGTTGTAACATTTACAGCCCTTGTACAGGCCGTGATCGGAATCTTTACAAAGATCTTTGTAACAGGTGGATTCGTATTTATGATCGATGGATTACAGTTGATCGTCGCTTTACTTCTGATGGCACTTGGACTTATGGTTGCAGTTTCCTGCTTTAAGAAACTGTTCCAGAAAAGCCATGAAGGAGCAGATAATAGATCTACACATACAACTGTGTAAATTTTAATTGTATGACGGAAATGTATTAAGTATTCATAAAAATATAAAGAAAGATAGAGGTACGAAAAACGAATTTCATTTCGTACCTCTATCTTTCTTTATGTTTTTATGAATACCTGAAGACATTCTCGTATAAAATTAAGAATTTCCAAACAGAAAGGTGTGTATGTTGAACATTATTGGTTTTCGATTTTTGTAGTGGCAGACAGATATTTATTATAAATACCAATAACGTAAAACATACAGACCACCTTAAGTTTTCCAATCTTGTAATTGTCCACACTTTAGCCTTCAGGTATATGATAAAACTACAGTTGGCCAACACACAAATTACAACTTATCAGAAATCTGTGCATGTAATCCCTGTAATGAATTCACTTCTTCATTTTGATCCTGATGTGCTTTTACATAAGCGATTCCTTCAGCTGCTGCTTTGGCTGCTGCGATCGTTGTATAATATGGAATCTTCGCTTTGATCGCACCTTTTCTTAGGTAACTATCATCGTTCACGCTGTCTTTTCCGACTGGAGAGTTTACAATAATATCGATATTACCATTTGTGATAAGGTCAAGGATGTTTGGTCTTCCTTCGCTTAATTTATTGACTTTCTCAGCTTCAATTCCAGCTTCTTTGATCAGTTTACATGTGTTTTCTGTTGCAAGGATCTTGAATCCGTCGTCTGCGAATGCTTTTGCTACTTCTACAACTTCTTCTTTATCCTTGCGATTTACAGAAATCAGTACCGTTCCTCCTAATGGAAGTTTCGCTCCAACACCTTCCTGTGCTTTGTAGAAAGCTTCTCCATAGGATTTGGATAATCCAAGAACTTCTCCTGTAGAACGCATTTCTGGTCCTAGAACTGGGTCTACTTCTTGGAACATATTGAATGGGAAGGCTGCTTCTTTGACTCCATAATATGGAATTGCCTGTTCTTTTAATTCTGGTACTGGTGATGGTTTTCCTGTTAATTCAGATGTGATGATCTGTGTTGCCAGTGGAACCATTCTCACGTTACATACTTTGGATACCAAAGGTACTGTACGAGATGCACGTGGGTTTGCTTCTAATACATAAACTTTATCATCCTCGATCGCATACTGCATATTCATTAGTCCTTTGACATGCATTTCTTCTGCGATCTTTCTTGTGTATTCTTTGATCGTTTCCAGGTTTTCTTCTGAAATATGAACAGATGGAAGAATACAAGCGGAGTCTCCTGAATGAACTCCTGCAAGTTCGATATGTTCCATCACTGCTGGTACAAATGCGTGTGTTCCGTCACTGATCGCATCTGCTTCACATTCCATCGCATGATTTAAGAAACGGTCGATCAGGATTGGGCGGTCTGGTGTTACACCAACGGCTGCTTTCATATATCCTGCCATGCTTTCGTCATCATAGACAACTTCCATTCCACGTCCACCAAGAACGTAGGAAGGTCTTACCATCACTGGATATCCGATCTTTCCTGCGATCTCTAATGCTTCTTCTACTGTTGTTGCCATTCCTGATTCTGGCATTGGAATCTCTAATTTATCCATCATTTCACGGAACAGATCACGGTCTTCTGCAAGGTCAATGACAGATGGAGATGTTCCAAGAATCTTCACACCATTTTTCTCAAGTTCGGCAGCAATATTCAGTGGTGTCTGTCCACCAAACTGAGCGATCACTCCTAATGGTTTTTCTTTATTATAAATACTTAATACATCTTCCACTGTTAATGGTTCGAAATATAATTTATCGGATGTATCGTAATCTGTAGATACTGTCTCTGGGTTGCAGTTTACGATGATCGTCTCGAATCCCATTTTCTTCAGTGCCTGAGATGCATGTACACAGCAGTAGTCAAATTCAATACCCTGTCCGATACGGTTTGGGCCTCCACCTAAGATCATGATCTTTTGTTTATCTGTGGATACTGGGTTCTTGTCTTCTGCATTATATGTTGAATAATAATATGCACTGTCTGGCGTTCCGCTTACATGAACCCCTTCCCATGCTTCTTCGACACCGATTGAAATACGTTTATTTCTGATATCTTCTTCTGGAATCTCTAATAACTGACTTAAATATTTGTCAGAGAAACCATCTTTCTTCGCTGATGTTAACATTTCATCAGATGGCATGTTTCCTTTGCATGCAAGAAGCTTTTCTTCTTCTTCAACTAACTCTTTCATCTGCTCGATAAAGTATGTTTTTACTTTTGTCAGTTCAAAGATCTCATCAACAGTTGCACCTTTTCTTAATGCTTCGTACATGATGAAATGACGTTCGCTTGATGGTGTCACTAATTTCTTTAATAATTCTTCTTTTGTTAAAGTATCAAAGTTGTTCGCATGTCCAAGTCCGTAGCGTCCTGTCTCTAAGCTTCGGATCGCTTTCTGGAATGCTTCTTTGTATGTCTTACCGATACTCATAACTTCACCAACGGCACGCATCTGTGTTCCAAGTTTGTCTTCGACACCTTTGAATTTCTCAAACGCCCAACGTGCAAACTTGATAACGACATAATCACCGTCTGGTACATATTTATCTAATGTTCCGTATTTTCCACATGGAATATCCTTTAATGTTAAACCTGCTGCAAGCATTGCAGATACTAAAGCGATTGGGAATCCTGTCGCTTTGGATGCTAATGCTGAGGATCTTGATGTTCTTGGATTGATCTCGATAACAATAATACGGTCTGTCACTGGATCATGAGCAAACTGTACGTTTGTTCCGCCGATAACCTGTACAGAATCTACGATCTTGTATGCCTGTTCCTGTAATCTCTGCTGACATTCTTCAGAAATCGTGAGCATCGGTGCGGAACAGAAAGAGTCTCCTGTATGCACTCCTAATGGATCGATATTCTCAATGAAGCAGACTGTGATCATATTTCCTTCTGCATCACGGACAACTTCTAATTCTAATTCTTCCCATCCAAGAATGGATTCTTCTACAAGTACCTGTCCAACTAAACTTGCCTGAAGTCCTCTTGCCATAACGGTCTTCAATTCTTCTTTGTTATATACCAGTCCTCCACCGGCTCCACCCATTGTGTAAGCTGGACGAAGTACCACTGGATAACCAAGCTTATCAGCGATCTTCAACCCATCTTCTACGCTGTAAGCAACCTCGCTTCGAGCCATCTCGATTCCAAGTTCGTCCATTGTCTTCTTAAACTCGATACGGTCTTCTCCACGTTCAATACTATCTACCTGTACACCAATTACTTTGACATTATACTTATCTAAAATACCCTTTTTATATAACTCTTCGCATAAATTTAATCCGGACTGCCCACCTAAGTTTGGAAGTAAAGCATCTGGACGTTCCTTTGCAATGATCTCCTCTAAACGTTCTGCGTTCAGCGGTTCAATGTAAGTTTCGTCAGCTGTCTCTGGATCTGTCATGATCGTTGCTGGATTGGAGTTGACCAATACGATCTCATATCCAAGTTTACGAAGCGCCTTACACGCCTGTGTCCCCGAATAGTCGAATTCGCATGCCTGACCGATGATGATCGGACCAGAGCCAATGATCAACACTTTGTTAATATCTGTTCTTTTTGGCATAAAAATAATTCCTCCTTTAGACTTTATTATTATTATATAAGAAAATCAGTGAAATCGGAATCATTTTGTGAAGTT
>ENA-OPCB01001221-OPCB01001221.1-human-gut-metagenome-genome-assembly--contig:-NODE-1221-length-15607-cov-2.726016_pt1 | contig 15607 bp, 18 predicted proteins | sample MGYA00241561_ERZ501473 | MGnify/ENA primary metagenome ERZ501473 (study PRJEB25962, sample SAMEA2042519) | human gut metagenome | biome: human gut; feature: human-associated habitat; material: faeces... | reverse complement strand
TCCATTATCGTCGGTCAGTTTGTGGGTTCTTCTGCGCTGGCGGCGGTTGGTGCCTGTGCAGCTCTGACCAATGTTTTCATTTGCGTGGCACTGGGGGCTGGTGTTGGTGCAGGTGTGCTTGTGAGCCGCTATTTCGGTGCCAGGGAGTATGGCAAAATGAAAACCATTGTGTCTACATCTCTGATCAGCTTTTTGGTTCTGAGTATCCTCCTGGGTGTCTTTGGCTTTTGGTTTTCCCATGGGATGATGAGCGGTTTACAGACTCCTGCCGATATTTTGAAGGAAGCAGTGCTGTACCTGCGGGTCTATTTTGTGGGCTTTCCGTTTTTGTTCATGTACAATATTCTCTCTACCATGTTCACCGCCATCGGTGAATCAAAAATTCCGCTGGGGCTGCTGATCTTTTCCTCCATCCTGAATATTGGGATGGATCTTTGGATGGTAGCAGGTCTGGGGCTCGGCGTGTTCGGTGCCGCCCTTGCAACTTTGATCGCACAGGGCATTTCGGCTGTGCTTTCCTTTTTGATTTTTTTTAATCGGATGCGGCGGTATAAGAGTACCTTTTCCTGGTTTGACGGGCGGGAGCTGTGTTCCATGCTTCAAATTGCTGTTCCATCGGTTCTCCAGCAGTCTACCGTGTCTATCGGTATGATGATTGTACAGGCGGTGGTAAATCCCTTCGGCACGCAGGCACTGGCAGGATATGCGGCAACAATGCGGGTGGAGAATGTTTTTTCCCTGATTTTCGTGTCCATCGGGAATGCGGTTTCGCCGTATGTTTCCCAGAACCTTGGCGCAAACAAAACCCAGCGCATCAAAAAAGGCTACCATGCAGCATTGGTATTGGATGTGTGCTTCGCGGCGCTTGCTTTCCTTGTTATTGAAACGCTGCACACACAGATTTCCTCGCTATTCCTTGGAAAAGACGGAACAGCCCTGGCATATCAGGTGTCCGGGGATTATATGAGATGGCTTGGTTACTTCTTTCTCTTTATGGGAATCAAAATGGCGACCGATGGAGTTCTTCGCGGACTCGGGATCATGCGGCCATTCCTTATTGCCAACATGGTAAACCTTGCGATTCGCCTGTCCGTGGCTTTGATCTGTGCACCGCGTTTTGGCATTGATTTCGTCTGGCTTGCCGTGCCGGCCGGCTGGCTTGCCAACTTCCTGGTTTCCTATGCGGCACTCAGAAAATTCTGGCCGACTGAGAAGGTGGAGCTATCTTGATAAATTTGGATGTCAGTACGGATTATTTTCTGATGGGCAAGTTTATTTGCTCTTTCTGACGGTGTATTAGTAGGAAGGGTGCAAAAGAGAAGAAATGGAGGACGCGATGCAGATAGTTCACTACGGAAATCTCTCCGCTTCCACAGTCCTGATTCAGCCGGTAGACGATCATGATCTGGAGGAGATGGAAACAGAATTAAACGAGATCAGAAAACAGGGAAAGGCAGACTTTCAGTTGATTGCGGTGAAAGTGGACAATTGGAATCAGGATCTTTCGCCCTGGGAGGCGTCTGCAGTCTTTGGCAGCGAGGGCTTCGGAGACGGTGCGGGGGAGCTGCTGCAATTTCTTTTAGGACAATGTGTGGATCGCAGAAAAACGTATTATATCGGTGGATATTCGCTGGCGGGATTATTCTCTCTTTGGGCGGCATATCAGACGGATATCTTTGCAGGTGTTGCAGCAGTATCTCCGTCTGTCTGGTTTCCGGGATTTCTGCAATATATGAAAGAACACGATATGAGAGCAAAGTCGGTGTATCTGAGCTTGGGAAACCGTGAAGAAAGAACCAGAAATCCGCTGATGGCAACCGTTGGGGACTGTATCCGGGAAGGGTATAATCTGTTAAAGATGCAGAAAATCCGAACGATTTTGGAATGGAATCCGGGAAATCACTTCAAAGATGCCGGAATCCGGACAGCGAAAGGGTTTGCGTGGCTCATAAGGAATCAGGGGGCCGAGTAATCATGGGTCAGACCGCAATATGCTTTTTCAGGAGCCTATTTTACAGTGGCTTCTGCAGAACGGAGGTTTTATGGACAGTCAGGTATTTATTTTAAATGAAAAACGGAATGTAACGCTTACAGCATATCTGCAGGACGACAGCCAGGAATTTTGGCGTGCGAAAAAGCGTCCGGCGGTTGTTATTTTTCCGGGTGGGGCGTATGCCTACTGCTCGGATCGGGAGGCGGACCCGGTGGCGCAGGAGTATCTGCGGGCAGGCTATCATGCGTTTGTGTTGCGGTATTCCGTAGGATGGGAGAATGCGGTGTGGCCGAACCCGCTTGAGGATTATGATCAGGCGATGGAGCTGATCGCAGCGCATGCCAAGGAGTGGCATCTGATTCCGGAAAAAATCGCGGTCATCGGATTTTCGGCAGGCGGACATCTGGCAGCGTGCGCAGCGACGATGGCGAAGCACCGTCCGGCTGCGGCGATTTTGGCATATCCGGTCATTTTAGAAGGGCTGGCAGCAATCTGCGCAAAGGGTGCGCCGGGCGCAGACAAGGCGGTGGACAGTCAGACCTGTCCCTGTTTTATCGCAGCGACAGGAACGGATACCACAGTATCGGCGATGAACAGCCTTCGTTTTGTCGAAGCGCTGTATGAAAATGGAATTTCTGCGGAGCTGCATTTGTATGCATTCGGTCCCCATGGATTCTCTACGGCGAGAACGTCGATTGCCGATCCGGCAGAGCTTTGCAGTCGGACGCTTCACTGGGTGGAGGACACCATCAGCTGGCTGGAGGATGTGTTCGGTGCGTTTACATCCGGGGAAATGAGCAGCCCGCGGTGTCCGGGCAGGGTTCGGAAGGATAAAGATCCGTACCTGTCGGTGGACTGCCTGCTTGCCACGATCGCAGAAAACCAGATAGCAGTGGAACGCCTGAACCAGCTGATTTTGGTGGAAGAAACGACACAGAAATGGATTGCAGAACAGAAAGAAAACCTGCTCACTTCGGAAATGACGCTTCGTTCGGCGCTGCAGTTTTTGAATGTTCCGGGAGAAGTGATCCGAAAAGCCGATGAAATACTTTCGGAGATTCCGAACTGAAAATAATAATGATAATTATTACTATTATTATGCAAAATAGACAAATCTAACAGAAATTCTTTGGATTTCATTTTATGAGATGGTAAAATAGCTTCAGAACGATGGGAAAATCCATCGTAGAGTATCCGTCAATTATAGATATACAAACATGTGGCAGCAGGAGAAGGAGGAGCGATGGACAGTATTTTTCACAGAATCAGTGTTCGCAGGTATGAAGACAAACAGGTGGAAAAAGAAAAGTTGATGCAGATTTTGCGGGCGGGTATGCAGGCACCCAGCGCGTGCAACCAGCAGCCGTGGGAATTTTATGTGGTGACGAATCCGGAAAAGATTAAAGCGCTTTCCAAAGCGACACCCTATGCGGGATGTGCAGCAAACGCGCCGGTCGTAATCGTGCCTGTATATCGGAAGGAAGGACTGATTGCTCCGGATTTTGCGCAGATTGACCTTTCGATTGCACAGGAAAACATGTGGCTTGAAACGGATGCACAGGGGCTTGGCGGTGTGTGGATCGGAATCGCTCCGATGGAAGAACAGATGGAGGAAGTTCATAAGCTGCTGGAGCTGCCAAAAGAGGTGGCGGTATTTTCCCTGTTTGCGCTCGGATATCCGGCGGAAAGCCGCGCGCAGGAAGATCGCTTCCATCCGGAGCGGATTCATTTTCTGGAGTGAAACAGAGTTCGAGTGCGGACGTGAGCCGTGTCAGGAGCCTATGATGAAAACATTCAAAAACGGAGAACAACATGATAACAGTATTATGCTATAAAAAATGCACCACCTGTCAGAAAGCATTCAAATGGCTGGATGCAAACGGCGTGGAGTACAAAGAGCGCGCGATCAAAGAAGAGAATCCAACCTATGAGGAACTCAAAACGTGGTATGAAAAGAGCGGACTGCCGCTGAAAAAATTCTTCAACACGAGCGGAATGCTCTATAAGGAGCTGGGATTAAAGGATAAGCTGCTGGAAATGTCCGAAGAAGAGCAGCTAAAGCTTCTTGCGACGGACGGAATGCTCGTGAAGCGTCCGCTCGTAGTCGGAGAGAAAACGGTGCTGACCGGATTTTCTGAAAAAGCCTGGACAGAGCAGCTTTTAGGACAAAAGACATCTTAGGCTGAGAAACAGCGGAAAGGAGCTTAGGTATGAAACTGTTATTTCGGCAGAGATTTTTTTCATGGTTTGACAGTTATGATATTTACGATGAAGACGGCAATACAGTGTATGTGGTAAAAGGGCAGCTTTCCTGGGGACACTGCCTGAAAGTCTTCGATGCGTCAGGACAGGAGCTGGGGACGGTCAAAGAAAAAATCCTGACCTGGCTGCCGAAGTTCGAACTGTATGAGGGCAGCAGCTACGTTGGATGTATCAGCAAGGAGTTGTCCTTTTTCAAACCCCGCTATGATATCGACTGCTGTGGCTGGCATGTAGAGGGCAGCTTTCTGGAATGGGATTATTCCATTACCGGGGCAGCAGGAGAGCAGGTAGCGGTGATTTCAAAAGAAATATTTCATATGACGGACACCTATGTTCTTGATATTGTCAATCCGGTGAACGCGCTGCGGGTGCTGATGTTCGTGCTGGCGATCGACGCGGAAAAATGCTCCCGGAGTTCAAACTGAGTGCGCGGCAAAGAGAATCAGGGGTCAGAAGCCGGTCAAAGCCTTCTGGGAAAGTCTGAATGATGAGCAATAGGAAGAGGTATGGTGAAACAGAATACGACAATCATTTATGAGAATACAGTTGCAGGGACATTCGTCCGTAGAATGAACCGATTCACGGCAGAGGTGCTGATTGACGGAGCACCGCAGATTGTTCATGTGAAAAATACAGGGCGTTTGCAGGAGCTTCTGATGCCGGAAGCAAAGGTAACGCTGCAGAAGACATTGAACCCAAATCGAAAAACGGCATATGATCTGATTTCTGTATACAAACCAAAGCTAAAATGGGTGAATATCGACAGTCTGGCACCGAACGCTTTGATGAAGCAGCAGTTAATGAGTCTGAACTACGAGCTGGTGAAGCCAGAATATACCTATGGGGAATCCAGAATTGATTTTTATATGGAAAGAGACGGGGAAAGATTCCTGACAGAAGTAAAGGGCTGTACGCTGGCAGATGATTTGCATCTGGGGATCGGATTATTTCCGGATGCACCAACGGAGCGAGGCGTGAAGCACTTGCATGAACTGACAAAAGCAGCAAAGGAAGGCTATCATTGCTCAATTGCCTTTGTGATTCAGATGAATGGAATTCATCGGGTAATGCCAAACGAAGCGGCACAGCCGGAGTTTAAGGAAGCACTTGTGAAGGCTGCCAAGGAGGGTGTCCAGATCGTCTGCTACAGCTGCCATGTAGAGGCTGACAGCATAAAAATTACAGGCGTTGTGGAAGATACTTCAAGATTTGTGGAGGCACAGAGGAGGAAGTCGGAATGACTGGAGAAATGATGTGGGAGGAATATTGCCGTACAACGAATACGAATTGCAATACACGGCACGATATATGGAAGTTTTGCGGCGGCGTGTATCATCCGTGATACAAAAGTATCTGTTGTTCCGTTCAATCAAGTCAGCGCAGACCACGCTTTCAAAGAGGGCGAAGATAACCGCAGCTTGAAAAAATGGCGCGAAGTGCATCGGAAAGCTTTTACTCCAGACTATAAGGCCGTTGGTCAGGATTTCGATGAAAAGGGAGATTGCGTCTTGGAAGAATTTGAAGTGGTATATCGGTAAAGCAAAATTCAGGTGAACGAAATCGCTGCACGATGGCCCGTCAAGGCTGTGGTGCAGTTTTCTCTTTAACCTAAAAAGAGGTCAGGGGTCAAACCCTCCGGTCAAAACCGGTGGCACTGGCATTGAGAGAAGATGCAGATTATCAGAAACGATATTACAAAAATGAGCGTTGACGCAATCGTCAATGCTGCCAACACGTCCCTTTTGGGCGGCGGAGGTGTGGACGGCTGCATTCATCGTGCCGCCGGACCGGAACTGCTTGCAGAATGCCGTACGCTGCATGGCTGCGAAACCGGCAGTGCAAAAATTACAAAGGGATACCGTCTGCCCTGCAAATATGTGATCCATGCAGTCGGTCCGCGCTGGCGGGATGGCAGGCATCGGGAGCAGGAGCTTCTGGAATCCTGTTATCGGACATCTTTGAACCTGGCAAAAGAAAATGGCTGTCAGTCGGTGGCCTTTCCGCTGATTTCCTCCGGCATCTACGGCTATCCAAAAGACCAGGCTCTGAAGGTTGCAGTCGATACCATCAGTGCATTCTTGCTGGAAAATGAGATGATGGTCTACATCGTTATCTTTGATAAGAAGGCATATCAGATTAGCGGAAAACTGTTTGCTGATATCGCGGCGTACATAGATGACTGGTATGTGGATGAACATACCGACAGTCGAGTAGAACAGAGACGGCGGCTTGAAGCGCTGTCAGAGGAATCCTGCTTTGAAGCTGCATCTGCCCCGCTGCCGTCCGAAGCAATCTGTAAATCTTGCAGCAGTCAATCTCTGGAGGAGGCACTGGGGCAGATTGATGAGAGCTTTTCGGAAATGCTGCTGCGGAAGATTGACGAAAGCGGCATGACGGATGCCCAGTGTTACAAGAAGGCAAACATTGACCGGAAACTCTTTTCCAAAATTCGCTCTGATAAATTCTATAAGCCATCCAAACCAACAGTGCTGGCATTTGCTCTCGCTTTGGAGTTGCCGCTTGCCCAGATGCAGGAGATGCTCGGCAAGGCAGGATTTACTCTTTCCCATTCGAGCAAATTCGATATCATTGTAGAATATTTTGTCGAACGGGGAAACTACAATGTGTATGAAATCAACGAGGCATTGTTTGCTTTTGACCAGAGCCTGATCGGAGCATAAGGACAAAGAAATGTCGCTTTCCATGCGACCACTCCACAAAAGAAAATCGCTATACTATGGCTGTAAGGTACGAAATTGAGCAGTCATTTGCGTGAGGAATGAGCCAAAGCTCAAGCTTGCTCGAAACCTTGGCGAATACTGCGACAGCGAGCCCGTAAGGGCGAGATCTTTTAGGAGGATAAGCATATGAGAAAGAATTTAACAGAGATCGTTTTTATCTTAGACCGCAGCGGTTCTATGAACGGACTGGAACGGGATACCATCGGCGGATTCAATTCCATGATTGCGCAGCAGAAAAAAACAGAGGGCGAAGCACTGATTTCAACGGTACTGTTTGATAATGTGAGTGAAGTCCTGCACGACCGTGTAGATGTAAAGGACATCCGACCAATGACTGACCGGGATTATACGGTTCGCGGATGTACGGCACTCTTAGATGCCATCGGCGGTGCGATTCATCACATTGGAAATATTCATAAGTACGCACGCCCGGAAGATGTCCCGGAGCATACCATGTTTGTAATCACTACGGACGGAATGGAAAATGCCAGCCGCCGGTACAACAGCGAAAAAGTGAAGCAGATGATCGAGCGGCAGAAAGCGAAATACGGTTGGGAGTTTTTGTTCCTTGGTGCCAATATTGACGCAGTAGAGACTGCAAGCCAGTTCGGAATCGGTGCAGATCGTGCAGTCAACTATCAGTGCGACAGCGAAGGAACTGCGTTGAATTATGAAGTGGTCAGCGAAGCAATCAGCTCTGTCCGGTGCAGTGCTCCGTTGAACGCAGACTGGAAAAAACGTATAGACGAGGATTATAAAAAACGTGGAGGAAAATAGAAATATGCAGGCGTATACCTACGTTTCAAAAGGAAAATTCGAATTAAGAGAGAAGCCAAAACCGACCCTGATGCAGGAGCGGGATGCTATTGTCAAAGTGACACTCGCCAGCATTTGCTCCAGCGATCTGCATATCAAGCATGGCAGCGTTCCGCGGGCAGTACCCGGGATCACGGTTGGCCATGAGATGGTGGGGATTGTGGAAGAGGTTGGAAAGGCAGTTACCAAGGTAAAACCGGGAGATCGGGTGACAGTAAACGTGGAGACCTTCTGCGGTGAATGCTTTTTCTGCAAGAAAGGGTATGTGAATAACTGTACAGATGAAAATGGCGGTTGGGCGCTGGGCTGCCGGATCGATGGCGGCCAGGCGGAATATGTGCGTGTACCCTTTGCAGATCAGGGACTGAATAAGATTCCGGATGGCGTTACGGATCGACAGGCATTGCTGGTGGGCGATGTTCTGGCTACCGGTTACTGGGCAGCGCGTATTTCAGAGATCTCAGAGCAGGACACGGTGCTGATCATCGGAGCCGGCCCCACCGGTATCTGTACCCTGCTTTCGGTAATGCTGAAAAAACCAAGACGGATTATTGTGTGTGAAAAGGATAAAAATCGTCTGCAGTTTATCCGACAGCATTATCCAGAGATTTTGTTGGTTTCTCCGGAGAAGTGTGAAGCGTTTGTACGGGCAAACAGCGATCATGGGGGAGCTGACGTTGTGCTGGAGGTTGCGGGGGCGGAAGCTACCTTCCGTCTGGCCTGGGAATGCGCGAGACCCAATGGTCTGGTGACGGTGGTTGCTCTTTATGATCAGGCACAGATCCTGCCGCTTCCGGATATGTATGGAAAAAATCTTACCTTTAAAACCGGAGGAGTGGATGGCTGTGACTGTGAAGAAACATTACGGTTGATTGCAGAGGGAAAACTGAACACAGAGCCGCTTATCACCCATACCTATCCCTTAGAAAGGATAGAGGAAGCCTATGAACTCTTTGAAGGTAAGCGGGACGGTGTAATTAAGGTAGCAGTAGAATGCTAAAAGAAGATATAAATAATTCCAATCATTAATGTACTATATATGGTATGATAATGATTGGAATTTTGTTATAACAGAGGGGATTTTCAATCATTAGTATATACGATTCATGAAAAAACAGGTAAAATTATGTAAATGAAGGAGGATCTTTCCGCCGGAAACTATGCTGCTGCGTTTCAGCTTTATGCGGCAGACTGTGATCAGATGATTACAAGGGCCAGGGATGACAATCCGTTTTACGAGAAGGATCTGCCTCATGAGTCTCTGTCGCCGCTGGTACTGCCGATCTGTCTTACAATTGGTCTGGTGGCAGCGCTGATCCTTTTTACGATATTCAGTAAGGGAAGAGAGGCCAGAGTCCGGAAAAAGATTTATAAAAGTATCAGAATCTTCCGGGGGAAAGCAGATGTGGGAGCTTATTATCTGTCCGGGGAGTTTATCGAACAGCTTATGCTGGGAAAAGAATACGAATTTGATGAGGAGACGCTATCGGAGGCAGGACTTACCATTCTCCCAGACCGGAAATACCGCGGAGAGAAATTCATCGGAATCTAGAGAATGGGCAGAGAAGATAGAAGCGTTCGGTGAAAATCAGTTTCCGAAAAATTGCCGCGATGTTTTCTCTGAACTAAATGATCTGACGGCCGAAGCGAGGAATAAATTTACGGAAGAGAAAAACGGTTAATGCAGTGCTTTTGAGGGACAAACTTTCGTGCATTCATAGCAGAGAATACACTCTGTTCCGTTTTTCCGCTTGCGGGTTTCCTTATTAACCTCCACGTTCATGGGGCAGACCTGCAGACACTTCCTGCAATGGACACACTTATCCTCATCACAGTGGACGCGCAGAAGAGAGAAATAGCTCATAGGTTTGAGAAAAACCGTAATGGGACACAGGTACTTGCAGAATGCCCGGTTATCTTGAAACAGGAAAGCGAACACAATACCGACAAGGTAATAAAGCGCATTTCCGGCCAGGAAAAGCCAGAACATGATTTGCTCCAGATGTGCCACCTGCATCAGAAACAGCCCGGACACCAACGCCAGAGACAGAAGAAACATCACATAGCGAAGGAAACCCAGCTTTTCTTTTCGTGGCTTCTGCGGCTGATTGTAGGGCAGAAAGTCCAGCACCATAGCTGTCCAGCAGGCGTAACCGCACCAGCCACGCCCAAAAAGCAGCGGTCCGAAAATTTTTGCAACCGCGTAGTGGATAGTTGCTGCTTCGAAAACGCCGAGAAACAGGTAGTACCAGAACCCTTCGATCTGCATATTTTCACGGGAAATCACGCCAAGGTACAGCAACATATAGCTGCCCACCGCCAACTGGACGAAATGCCGGGCATACCGTTTCCCGGCGGTAAACAGTGCCGTTCCAAGCCCAAGGCAGGCTCCGATGTAGCTGAAATTCAGCAGATAGAAAAAATTGTCCTTTGTGAGCCACAGCGTAACTGCCACTGCTTCAAACAGCAGAAACAGCAACATAGATGGCACGTATTTGTGAAGTCTGTTTGGGATTTTCGTCATCTCTTTGATCCTCTGCTTTCTTATTTTTTCTCAATGCACGGACTGCCAGGCCGGTGCAAGAGCGTGTCTGGTATCTTAGCATAAGTATAGCAGAGAAATGAAAAAATAGTAATCAGATTCTTGTAAAACATCTGCAAAAAAGTGAAACGACTACAGGCGCAGACGATTATGACTGCCTGCGCCTGTAGTCGTTTGGAGTCATTCCAAACTGTTTTTTAAAAGCTGTCTGGAAGTGGCCTGGACTGGAAAAGTTTGATGTATTCTTATGCATAGGGTATAATGTCTTTAGGGAAAAAGATATGATTACGAAAACAAAATATTCCGGAAACATGATAGAGAAAGCAGGTATGTTATGAAAAGAAAAATTATGATTGCGGCAGTGGCAGCTGCTGTGATTTTTGCTGTGATTGCGATTCTTTCCGTTTTGGCGCAGACACCGGCATTAATCTGAGAAATCGAAATGATCTGCTGTGAAATTTCCGGCGTATCATGGAAGGATGGGAAAAGTGGCGTTTCACAAATGATTTTGCCTGTCTTCATACAAAAAATACTTTGAATATCAAGAAATCTATGCTACACTGATACTGAATGACAAAATAAAAGAAAGTGGGGATTGTAGTATGAGTGGTCTGTTTCGGGCTCTTCATCGGACAAAAGTGTTTCGAAATCTGACGGAGCAGGAGTTTGCATGGGTTTTATATGATGTGGGAAATTCGGCATTTATTATGCTTGCCTGTTCGCTGATTCCGATCTGGTTTAAGAGTCTGGCAATCGGTACAGGGCCGGGAAAAATCAGTTCGGATCAGGCGACGGCGTATTATTCGATTGCCATTTCCATTGTTACGGTGGTGGTGGCACTGATCGGTCCTGTCTGCGGTGTGCTGGCGGATCGTAAGGATAAGAAAAAGATCTTTTTTACCACAACGGCAGGTCTTGGCATCACAGGATGTGTGCTGAATGGCGTTGCAACGAGCTGGGTGCTGTTTTTGGTCATTTATATTGTGACAAGAGTCTGCTATAATGCATCGCTGACGATTTACGATTCCATGCTGAATGATGTGACAACGGAGGAACGTATGGATGAGGTATCCTCCTATGGCTATGCGTGGGGATACCTGGGATCCTGCATTCCGTTTCTTGCAGCACTGATTGCTTACGTCCTGGGGCCGGATATGGTCGGGGTGCTGCCGGATTTTGCCTCCAAGATGATCGGTTTTGGCGTGACGGCTCTTTGGTGGCTGGTGGTGACGCTGCCGTTGCTGAAGGAGTATCGGCAGAAGAATTACGTGGAAATGAGAACGGTTACCGTTGGTCAGACGTTTGGAAAAATTTTCGGGACACTGAAAAAAATCGCAGTTTCGGACCGGAAAGTATTTTTCTTTCTGATTGGATTTTTCCTCTATATTGACGGGGTCGGAACGATCATTGATAACTGCATCAACATCGGAACCGATCTGAACCTGAATACGGTCGGACAGGTTGTTTTCCTGCTTGCCACGCAGGTTGTCGCTTTTGGAGGATCTCTGTTTTTTGCAAAACTGTCGCGGAAAAAAGATACGGTATCCCTGATTCTGATCTGCATCGCAGGCTATTTTGTCATCTGCCTCTATGCGCTGACACTGCGGACGCTGGTGCACTTTGCGATTCTGGCATTTGGAGTGGGATGCTTTCAGGGATCAATTCAGTCGTTGTCGCGGTCGTATTATTCCAAAATTATTCCGGCGGAGAATTCGGGAGAGTATTTTGGAATCTACGATATTTTTGCCAAGGGCGCTTCCTTCCTTGGATCTGTAGTCATTGCAGTTGTAAAGCTGGCGGGAGGAACGATCAACGTAGCGGTTGCATGTCTGGCGGTTTTCTTTGCACTTGGATTTGTTTTTCTGAAAATTGCAGACCATCAGCCGATGGCGGGTGAAAAATAAAAGATACACAGCATAAAAAATCTCAAAACCAGGAGAACAAGAGCAACTGGTTTTGAGATTTTTTGCTTTTGACTCCGGGGTTTCATAAAGAGAGGTTTTGTGTTACGATAATCAGTGAGTCGGGCTGCCGGGAATGTGGCTGCCTGAAAAAAGCACAGACAGGCCAGATCCGGAAAGCCGGAAGAGTCGATCACAAGGATGCGTTTCTGGACAACAAGGAGCTGCACATTGGTACCAGACCCCATTACACTTCTATCTGCAGACCCCGATTGCACAGATTCATGATTACAGCATGGCGCAGTTTGAGCATTGGACGGAAGAAACATTCTCTGCCAATTTTCGCAAAATGCTGACGCTGGAACAATACCGCGATCCAAAACTTGCGCAGCTTCATCATGATTATCTGGCGGGCGGACCATTGAAATATATGGCGGTGATTTTTCGTAAGCTGGCGGATTCTGATGAAACGGCCATGCAGCTGGCGTTGGAGTTTTAGCTGTGAGAAGAACCCGGAAGCTTTTGAAAAATTTGAAGCCGCATTCCCCAAAAAGGAAAAGCTGAAACTGCTGGGGCAGCTGTTCTGATTCGAGCGATAAAGTTTGGCAGCAGAACGATGCTGAGGGGTAAGCAGGTGTGTGATAAAAGGATAACAGGACAATGGGGGAATCCCGTGTCCTGTTTTTTTGCCCCTGAAAAGTGGAAATTTCCTATCCCCTCTGCATACAATACAGGTAGAGTATCTTTTCAAACCCGTTCAGAAAGGATGATCATTATGACGAAAGGCATTGTAAAAATAAAGAAAAACCGTGCATTTGTAGAGCAGCAGAACGGCGAGGTGGAAGTGGCTTCCGGGCAGTATGTGTATCTGAAAGTGGAAAATTGCTGGATTCCGGTGGTGGTGCGGTATTCGGCGCGGAGGAAGAAGTGGTATTTTAAGTATCTCGAGGAAATCCCAGTCTGCGGGCAGAAGGTGCTGCTGAAGGCGTAGCCGGTAAAGGGCGTTTCACGTATGTTTAACATGTGTTTAATCTTTCTGAGTCAGAAATTCATTATGCAGCTCCTGGATTCTGCGCTGTTCGGCAGCTTCCTGTTTTTCACGCTCCGATCAATACGAAGATCCCGCAGGCAGAGCGCAGATCAGCGTCAGACCGAAAACAAGAAGAAAAGAATAAAGATATGGATGACCGGGATGATTTTCATGATTCATAGGAAGCCTGGCTTTCTGAATGTAAAATTCGTAGATAAGGATTTTCTGTGTCTAAAATTCAGTATAGCAAACGGAATTTTTCGCGTCAATGGAAAGGATTGGTTTCTCGATTCCCAAATTCATCATTTACGCCGTCCCCAAAGTCTGCTAAGATAAAGAAAACTTGTTACCAAACGAGAAAACAGGAGTGATTTACATTGAAAAAGATTTTATTTATCGCAACCGGCGGCACAATCGCTTCGAAGAAGACGGAAAATGGTTTGACTCCGCAGATTACGCCGGAGGAGTTATTGTCTTATATTCCGGAGGTGGAAGGCCTCTGTGAGATTACGGCGGTGCATCCGTTTAATCTGGACAGCTCGAATGTGGTTCCGAAGAACTGGAGCACGCTGGTGAAAGTGGCGAAGGAGCATTACGAGGATTACGACGGTTTCGTCATCGCGCACGGAACTGATACGATGGCGTACACCGCGGCGGCGCTTTCCTATATGATTCAGAATTCGGAAAAGCCGATCGTCATCACCGGAGCACAGCGGCCGATCAATTTGGATATCACGGATGCAAAGACAAACCTGTCCGACAGCTTTTATTACGCCTGTGATGATGCATCCCAGGGTGTACAGATTGTGTTCGACGGAAAAGTCATCGCGGGAACGCGCGCGAAGAAGGTGCGGACGAAGAGCTACAATGCCTTTTCCAGCATCGATTTCCCGTACCTTGCGGTAATACAGGACCGCCGGATTCTGCGGTATCTGCCGATGCTGCCGTATGAAAAGCCGGTTCGTTTTTATGAAAACTTAAGCGATAACGTTTTTCTCTTGAAACTGATCCCGGGAATCAGCCCGGTATTGCTTCCGGCGATTTTTGAGCACTACGATGCGATCATTGTGGAGAGCTTCGGTGTCGGCGGTATTCCGGCGAGCATCAAGGAGCCGTTTTACGAGCTCTGCCAGAAGTACCCGGAAAAACTCATCATCATGTGTACCCAGGTTTCTCACGAGGGAAGCGATATGACCGTCTATGAAGTCGGCCATGAGATGAAAACCCTGTGCAACATTCTCGAGTCATACGATATGACCCCGGAGGCAGTCGCAACTAAAACCATGTGGCTTCTCGGCAACCGTCCGGATGATCATGAGAGCCGGGAAAAAGCATTCTATAAACCGATCAACTACGATACGGTCTGGAAATAAGAAAAAGAAAGACGGCAAAAAGGCTGTCACGGTCCGCAGGAAAGAAATGTTTCTGCTGGCTGTGAACGCCTCTTTTTCTTTTTGAGGAAAAAGAAATTTTCCACAAAATTTTCAGATAGTACGGACGCAAAATTGATTTTTATTGGAAGAATTGTGCAAATTTCATAGAAAAATCAGAAACAGGTTGACATCTTTTGAACATTTTAGTAGAATTGAATTCATGATGCAGTGCGGAAAACGGCGGATTTTGGATGACGAATCCAACCGCTGGTTACAGTTACAACATATGTGTGAACGATAACGATTTCGGAGGTGCATGCATGAAACGGTTAAGGTTTACAGCAGATATGACAAAAGAACAGAAGCGAAACACCGTTGCAAAGCAATGGTTCAGAACGTCCGCGAACACGGCCTTCCGTGCCACGTATCCTTCACCGCAGGCACCTACGTATGCAACTGTGTCATGTACAATGTGCTTCACCTGTGCGCAACGAAATATCCGAACATCCGCGCAGGCTTCATCCACGTACCGTTCGCATGCGAGCAGGTAGTCGGAAAAGCAAGCACCATGGCAAGCATGCCGCTGGAAACGATTGCAAAATCTCTGGAATACTGCATCGAGGTAGTCGTAACCAACAAAGAAGAAGTAAAAGAAGCAATGGGAACTACCCACTAAAACAGACTTTCAGACCGTCGTACCGGAATTTTGGTGCGGCGGTCTGCTTTTTTTGCTATTTTCTCTTTTGCAAACCATATTTTTTGTGATACAATAAGATTCGTCAGAATTTTTATGCGAAAGGAACGAAAGAAAATGGAACAGGGTAAAATTTTTAAATTTCATAATGACCTTGATACAGACCAGATCATCGCATCCCAGTATCTGCTTCTGCCGAATCTGGATGAGATGAAAGGTCATGCGTTTGAATCGTTAGATCCGGACTTTGCAAAA
>ENA-OPCB01001191-OPCB01001191.1-human-gut-metagenome-genome-assembly--contig:-NODE-1191-length-15828-cov-2.770938_pt1 | contig 15828 bp, 15 predicted proteins | sample MGYA00241561_ERZ501473 | MGnify/ENA primary metagenome ERZ501473 (study PRJEB25962, sample SAMEA2042519) | human gut metagenome | biome: human gut; feature: human-associated habitat; material: faeces... | reverse complement strand
AAAATCTGAATATCGTTCATATCTCTATGCTGTTTTGTGATTATTTCTTCTCTTCCCTTATTTCTATCTGTTCACACTTTCTTCACCCTCACCGCTGTTGGCATCATCGCCGTCAGTGCCTGTCGAGCTCCTCACGCCCTTCATGTTTTCCTGCCAACGGCTCTTGGCATCGCTGATGATGCTGCCTTTATGTACTACACGGTCGTTGGTGGCTGCCAAGAGGGCGGTAGTCTGGCTTTGGGTGTTGAGCTGCACAAGGTATTTCAGTAGTGTCTCGTTCTGTGTCGTCAGGTCGGCATAGATGCTAAGATACTGCCGCTTTCTCTGTGCATTGGGCATATAGGCATCCTTGGTGGCTTTCACGGCACACTGGTACATATTGTACAGTTCCTCCCACCGACGCTTGTCGTTGATGGTGCCTCCTGTAGGGATGATATGGTCTATGTTCGCCTTCATCTTGTCCAACTGACCGTTGATCTTGCTGCTTTCGGCAAGCCAGGCGAGGTCTATCTGTCGGTCGGCTACGTTCAAGGCTTCCACCTCAGCACGCTTGGTGAGGGCAGAGTCTATCTTCTCCGCATCATCTACTTGGTTGTAGAGGTTGATGCCGGCAAGAGTGCGGAAACCTAACTTGTTCTTCTCTGCCGCTGTCTTCTTATAGTTGTTATGTAACAGCCAATAATAGAACTCAGGGGTGAGAGAACCGCCACCTGTCTCCATCACCGTTATCTGGTTCTGCTTGGAGGAGTCGTGGTTGTAGGTCACGCTCTGGGCTGTGGCTTTGATGGTGGTTGCTACCGCCATGATGAGTATCATTGTCTTCTTCATGTCCGTTCTTCTTTTGTTTACAATCCGTCAATAGTCAAGTTTTCCTGCCACTTTCCATCGGCTGAAGGCATCTTCCAGTATCTCTTCCTTCGTCCTCGTCCGATACACCTTCTCCTTCCAATAGCCCATGCGCAGCTGCACATACCGCCATGTCTGGAAGTAGGCTTGGTTCAGATGTTTTTCTATCAGGTCCAACGAATTGTTGATATTGTCCAACACCATCAGCAGGTCGGAAGTTGAACAGGCTGCCGCTCCTGTGGCATACAACACGAGGTCGTTGACGCTATGGTAGAGTTGGCTTCCTTCGTTGTATATGTTGTCGATGGCTTTCTTGTTGATGCTGATGAGCATCGTGTCAGCCAGTTCGATGTGTTTCCGCTTGATGACCTTATCATTGAAGTCCTCCAACAGGTTCTTGTAGTCACTGATGCGGTCGCTCACCGTCTGGTAGGTGCTCTTCACGTTCAGCACCGTGCGCAACGACTGGTACATCACATCGATGATGTCGAAGGCCCGGGTGTATTTGTCCAAATCCACATTCAGTTCCTTGTATTTGCCCACCTCTTCACTGCTGTATTCATGCAGCAGTTGATTGCTGTACTCCAAAGTGCTGCGTGCCAGCAAGAGGCTGCGCTGCTTCTTGTGGTCGTTGATGTATGCTTCCACCGATACCGCATCGAATCCCCATTGCGCCAAGGCTGTATTGGGGAAGAGGGTAATCAGCAGGAGAGCTATGATGATGGTATGTCTCATTCTCCGTTCCTCCCTCAGTTTTCGTTCTCGTTATCTTCACCATTCCCTCTGTTAGGGTCTGCATTCTCTCTCCATCGCTCGTAGCACTCTTCAATGAGTGTCCTTCTGCGACCTTGGTCTGCGTCGATTGAAGGAAGAATGTCCTTCAGCACGTCAATGATGCTGCGCTTGTAGTGCATCATTTTTTCTAATGATACCAAGTCGGCGTAAATCTTGGTGATACGGCTATCTACTTCACGGGCTATCTCCAGACGGTCGCTCGACCAGAGCAGGTGTATTACATCGTCATTGTCGGCGGTCTGGGTTGCCTCGCTCTTGGCATATTCTGTGGTGATGCTGCACGACGGGAACTCCTGGGCTATCTCCGAGATACGGCTGTTCACCTGCCTCGTCTTCTCCTCGTCAGAGGCATTCGGGTCAAGGGTCAGCACATCCACCACCTGTGTGTCGGTGTATTCCGAGGTCAGCTCCCACGATATTTGCAGTATCGCACGGTGTATCTTGATGCCAAGGAAGTACTTGGGCTTCCTTGCAATGGACAGTGTCGCCTTGAAGGTGATAATGCCGTTGATGTTGGGCATGGTGGCAGTTCGGACGTAGGTGTAGCCGTTCCACGAACCGGCACCTTGCCACGTGAGATTGTAGGCTGACTTCACATCCTGCATGATGGCAGGGATGCGGTAGTAGTCATCGGTGGAGGTGGCATTGTCGTTAGCCGCCTCGCTCTTGGCATTCTGTATGTCTGCCAACTGCTGCTGCCATGTCGCCAATTCCTTCTTCAGGTTGTCTATCTTCGTCTTGTTGACATTATGTTGCTGCCGCAAGGCAGGGGCTTCCTCCACAGAGGCATTGGCTATCTGCGTGAGCAGGTTCCTGTTCTCTGTCTCCAACTGGCTTATCTGCGCCTCCAACAGGGCTATCTTGCTATTCGCCTCACGTTCCTTCTCGTCCAGTTCCGATAGGTCGAGATTATTTTCTGATACGCTTGTCCTCATGGCGCATTCCTTGCTGTGGGCATTGAGCGAACCGCCGCACTCACGGCACTTGTACTGCGTGCTGCCCTGTCCGAGGGTGACACCGTCCGAACAGGTGACGCTGATGGTCACGCTCTCCACGCCCTTCAGTTTGGCGGCATCGGTGGCTTGATAGTAACGGCGTGCGTCACTGCCGATGTAATAGACATAGCCCTCCTCGTTGTCGTTATACTCCGAGAGACGTGCCTGCAACTGACGCTTGAAGGTATTCAAGTCCATGCTGTAGGAGTCGAAGACATCCTCATACACCTCTTCCACGTTGTTCCAGCTCTTGGTAACGTGTATCTCGTAGGCGTAGGCCTTCTTGGTCTGCTTGCCGCCACGGCTGATGATGTACGACGACATCCAATAGTTCATCGTATAGGTGAAGCCGTCGCTCTGGGCGTTGAGCTGCTGCACACGGCTGCGGCTCCATCCGGCATGGTTCTCCGAGTTGGCCAGTATCTGCTCTCGCTGCGTGCTGTTAGGGTAGAAGTTGGGGTCGGAGGTGTTGATACGATACCAATGGTCACCGTTCAGAATACTGTTGTCATCGGTCGGCGGATAGTAGTCACAGAGGCTTACGCTGCCTTGGTCTCGTCGGGCAATGTACCAACGCTGTGTATAGTAGTTGCCCTGCGTCTCGCTCAGATAGTCTGTCATCCACGAGGTGATGTTGTAGTTGGAGAGGTCGAAGAGGGCTGCCACGTTGTCCTCGCCACCCACCAGACTAAGGAGTGTGCTGCCGATGCCGTTCTCTGCCTGTTCATAGAGGTCATGGTAGTTGTCATAGATGTCGATGATTTTACTCACCTTGCCATTGAAAAGGTCGTTGAAGGCACTCTGCTGCAAGAGTGCGCCTGATGCCCCGTTGATACCTGCCGTCGCCAACGATGCTCCCATATTGTAAAGCGTCTCGATGTCGGCGGTGAGGTTCTCCACGGTGAAGTTGCCGGGCACACTGGCGATGTCATCCAACAGCTGCTGCCAATCTACATTGCCTATCTCCGAGAGTTTGAGGATGGCGGCTATCTCTTGGTTGATTTCCAAGAACTGAATGTCGGCAAAGGTCAAGCTACTGTTGGTCACGACACTCTCAAACTGCATACACAGCGACTTTGTGTCGGCGCATATCTTCATCAGGTAACTGCCCCAGTAGAGGGCGGTCTGCGGACTTTTCAGCATCATTCCTGCCACCGTCCATATCTTGGGCATAATCTTGTTCGCCACCATATTGTGGATGCGGCGGTAATAGTAGTTCTCCGTGCTACTGCTCCAAATGCCGAGGTCGGTGAATGCCTTGCGCTCCAAGAACTTGGCAGCGAAGATGCCGGCAGTGGCAACCTCTGCGGCATTGTAGTGCTTCAAGATTTCGCCCACCTGCTCGTTATAATAGCTCTCTGCCATAGCTCCAGCACCGAATGCGGCAGCCATGGCGGCAACGATCTGCTTGTCGTAGTTCACGCTGTAATACTGCGCATGAACCCTTCCCACGACAAGTGTAAGACACATATATATTATAATAAGGTATAAACGTCTCATTGCTTCACTACTTTACGTTTTTACTACTTTCAGTTTCTACTATTCCACTACTTTACTACTTGTAGTATTTACTATTGGTAGTATTCACTACTAATCGTATTTACTACTAATCGTAAATACTACCCAGCCACCGTTCCCGAAAGTTTTGCTTTCGGGCATCTGGGCTTTACGTCTATTCCGGGATTTCCGTTTCCATCAATCAGCCCCCGTGCTCGCCGTGTCAGCGGCGAGTGGCTCCATCGTCCGTCAAATTGAGCACATGCCCCGCCTCATTGACCTTCTGCGCAAATGCCAACGACTTCCCGATGCCACTGGCATCCCAATCTCTGCAATACCGCTCGATAGCCTCCTGATGTCTGCACTTCAGTTCATGCTTATAGAGTTTCAATGCCTCCTTCTCAGCTCGCTCGGTGGTGTAGGTCATATAGCACTCGTGCGGCTCCTCCACACCATACACTCCGCTCGTCGATCCACGTCGGATAAACACCTCACGGAAGAAACTTCTTCCCTCCTTGTTATCCAAGCGGTTGACAGTGAATATCTTCTTGCAATCCACATCCGTCAATCCTAATATCGCCTTGATCTCGTCGAATCGCTCACGAAATTTGCTTTGGTCGAGCAGCATCACCACGTCGGAGTTGTTGATGATGGCTTCCTTCACGATGGGACTGCCGATGATGTCCTGTATCTCCTGTGTCACTACGCCCACGCTCGCCCAGAACTTTCGGGCTGTCTTGTATAGGTACTTGATGTACTCGGCCATCAGCGGCGAGGCGATGGCTTTCCATGCCTCCTCGATGACAAGGCACTTGCGGTTCTTCTTCAGGCGCATCTTCTGCAGGAACACGTCCATGATGATGAGCGTCACGATGGGGAAGAGCTGCTTGTTCTCCTTGATGGCATCCACCTCGAAGACGATGAAGGTCTCGTCGAACAAGGTGCTATCCACGTTCTCGTTGAGAATCTTGTCGTACTTGCCGCCACGGTAGAAGTTTTGGAGCATATAGGCGAAGTTGTCGCAGTCGATGGTGGTGATGTTGTTCTCGATGCAGATCTGGTCGAGACGCTCACAGGCGAACTCATAGAATGAGTCGAAGGAGAGGGTCTTCACGCTCAATGCCATGCGCCGTTCCTCCAGTCCCTTGATGAGTTTCTCCACCTTGTCGTGTATCTGCGTCAGCTCCGTGCCGCGCCGCTTCTCCATGGTGGAGAGGTTTTTTCTCAGTGTCTCCTTCTGTGAGGAAGGATAGGGCTGCACACCGTTGAAATAGAAATCGTAATACTCCGTCACCAACTGCTCCACGACACGGAACTCCAGTTCGGGTATCTGCGTCTCCGAGCCTTTCCATATCAGCAGTATCAGGTTCTTCAGGAAGTCTATCTTCTCAATGTTCAGCTCCCGCTTGCTGATGTTGAAGGGGTTCATGGTGATGGGCTTGTCCTCCGTATAGGCGATGTACTTGCCGCCCACATACTCGCAGAGTCCCTCATACGAGTTACCCGTATCGACCATGACGATGTCGGTGTTCTGCTCCCACAACTGACGCACCACGCTGTTCATGTGGAACGACTTGCCGCTGCCCGAAGGCCCCAGGCAAAAGAAGTTCGAGTTGTCCGTCAGCTTGTTCTTTCCCTCCTTTCCGGTGATGTCGATGGCCACCGGCACGCCCTGGCGGTCGGTGTAGTAGATTTTCAGCGGCGTTTCCTCGCTGTGCTGGATATGTTCCTTATACATCAGGCACATGGCTGCGTCGCTCAGGGTCAGGAAACGGTCGTAGTCTTCGTTCAGGGCATAGCAGTTGCCGGGAAAAGAGGCGACGAACAGTTCCAGTTGGTTATAGGCGTGCTTGCTGATGTGGATGCCCATGCGACCGAAGGCATTCTCCAGATAATTGGTGCATTTCTGTATGTCTGTGTCGGCAGATACCCCTACAACAAGATTGAAATGACTGTACACGAGCATCTTGCTCTCCCTGGCAACTATCTCCTGCACACGCTTGATGTCCTCCACGGCCATCTGGTTGCCGGGATTGGGGATACTTGCGTGACGGTTCTTCTTTTTGTCGAGTGCCGCCAGTTCTCGCTTTTGGTTGGGCAGGAAGATGATCTGGTTATAGACCACCGTCTCGGCTTCCGGTATGCTGTCGATGACGGACAGCAGGTCAACGGGCATCTCCGCATTGTTCACCTCTATATTGGTATAGGGCCTGACAAGCGAAGGCAGCGCGGCACAGTCCACGTCCACGAGGCTGTACACCTTGCAACGCTTGCCGCCCATCGAGACCGTCTCATCGTCCACCTTGAAGTTGGTCATCGAGACAATCCTGTCCTTGAAGTTCATGGCGAAGTAGCGGTCAACGAACGCATTCGCCTGGGGCTTATCCAGAAACTCCGCTTGTATGCCCGCGTCATGGAGCTGGTCATGCACCTTGCGTATCTTCACGAGGAAGTCGCGCCACTTCTTGCCGTCGAAAGAGAACAGGCTGCTTTTTTTTGATTCCTGCGTAATGGTCAGGTAGCATACGCTGTCCGTGTACATCCGGCCTTTGAAGTACCGGAAATAGGCGGAGGATAGGAACTCGTGCCGGTCGCCCGTCACATCCTCGAACTGCTTGCGCACGAACACGTCCTGCTTGTGTATCGCATAGCCTTCGCCCAGCGTCTGTGCGACGGCGGTGAGCAGGCTTGTGAACTCGTAGTAGCTGTCGATGTTGGCCGAATACTTCTGCACGGGGTTCTCCATCCGCAGGACGGCCGAGTATTCCCCGGTCTTGGTGTACAGCACCCCGATGCCGTCCACGTCCTCCACGGTGAAATAGATGTCCTGGAAGATGCGCTTGCGCTTGCCGCCCGTGCCGAAGGCATGGACCGAAATGGCCATGCCCGCACAGAGGGCGATGAAAATCAGTATGATGTACAGTGTCATTGTCGGTTGCTTTCTGCTTAAGTAAGGGCAGACTCGCCTGTTCCAAAGCGGGCCTGCCCGGGTTCAACATTCAATAGGCCACGCGCTCTCCGTCATGGCTTTTTCTTTTTTCATATCTTCTTCGAGCGGGCATAGACATACACTCCTTTCCGGTTCTTCTTGGTGTGAAGACCTTTCCTTTGCTTGAGGATGATGAGCGAGATGCCCACAGACAGGATGACGGCCAATACCACCAGTCCGGCCACGAAACCGGCAAGGCAGTAGGCAATGACGAAACCGACAATGGCTCCGCCTGCCGAACCCGCCGCCCAGTAGATATACCGTCCTTGTATGCCCATGAACTCAAGAGGCCGCTGAAGCCCCTTGAACAACGGGTAGTCCGGATAGCGTTCGTCCCTGCCTTTCATCGCGTCTCCTTTTTAGCCGCCGATACCGAAAAACAGCGGAAGTGCCTGTGCCGCCGCAATCAGGAAGATGCAGGCGCCCACGACCATCATGATTTTCTTCTTCACATCCTGCTCTTCGTTGTTCATCGCGATATAGACGCTGATGGCGCCCACGATGGCCACGACTCCGGCGATAGCATAGCACAGCTTCACCATGATGGGTACATACTTGGCGATTTCCTCTGCCACGGTGGTCAGGGCGTTGGTTCCGGCCGTGTAGTCGCCTGCGGTGTTCTGCGCCATCAGTGTGGCAGGCCCCGACACCCACAGAATGGCGAGCATCGCAACCTTGTACAATACTGCGCCTACGATTCTTTTCATTGCATTCTTTAACTTCTTCATTCTCGTTACTTTTAGTGATTACTATCATTGATATTCTGAATCTCTTTTCTATATGCGGTAGCCGAAAAAGGCCGGGAATACGATGGAGGCGCCTATGATGAACATGCACGCCCCGAACAGCATCAGGATGGATTTCACGATGCCGTCCTCTCCCGTGTTCCATTTGATATAGATCTGGAGCGCGGATATGACGGCCAGCACGGAGGCGACCGCATAACAGATGTAAAGGACGTACAGCATCATCGTCACCACGAAGTCGTGCATGGTGGCAAGCGCATCCGCTCCCCATGAATAGTTTACGGCTCCGCTCTTGGCGAAGGCGAAGCAGGGAACCGTGAGCATCAGCAAGGCGCATACTGTCTTCTTCGTTTTCATCGCTAAATTTTGTCCATCGGTTTCCACGCCATTGCGGGACGGTTCTCCAGACGGCCGCCGGAAACCATCGCCTTGTACATATCGTCCGCTGTGAATGCCTCTGACAGGTAAGGGGTACTGTCCTCCATTTTCGCCTCGGCTTCGGCCTTCATACGGGCAAACCGCTCTTCGGCCGATTCCTTGTCTGTGTCTGCCGCGCCGTCCTGTATGGAAGTGCCGGAATTATCAAATGCGGTCTCGTACTTCTCCGTTCCGACGTTGAATCCGGTCTCGCTTTCCGTCACCGCCACGCTGTCCTGCCCGTTATCGGGGTCGAGTTCAAAGACTTCCTCGTCCGTCCTGCCCTGGCTTCTCTTTCGGTACAGGTCCCTGGCGATGTTGGCCGCATAGTAAACGACGTAGATTGCCGTCAGAATGATTACGAATATAAAGTATGATTTCATATCCTAATATGAATTTTATTTTGTATTCAAAATTTGATTTGCAAAGAAAATCCATCTGTTCTATATTAAGAAATAATTGAAATACAAATTGCTGCTTCCTTAATAAGATTTATGGTATTTCTAAAAATCATACTCTAAAATCATATTCTGACATCTGTTTCATACTTGAAAATGCGCATTGGCAGACAAAAAAGAAGCCCTCCGTCAGGAGAGCTTCATAAATTCCGACACGCTGGCCGGGTCAGCGTCTTTTGCCTCTTAAATAGTCGTTCAGGTCTTTGTAGCCGTCGTACCGGTAGGCTTCGTTGTTGACTTTCCCGGTGAACAGCATGGCGATGGTTTCCACAGTCTTCTGTCCGGCAAGGTCATTGTCGAGGTAGCAATGGATGAACGGATATTCCTGCAAGTGTCCCAATGCCTTTTTAAGGTTGTTTACGGAGTTCATCACGAGATGGTCGCAAGGAACTTCAAGGCATATCTCCCTGTCTCCGGCCTGCCGCAGGGTCATATAGGAGAGAAAGTCCATGAATCCTTCGAAGACGCACACGTGGCCCTGCGTCTCGCCGTGCGTATGGCTTATCAGTGAAACATCCTTATTCTTCAGGCAGCCCTTGTAGTAAGGGTTGCGCACTTCATAGCCTCCTGACAGATTACAGAATGCAAGTCCGAAATAGTGCCGCTTGCGCAACTCATAATGCACTTCCTTGCAGAATATCTTTCCGATGTCGGCATCGATCATCCGGGAATGGAGGTACGACAGCAGCGCATGGTGTCGTAGCGGCACCACCCTTATATCCTTCATTTCCGCTTCCACCGGCCGGAGCATCACCGCCGGAAGCCGAACCCTCGGCAGTTCATTGGTTCCGGTGTGCCGTTCGATGCAGGCCAGCACCTCGCTTACACTGTCCGTTCCGTACAGGTGCTTGCCCAGTTCCACGAGGTCGCCACCGGTGGCCGCCCCGAAGTCATACCATTCATTGAGCCGGTCGTTCACCTTGAACGACGGCGTCTTTTCTTCCCTGAAAGGGGAAAGATACCAGTATTGTCCCCCGCGCGCATTCTTCGGCTCATGGCCGAGAAGTCGCAGGTAGTCCACAATCCGTATTTGTTTCGCTTCCGATATGTTCATGTGCATCCTGTGTTTAGTATGGTTTCTTTATATATACCCGCAAACTAAACCGATACGGCTCAGATGCTGAAATTCTCGTTGTAACGGTATTCCCGGCCATTCTTTTGTATCGCTTTATGTTGAATCAGGAACTTACACAGATTGACCAGGGTATTTCTTCCTCTGGTGTAACCGATGCTGTCATATCCCTTTTTTAGTGCGTCAAGCAATGCCTGATAGCCAAATGAGGTGTTGTCGGAAAAGGCGACTTCCAAAGCAGAACGGTGTAGCTGTTCTGTCATGTCAAGGTATGAAGACAGCCTGTCTTTCTTGTTCATCTTAAATTGATAGTCTTTTACTAAATGAGGAAGCGAGTCTTCTCCGATTTCAAAGGCAAATGGTACAAACTCTTTATCCCTGATATGCATAGCTCTTACTTCGCTGATTCTTCCGTTTTCTATATTTTTGGAGATTTGCAAGATGGTTTCAGCTTTATTATTCAATTCAGTACCGATATGCCCCCTGGTATTGTCATCTCCTTTATTCAGGTGGAGTACCGTATGGATGTGAAGCTCGTAATAGCTTGACCATCTCATCAGCTCATTAATAATATCAAGTGACTCGCTTGGACTGTTGATGTCATGGATTAAGTCGCGTATTCCATCTATGATAACCAGCCCGATATTTTTTTCTTCATGGAGGGCCCATTTGATGATGTCCCTGCGTTGGTCGGGAGTGTATTCGCGGAGAACAAAAAACTCAATGCGGTCATTCTCCTGGTCTATGGGCATACCTGCCAGTTTCAGTATTCTTTGAAGTACCTTATGACAGTGGCATTTGCTCTGTTCCGTATCAATATAAAGGATACGGTTCTTGCACGGAGGCAAGTCAGCTTTGTATTTCAATACCTCTCTTCCAGAAAGCGCCGATGCGACTATGGCGCTTACATTGAAGGTCTTTTTGCTTTTAGGTTTCCCCGTGGATGCACTGAAATTGCCTAATGTGGCTATGGTCACACCGTCAATCTGGACAATCTCTTGAGGGAAATCGTATTGTTCTGTGACATTGAGCCGGATATATTTCAGCAGCGACTTGTATTTCGCCTCGTCTATTCTGTGCGTATCCGGAAACATAAAATTAGATCTTTCCGTTTCCATCTCTTTTTGTTCTGCGTTTACGTTTGTTGTTGTTTTCAAGGCGATACGACATAACATTGGCCTGTTTGTCGATTTCTTCGTAGGAGAAACATGGATTACGTCTTATCCAGTCGTTCAGGTCGTCCCGGAGTACGAATATGTTCTTGCCGTTGGGCTTGTAAACGGTAAGTTCCTTGGTGGATGTCAGCTTATAGACAAAGCTCTTGGATACTTGCAGATACGCTGCAACTTCGTCTATGTTCAGAAAATCCTTTGCCGCATATGCTATCTTTTCCACGTTTTTCAGATGAGCCAGCAGTTCGTCCAGCTTGGCGAAGCGTTGCAGGTAGTTCTCTACTCTTAATATTTCCCTCTGAAAACCCTCCAATGTATTTCCCTCAATGAAGACACTTAGCCTTTCAATGCGGGATAGTATGATGTCCATGTCATTCTTTTTCATAATACGTTGTTTTTAATTGCCATTTCCTGATGGGGTTTCACTTGATTTCTCAAAGCCCAGTCGCACAACTCTTTCCTGTTGAAATAGACGAGTTTGCCGTTGGGCTTGTAATGGGGGATTTGTTTGGAGGCGGTCAGCTTGTAGATGTAGCTCTCTGACAGCCCCAGATAGGCGGATGCCTCGGAAATGGTCAGCACTTCTTTGGTAATCCACATGCGCTCCTTTATCTGACGGACAAAATTCTCTATATTGGGAATTTTATCGACTTCGCCGATTCGCCGCTCCAAGGATTGGATACGTTCGATGGGGTTCTCGGATGTCATTTTGGAAACCATGTTTTCCATCTGTCTGATATATCGGAAAACTGGACTGCTTCCACTGTTTGTTCTTCGTTGTTTCATTTATTGCTAAAATTAAATTTGACAATAGAAGGTTTGCCCTCCGCAGTTATTGATTACGGAGGGCAAAGTTATGGACAGCTTCCTGACTAGCATGTTGATAGTATTGAGTGTCAACGCTTCTATCAACACGACTCTCAACAAATTTGCTTTCTTTTAGTCTATTTCTTTGTCTTTGATTAGCTTTATGTACCGGTCTATTGTCGCGAAGAATTTCTTTTCAGAGATACTCGGTTGTATGTCCTTTATTCTGTTAAGGGTAGAGGATAGGTCATGCTGATTGAGAAATTTCTTACCGGAAGAACTTCTGACAAGCTGCTTTTTGGCAATGACCGATTGCCAGTCATACGGTATGATGTCGTGCATGGCGAGTTTGTCAAGTAGCAACACCAACCGTGTGTTGTTTTTCGATGTGACCGGATTTAACATGGCTTTCTCATATCGGGTGATGACATCGTTCACATCCAGTTGTTCTATAAACAGGCCGACCTCATTGACAAGCTGTACAATGAGGCCGATTGTGTCTTTGTCAATCAATGGCTCATAGGAATCTGGCAAAGGGGGCTGTTCTGATTGACGGCTGTTTTGGAAACTTTGTATCCGGGATTTTGTTTGGAGATGTTCGGATGTATTGAATGTATCGAGCAATTTTTTAATTTGGGTTTCGTCCAAGGTAGACTGACTGAAGTATTGGCATACCAGCTTTTCATGGTTTTCCAATAGCTCTGAAACAATGCAATAATTCTTCTGATGTTCATTCTTGCTCCAAGCGTCAGTAGCATCGTGGTATTGCGTCGAATGAATAAAGTCAAGCATGAAGCGCCTGTAACATTTTCTGTGAGTTAGGACTTCAGCTTTATAGACTTCATGGGCTTGATAGACCAACCGGAATAACCCTTGTTCACCGGTTTGCGCAGGAGTCTTTCCGGCTCCGCGCATCGCTCTTTTCAAAAAGAGAGAGGAGCAAAGTTAAATTCTTTGTCATTGCTTGATTGAATTTGATGTTAGGTAATATATGCTTTAGCCTTTCTATCAGAGGCTGTTGCTTCCTTTTTTATTGTACAACTATTATACTCATCAGCAATTCTTTTCAATTCTATGTCATAGGTATCCAGTTTCCCTTTACTTATGATCGACCGGAAATTGCATCTTAGGCTTTCCCGGTTTATGGGCTTGCCTTCTCGAATTTGAAAGCAGTTGGCGCATTTTGTCCAAAAGTCAAAAGGATTATCTGCTCTGAATGACAAATAAACGAAGTACATGAGTGATACCTGACTTTTTATCCATAATACAGGCCGGGTAAATACCGTTTCATCAAAAATTCCCATGAATATATCAATTGAAGTGGTTGGCGAAATATATCCGCCATTGATGAGCCCTGAAAATACCGCTTGTTTCTTTTCTTCGCTTTTGTCTGAATAGAACACCTCTTTGCCAATGTGGATAATCCGCCCTTTATTTTCCACTTTTTCTTTTGCGGTTTCTTCAATATGGTTAAATTCTTCACAGATGGCTTTTAGTCTGGTGTCAAATCTATCCATCCACCCTAAGCGTTTAATCGAGCTGTAACCTGACTTAAAACATGCTATATGGGGAGCTTTTCCGTTGATTAGAAAACATTTTCCGCCTTTTACCCATAAATTCTTCTTGTTCCATTTGCCAAAAGCCAAATATAAAAAATATGCCAGCAAGCGTTGCTCCTTAATCCATTCGACAGGTTTTACAAACTTCGCTTTGTCAAAAATCCCATTAAAGACATCGAGCGTTGTATCAGGAGCAATATACTTGTATTTTATCAGCTCGTTGTACATCTTGGTTATATCTTCTGGACTTTGTGGGGTATAGAAGGTCTCAATCTCACACGATGACTCTAAGGGCGAAAAGTCCACTTCTGGATAAAGAGATTTCGCGTATTCGTAGAATTTGGTCCTGTATTTAGGGATACTGCATGTGCTGATTCTATACGAGGTAGTATGGCTCCATTGTTTCTCGAAATCTACATAAGTTCGTGGAAATTTGCATATAGAAGATACTGCAAATGCAATGACTCTCAGTTGTAGTGTTTTTGTATCCGGAGCTGGCTGGAAATGATTGTCCAACAGTTCGGCATCAACGGCTCTTTGCAAAAGGGTTGCTACTTGCTCATTGGCCAGCGTCTCTACCAAATCCTTGTATTGGCCTTTTTCTTCACGCTGATACTGCCTGCATATTTCAAATAATGACTGTAACCTTTTAATAGAATCAATAAGTAGTGTCACGCAAGCAGTAGGAGTTATGTCTTCCTTGTGTTTTGCCAGATACTTTTTTATTTCGTCTGTATATCCTATGCTTGTAATTTGCCGTGCAAGGGAAGGGGATGGCTCTTGGCTTATATATTGCTGTATGTCTGCCGTCCATTCCGCTAACATTAATAACTGAGGTGTAAGAAAAGAAAAATCCAGAATAGTGTCTATGTCTATCCCATATTTTAATTCTCCCAGAATCTTGTTTATCTTGGCTACTTTTATAACGAAATCTTGTCTTGTCATAAATCAAATGCTGTTAACCGATTTCCGGAATAAGTGATACTGCGTTCTGCTTGTTCTTATCAAGAACCTTGGCATATATTTGTGTCGTGGAAAGTTCTTTGTGCCCGAGCAGTTTTGATACGGTATAGATGTCCGTGCCCAAGTCGAGCATCAGGACTGCGAAGGTATGGCGCCCGCAATGGAATGTTAAATTTTTCTTTATTCCTGCAGTCATGCTCCATCGTTGCAACTCTACGGATGTCCAGGAGCCGTATGTGAATCCGGTAAAAACAGGATCTTCTGGATTTCCTCTTTCTCCAAGATATTTTTCCGCTTGAGGTGAAATATCCAAATATTCTTGGCCGCCGGTCTTTTTCTGTTTGAAGATAATTCTTGTGAACTCACCAAATTTTTGCACGTCTCCCCACAAGAGTTTTTGGATGTCGGATTTACGCAATCCAGTCAGGCAGGAAAAGAGGAACGCACGTTTAAGTACGGGATAGCGGCACGGCGTTTCCGCTAATTTTCTGACTTCCTCTAATGTCAGATAATCACGCTTGACCTCTGCATCTTTGAACCCTTCAATTCCGCGTAATGGATTGACGGCAATAATCCTTTCATCATAAGCATGGTTGATACAGGCGCTAAGTTTTCTGAAATAGGACGCTTTCGAATTTTGAGACAGACCTTGAAACACATCACGTTCTCTGCGCGGCCCCCTGCGTTTGTGTGTGTCCTTTTCAACACTTTCTAAGAAATCTTTGAACCCCAAAATAAATTCTGGTGTAACATCCCTGAAAGTTGTTTTCTCATCGCAGTACAGCTCCAGATAACGCAAGCAACTTTGCCAGTTGCCATAGTTACCTCTTGTATCTGGAGTATTCCGTTCTTTAACCATGTTACGGTAATATTCCAGAAATGGAGTATCCTCCTTGAATTGATGTGTGAATGTATATTCCCCGTTTTGAATCTCAATTAAACGCTTTGATTTAATTGCTTGAGCCGTTGCTAAAGTCTGTCGGTTCTGTTCCCGCTCGATAGGTGTTTTTGCTTCTATCAAGTATAGTTTCAGGTATTCTTTGTGACGCTTCCCGTTTCTATATATGTCAAGATACAGGCTGATGTTTCCATTGCTCAGCTTCTTCTCACGGAGTTTGACCGGTTCCTTTTGTGCGATAGTTTTCTTTGCCATGACTGTTTCCTGCTTTATTGGTTATTAAATTTTCCCTTTGTCGGGGGACAGTTTTTTGTCCCTCATTAATGGTCCGGGGGACAAACTGGGGACAAAAATAAGGAAAAAATATGTAATTACGCAGAAAACATGAAGAAAAAGAGAAAATATATATATCCTGAAAAGTGCCTGATAATATGCATTTTACAGATATGTATTTTCTCTTTTTATGATTTTCTTTTCTTTATATCACTTTCCGATGCAAAAATGCCGAAATATATTCCCCAGTACCTGATCTGTCGTAACCTCTCCTACGATATCCGATAAATGGAATATACACTCTCGTAAATCTTGCGAGATGAAATCCCCGGAAAGGCTGG
>ENA-OPCB01001190-OPCB01001190.1-human-gut-metagenome-genome-assembly--contig:-NODE-1190-length-15847-cov-3.795466_pt1 | contig 15847 bp, 18 predicted proteins | sample MGYA00241561_ERZ501473 | MGnify/ENA primary metagenome ERZ501473 (study PRJEB25962, sample SAMEA2042519) | human gut metagenome | biome: human gut; feature: human-associated habitat; material: faeces... | reverse complement strand
AATTTTAGTATTGACTTTTTATTTGCAGGCTAAAGTAACGAGAATGCGACGCGCAGTTTTCAAACTTTCAATCCTCCAACTCACAATCCTAACTTCTTTACAATTTCTCCCAGTGCACTTCTTACAGGAGAATCTTTCGGAAGCCGTATGATCGGCTTTCCATCACAGTCATACTGATATACCTGGTCATCATGTGGTACAACGCCTAACAGTTCCAATCCCTGATTTCGGATTTCTTCCAGAGTTCCGGCATCCAGTTTTCCATCCGGAACACGATTCACGATTAATCCAGTTTTCTGTGGTTTAAAGTTTAACTCCTTCATCAGCTTTGCAATACGTCCGGCTGCCTGAACACCTCTTCTGGAACAGTCACTTACAAGAATGGCAACTTCCATCATTGGCAGGATTCCTCTGCTGATATGTTCCATACCTGCTTCGTTATCAACCACAATATATGGATAATGGCTTTGCAGTTTCTGAACCTGGGTCTGCACAAGACCATTTACAAAACAATAGCAGCCCTGTCCCTGGGTTCGTCCCATTACCATCAAATCATAATCGTCTTCTTCTGCAATCGCATCAGAAAGACGCATTTCCAGATATGCCTGTTTTGTCATACCGGAGGGAATCTGATATCGTGGGTCTACGCCTGCCCGCTCAATTTCTTCTCTCAGCTCCCCAAGTGTGACCTCCGGCTCAACACCGAGCACTTCGTTCAAATTTGCATTTGCATCTGCATCCACCGCCAGGACCGGACGTTTTCCGCTTTCACATAAATACTGGATCAACAATCCACAAAGAGTTGTTTTTCCTACGCCGCCTTTTCCTGATACTGCAATTACATGTCCCATGTTTTTCCTCCTAAAATTCTGAACAATCTGTTGACTTTTTCTTTAAATCTCATTATAGTTGTTACTATATAAATTACAATAATCAATCTGTGAGATTTGTATGGTTACTCAACACATCAGAAAAATTGTTGAGAAATTATATGATACTAACTAATACAGGAGTATATAATGTCAGAAAAAACGAGAAAACAAGATCGCCGTACCCGCTATACCAGGCAAACCATAAAAGATACGTTCTTAGAATTGTTAAAGCAGAAAAGTTTTACGAAAATTACAGTTACAGAGATCTGCAAAAATGCTGAAATCAACCGTGGCACTTTTTATCTTCATTACTACGATATCCATGATGTATTATCAGATATTTTTAATGATATGACTCAGGATATGTTAACAACGGTAGATCATTTATTCTGTCTAAATCAAAAAAGCTGTTCCTATCCGTTCTGTCAGAAAATACAGATGGAATCACAATACAGGGCACTGTTTCTGGATGATGCAATTGCCCCTATTCTTCTGGAAAAAATAGCAGAAAATACAAAAGAAGGCTATGTGACCTGGCTTATGTCACACAGCCTCCTGACCTTTGAACAGGCAGAATCGGTTTTTTATTTTCAAATGAATGGCTGCCTTTCCATCAACAGACTGATGCTCCGCAATCACTGTAATGACTGGAAACAGATTCAGACAGTAATCGACAAATTTATCAAAGCCGGGCTGGAAAGTTTTCTGATTCATGATCAGAGAGAAGAAAAGGCTTCCGATAATTTTTGCAGCAAAATTTCTCCAACTGTTACCGCATCTTCTACACTCAGATAATGATCGGCATGATCCTGAAGAAATATTTTGCCAGATGCAGGAATTTCTTCATCTGCAAACCATATCTTTAAAGTTACCGGATATCTTGGCAGAACTGGAAAAACAGCACACAGATCCGCCTTTGTTTCTGTGAATTCTGCACCTAGGTTTTTACATGCTTTCTGAATTTTCTCAGGATCTTTATCCTGCAAAAGCTTTTCCAGTTTCTGCTCTGCAGTCCGGTCAAACTTGGTTCCCCGAATCAATCCATCTTTCAGGTTACCAAAAGTAATGAGCTTCTGTGAACCTTCTGTTCCATCGGCCATATCCAGATAATGCAGCAATGTCAGATAATGCCATTCGTCCACGTTTGAGTTAATACGAAACTCAGGGAGTTGAATTTCAATTGTTTCATAAAAACTCAGTACTTCAAGCACATTCCGGCTGCTATGAAAAACAGCCCCGCTTTTTGCAGCAATCTCCTCTCCGGAACGATTTTGCAGCCGTTTTACTGCTGCCTGCAACATTTCCTGAAATGCACGATTTTCTGTTTGATTTTTGTATTCCATAAGTTCTCCTTTGTGAACATTTATAGTATCTGTGTTGACTTTTCCTTTAATCTCCATTATAGTTGTAATTATATTATTTACAATCATCAAAGCATTAAAAAATGTACAGTTTATCAACACATTAAAAAGAACTGTTGAGAACTTAGGATGTTTTAAACAAACCAGAAATATTTTCATCCCAAAAACGTGAAAACAAGATCATTATATCATACTACAAGGAGTTTCTTATCATGAAATATTCAACGAAATTAAGTGATACTGTTCATGTGATGGTTCTGATTGCTATCAACCAGGAAAAATCCCTCTCCAGTGCCTCAATTGCAGAAAGTGTCCATACAAATCCCGGCTTTGTACGCCAGCTTATGTTAAAACTAAAAAAAGCGGAACTTATGACAAGTGTAGCCGGACATGCCCGTCCTTCTCTTTCAAAACCAGCCGATCAGATTACATTGCTGGATATTTATAAAGCAGTTGAAGGCGAGAAGCCCCTACTCCATTTAGATACTCATACCAACCCTGATTGTGGCGTTGGCATTAATATTCAGTTGTCCTTGCAGGGATTCTATAATGAAATTCAAAAAAACACTGAAGAAAAGATGAATACAATTACTTTACAGGATATCATAAATACTTATTACCAGAGAACATCCATGCAAAATGATTTACAGAATATTATATAGCAGGAGAAACGAGAATGGACTTCCAGATATGGATTATCTTCTAAATGATGAAGAATCTGATAACGATTTGGCGAGTAAAATTTTATATTTTCTAATCCAGGGATTTTCTTGTTATCATGCCCGCCTCCGTGCGGGCATTTTTAAATTCAGCAGCGCACCACAGGCGGTCTTTCCTGTGCAGAAAAAAAGAAGCGCTCCTACAGGCGCTTCTTCTTACCATATTAGAACTTCGATCAAAAGTTAATGATCCACAAAGTGGGCCATTTTTCAAAAAATTACATGAATTTATATAGAGTTTTATCCAAGTCGGAAATCCGCTAAATGCTCTAGCTATCAGCATTTAAAGGCATTTAACAACTTATATGGACATTTATGAAATCGGCCTCGTAATAACGATACCTAATTTCATTATTTCTGCTTATTTGAATGACAGTGATTTTTCCTTCCAAAAGTGATACCAAAAGGTGATAGTAGGTAAATTATAAAACGCCCCTACCCACAATTCAATTGGTAATATTTACCAATCATCCTTGTGTTTAGGGGCGTTTAATTACTTCTCGCTTGGACACATTAGCTAAAAAATAGCTATTATTTTATTATTTGTTATAGTTTACGATATCGCCGAACTCTGGTTTCAGGGATGCACCGCCTACAAGACCGCCGTCGATGTCTGCCTGAGCAAATAACTCCGGAGCTGTCTTAGCGTTTACAGATCCGCCGTACTGGATGCGGATTGCTGCTGCAGTTGCCTCATCATAGATCTCAGCGATGCAAGCACGGATTCCTGCGCAAACTTCCTGAGCCTGCTCAGTTGTAGCTGTTTTACCAGTTCCGATAGCCCAGATTGGCTCGTAAGCGATAACGGCTGTTTTAGCCTGATCAGCTGTAACATTCTGGAAACCAACTTTAACCTGCTGACGGATGAAGTCCATAGTTACGCCCTGCTCTCTCTGATCAAGAGTCTCTCCACAGCACATAATTGGAGTAATTCCATGCTCAAATGCTTTAAGCATTTTTTTGTTTACAGTTTCGCTTGTCTCAGCGAAGTACTCTCTTCTCTCAGAGTGTCCGAGAACTACGTATTTAACACCAGCGTCTGTAAGCATGTTCGGGGAAATCTCGCCTGTGAAAGCACCTTTCTCCTCGAAGTACATGTTCTCAGCACCAACCTGGATGTTTGTTCCCTTAGCAGCTTCTACAACCGGGATGATATCGATTGCAGGTACGCAGAATACTACGTCTACTTCATCGTTAACTACTAATGGTTTTAATGTTTCTACTAATTTAACGGCTTCGCTTGGTGTCATGTTCATTTTCCAGTTACCAGCGATAATTTTCTTTCTTGCCATGATGATTTATCTCCTTAGTATCCCTGTGGGATGTTATTATATTCTTATTTATCGTTTGCTGCTGCAACACCCGGGAGTTCTTTTCCTTCCAGGAATTCAAGAGATGCACCGCCACCTGTGGAGATGTGTGTCATCTTGTCGCCATAACCAAGGATGTTAACTGCAGCTGCAGAATCACCACCACCGATAATAGTTGTGGCATCTGTTTCAGCAAGTGCTTTTGCAACAGCTTCTGTACCATGAGCGAAGTTTGGCATTTCGAAGCAGCCCATCGGTCCGTTCCATACAACTGTCTTAGCAGATTTTACGGTGTCTGCATACAGCTTTGCGGTTTCCGGTCCGATGTCAAGTCCCATCGTGTCAGCCGGGATAGCGTCAACCGATACATTCTGTACCTCGATCGGTGCATCGATCGGATCCGGGAAGGATGCTGCTACAGCTGCATCAACCGGAAGGAGCAGTTTCTTGCCAAGCTTCGCCGCCTTCTCTACCATCTCACGGCAATAATCTAACTTTGTATCATCGACTAAGGATTTACCAATCTCCTTGCCCTGTGCTTTTAAGAAGGTAAATGCCATGCCGCCGCCGATGATCAGCGTGTCGCACTTCTCCAGCAGGTTGGAGATAACGTTTAATTTATCAGCTACCTTCGCGCCGCCTAAAATGGCAACGAACGGGCGGACCGGGTTATCTACTGCATTTCCAAGGAAATCGATCTCTTTCTGCATCAGGTAACCAACTACTGCGGTGTCCACATACTGGGTCACGCCTACGTTTGAGCAGTGTGCGCGGTGTGCAGTACCAAATGCATCGTCCACATAGACATCACACAGGGATGCCAGATCCTTGCTGAACGCCTCACCGTTCTTGGTTTCCTCGGCACGGTAACGGGTGTTCTCAAGCAGAACAACCTCGCCATCCTTCATCGCCTCAACGGCTGCCTTTGCGTTCGGTCCAACCACTTCCGGATCGGCTGCAAATTTCACTTCCTGTCCAAGAAGCTCAGACAGACGTACAGCTACTGGTGCAAGTGACAACTCCGGCTTTGGTTCTCCCTTCGGCTTTCCAAGATGAGAGCAAAGAATCACTTTTCCACCATCAGCGATTAATTTCTTAATTGTTGGAAGGGCTGCAACGAGACGATTTTCATCTGTAATCTTTCCATCGATAAGCGGAACGTTGAAGTCACATCTTACAAGAACTTTTTTACCCTTTACATTGATATCGTCAACAGATTTCTTATTAAGCATATTGTTATCCTCCTAAAATATAAAAGAGTCCGGTCCAAATAGACCGGACCCTTTGTGAGTCTTACCACACTAAATGTTCTATGCTAACTCAGCGAAGTATTTAATTGTTCTTACCATCTGGCTTGTGTAAGAGTTCTCATTGTCGTACCAAGATACAACCTGAACCTCTGTTGTTCCGTTGTCTAATGGAAGAACCATTGTCTGTGTAGCATCGAATAAAGAACCATATCTCATACCAACGATGTCGCTAGATACGATTTCATCTGTATTGTATCCGAAAGATTCTGTAGCTGCTGCTTTCATAGCTGCATTTACTTCATCAACTGTAACAGTTCCGTCAACAACTGCTGTTAAGATTGTTGTAGATCCTGTTGGAGTTGGAACACGCTGAGCAGCTCCGATTAATTTTCCGTTCAGTTCTGGAATAACAAGTCCGATTGCTTTTGCAGCACCTGTGCTGTTTGGCACGATATTTACTGCTGCTGCACGAGATCTTCTTAAGTCACCTTTTCTCTGTGGTCCGTCAAGAGTCATCTGATCTCCTGTGTAAGCGTGGATTGTGCACATAATTCCAGATTTGATTGCTGCAAGATCGTTCAGTGCTTTAGCCATAGGTGCTAAGCAGTTTGTTGTACAAGAAGCAGCAGAAATAACTGTATCTTCTGGCTTTAATTCTGTATGGTTAACATTGTAAACGATTGTTGGAAGATCGTTTCCTGCCGGAGCAGAAATAACAACTTTTCTAGCACCTGCTTTGATATGAGCAGAAGCTTTCTCTTTAGATGTGTAGAAACCTGTACACTCAAGAACAACGTCAACACCGATTTCTCCCCATGGAAGCTCTTCAGCGTTAGCCTTTGCATAAATCTTGATTTCTTTTCCATCAACAATGATAGAATCCTCTGTTGCTTCTACTTTGTCACACAGAGCATATCTTCCCTGAGAAGAGTCATACTTTAATAAGTGTGCAAGCATTTTTGGAGATGTTAAGTCGTTAATTGCAACTACCTCATATCCCTCTGCTCCAAACATCTGTCTGAATGCAAGACGTCCAATACGTCCAAATCCATTGATTGCTACTTTTACTGCCATGATTTAGTCCTCCTAAAGATAAATTGTATTACTGTATATAACAGTTACATTTTTCTTGATAAATCTTATCATTGTTTAAGATTTATCAACTGTAATTTATTGTACTAAATTCAGAACAAAAATTCAATCCCCTTTTTTCACTTTATTTTTCTGAAAACCGGGGCCCTTTTTATGAATTCTGCATAATATTTAAAGCCACATGCTTCGAGAATATTGTCAACTATGTTAAAATCATACCCTACATGCTCTGGTTTATGTGCATCTGCGCCGACGGTGATGATCTCTCCCCCCAGCTTTTTGTATCTTTTTAACACATCCGGATGCGGGTGTGCAAAAGGAAGGCCATACTTCAGTCCTGCTGTATTGACTTCCAGTCCTTTTCCGTGTTCAATAAGATACCGCAGGATTTCATCTATTTCATCCGCAAATCTGCCGTAAGAATATTCCTGTTCCCGATGTTTTCCATAACGTACCACATAATCCAGATGTCCGAGCACATCAAAATCCGCTACAGCCCTGATATCGGCTATTGTCTCCCGAAGTGCCATCCGGTAGGCCTCTTCATCCGAAATCCCCTCAAAGAACTCAGGATAATAAGGATCCTTCCCACCAACCACATGCATGGATCCGATCACAAAATCATACGGATTTGCCGCGGTAAATGCTTTTGCTTTCTTCGCAAGGTGTGGCTGAAGTCCAAACTCCACACCGATCCGGATATCCAGCTTCTCTTTATACTTTTCCTTCAGTGCTCCAAGCTCTTTAAAATAGGTTTCCGGATCAAACACAAATTCAATATCATCACAAAAATAATCAATATCTTCATGATCCGTAAAACAGATTGCTTCCAGTCCTTTATCGATTGCTGCAAGAACCATATCTTCCGGTTTTGCCTCTGAATCTCCGGAAAAATAAGTGTGCATATGGCAGTCCGCTCTCATATTTTGCCCTCCTTGTCATTCTTCATGTGTAAATCCACCCGGCTTTCCCGCAAATCATTTGTTGGATTGCAGTACGGTCCCAATATACCAAAAAACAGAACAATTCTGAGCTATCCCAGAATTGTTCCGCCTCCAAGTACATAATCTCCATCATACAGTACCAGTGCCTGCCCCGGTGTAACCGCTCTCTGCGGTGTCTCAAAGATGCACTCTATCTCATCTTCTCCCGTTTTGCGGACTGTGCACCAGTCCCCTTTATGGTTGTATCTGATTTTAGCAAATACGCGCATCTCACCTTCCAGATCCTCTACTGTCATAAAGTTCAGCTTATTTGCACGGACCCGCGTCGTCATCAGATCTTCATTCGTCCCTATCACAACTTCATTCGTATCCGGACGGATCTCAAGCACGAATGCCTGATACCCAAGAGAAAGTCCAAGTCCTTTTCTCTGTCCGATCGTATAGTGGATGATTCCTTTATGCCGTCCCAGGATCTTTCCGTCCGGTGTTACAAAATTACCTTCCGGAATTTTCTGGTTACTTTCTTCTTCAATAAAAGATGCATAATCGTCATCGGATACAAAACAGATATCCTGACTGTCCGGTTTGTTCGCAATCAGCAATCCGATCTCTTTTGCGATCTCGCGGATCTGGTCTTTTTCGTATTCACCGACAGGCATCAGCGTTCTTCTCAGCTGATCCTGGGTAAGATTATAAAGCGCATAGGTCTGGTCTTTTGACCAGGTTGCCGAATGCCGGATCGCATAGCGTCCGTTCGGCAACTGTTCTACTCTCGCATAGTGACCTGTTGCAATATAGTCTGCTCCGATCTCCATGCTCCGTGTAAGAAGAGATTCCCATTTTACATAACGGTTACACGCAATGCACGGATTTGGTGTCCGGCCATGCAAATATTCATCCACAAAATAATCGATTACCTTCTCCTGAAAATCCTTCTTGAAATTCATCACATAATACGGAATGCCGATCTGTGCCGCAACTTTTCTGGCATCATCTACCGCGCTGAGTCCACAGCATCCGCCGTTTTCTTCCTGTATTTTCGATTCTTCGTCCTGCCAGATCTGCATCGTCACACCGATCACATCATATCCCTGTTCTTTTAGAAGATATGCCGCTACCGATGAGTCGACACCACCTGACATTCCGACTACCACTTTCTTTTTTGCCATTCTCTTTTCTCCTGCAGAAAATTCTAATACTCTTCCTCTTCTGCTTCTTCACCTTCACTGATATCTGTTTTAGGTTTTTCTAATCCTTCGATCTTGATACCATTTTTCTCAGCATAATCCCATAATGCTGCGTGAATTGCTTCTTCTGCAAGTAAAGAACAGTGAACTTTCACTGGTGGAAGTCCATCTAATGCTTCCATAACCGCTTTATTTGTTACTTCTAATGCCTGCTGAATGTTCTTTCCTTTGACAAGCTCTGTTGCCATACTGCTTGTTGCAACGGCCGCACCACAGCCAAATGTTTTAAACTTTACATCACGGATGATCTGGTTTTCATCAATGTCCAGATAAATTCTCATAATATCCCCACATTTCGCATTTCCAACAGTTCCAACACCACTGGCATTTTCAATTTCTCCTACATTTCTCGGATGCTCAAAATGATCCATTACCTTTTCTGTATACATAATCTCTCTCCTGTTCTTTCTACTGTTTTTCTATTTTTGTTTTTTTATAAAATCTTCATATAGCGGAGACATGTTACGAAGTCTCTCGATGATTGCTTTCAAATTCTCAACCACATAATCAATATCTTCTTTTGTAATCTCTTCATTGATTGTCAACCGCAAAGAACCATGCGCGATTTCATGCGGAAGTCCGATTGCCAGCAGTACATGAGACGGATCAAGAGAACCCGATGTGCACGCTGATCCACTGGAGGCACAGATTCCCTTTCCATCCAGCATAATAAGAAGGGATTCTCCCTCAATAAACTGGAAGCTGAAATTCGCATTATTAGGAAGTCTGTCCGTACGGTGACCGTTCAGTCTGCTGTACGGAATCTCCTTGAGAACACGGTCAATCAGATAATCTCTTACTTCCACCTCGCTGGCCGTTCTCTCTTCTCTTGTATCTGCCGCTCTCTTTGCTGCGGTTCCAATTCCTACAATACCCGGCACATTCTCCGTACCTGCTCTTCTTTTTCTCTCCTGCGCTCCCCCGTGAATAAAGGAACGAATTTTGACACCTTTTCTAATATACAGGAATCCGATTCCCTTTGGACCATTTAACTTGTGTCCGCTTGCGCTGAGCATGTCGATATGACACTCATCCACATTGATCGGGAGCTGCCCGTATGCCTGAACGGCATCTGTGTGGAATAAAATTCCATGTTCATGCGCAATTTGTCCAATCTCTTTGATCGGCTCAATCGTTCCGATTTCATTATTGGCAAACATAACAGAGATTAAAATTGTCTCCGGTCGGATTGCCTTTTTCAAATCTTCAAGCCGCACCTTTCCATCTTCATCAACATCCAGATAAGTCACCTCATATCCGTTCTTCTCCAGATACTGTGCGGTGTGCAAAATTGCATGATGCTCGATCTTCGTTGTAATAATGTGGTTTCCCTTATCACGATACGCGTCTGCCGTTGCCTTCAGCGCCCAGTTATCTGCTTCTGAACCGCCTGCCGTGAAGTAGATCTCATTACTTTTCGCTCCCAATGTCGCAGCGATCCGGTCTCTCTGAACATCAACCACTTCTTTATTTCCCGCTGCAAATGTATAAACGCTGGATGGGTTCCCGAACTTCTCTGTAAAATACGGGAGCATTGCTTCTAACACTTCCGGCGCGGTCTTTGTCGTTGCCGCATTGTCTAAATATAAAAATTTATCCATCACAATTCCTCCATTTTCTTCTATTATACGCTTCCACATGCAGATGCATCAAATCCTCCTGCGGGATTCAGCTTCTTGCTTTCCCCCACCAATTCATCCAGCATGATTTTATTTACCGTTTCATTAATACTTTCATTGATTTTTTTCCATACATATTTCGTAACACAACTGTCCGCTGAAATACAGCCGTCTTCCGAATAAAAGGCTGCACATTTCACCGGTTCTAAGCTTCCTTCCAGAGCCCTCAAAACATCACCTACCGAGATTTCTTCCGCCTTCTTGTTCAGCACATAGCCACCGGAAGCTCCGCGGATACTTTTCACAAGCCCTGCTTTCTTAAGAAGCGCTACCAGTTGTTCCAGATACCGCTCAGAAATATCTTGTCTGGCGGCAATACTGCTGATCGATACCGGTTCCTCTTCACTGTATCTCGCCAAATCAATGATTGCTCTAAGACCGTATCTTCCTTTTGTGGAAAGTTTCATCTTATCACCCTCTTTATAATTCCCAGTAAATTACTAGGATTTTACTTCTGTAGAATACCATCCATCTTTCGTTCTGTCAAGCACTGTACCGGAATATATTTAAAATAATATCTCTAAGGAGGATTCTATGTCACGAAAACAAGTCCTCATTAAGGGCACGATCATTTTAACATTAACCGGATTTGCCACTCGGTTTATGGGGTTTTTTTATCGAATTTTCTTAAGCCATACATTCGGAGAAGAGGGAGTTGGCATTTACCAATTGATTTTCCCAATCTACGCCATGGGATTTTCTCTTACATCTGCCGGTATTGAATTGGCGCTTTCAAGAAGTACCGCTTATTATATCGCCAAGAACGAGAAACACAAAGCAGCCGAACTTCTTCTAACTGCCCTTTTGATCACAGAAGCTCTTTCTATCATTGCCATGCTTCTTATTCAACGATACGCCGGCTTTCTTGCTGTATCTGCTCTTCACGAGCCCCGATGCGAAAAACTTCTTATGATTCTATCCTATGTGTTTCCTTTTTCCGCTTTGCACAGCTCCATCTGCGGTTACTATCTCGGAATGAAGAAGACGAAGATCCCATCCGTCTCACAACTGATCGAGCAGATTACACGAATTGGTTCCGTCTGGCTCTTATATACGATCAGCTGCGCACAAGGGCACCCTTTTGGAATCGCTGTCGCAGTCTCCGGGCTGATTGCCGGTGAAATATGCTCTTCTCTCTACTGTTTAAATCTCCTGTCACATGAAGATGAATTAACCTTTACGCCGCGCGCTTTCACAAGCGCATTCAAAAAGCACGCCGGAAGTCTTACCGGTCTATCACTTCCACTTACCGGAAGCCGTGTCATGCTGAATATTTTGCAGAGCATTGAAGCAGTCTCTATTCCCATAAAGCTGCAACTCTACGGAATGAGCGTCAAAGCTTCTTTAAGCACATACGGAGTTTTGACCGGAATGGCTCTCCCATGCATTCTCTTTCCTTCCGCTATTACAAATTCCGTCTCCACTATGCTTCTTCCCACAGTTGCGGAAATTCAGGCCATGGACGAGCGCAGTCAACTGTCTTCTCTGATCCGCAAAGTCTTTTTTTCCTGCATCAGTCTTGGCAGCATATGCTGTGCAGGACTCTTACTTTTCGGACAGTGGATCGGTGAATTTCTTTTCCACAGTCCATCAGCCGGAGATTTTATTGTCACACTGGCATGGATGTGTCCTTTTTTATACACGAACAATACGTTACTCAGCATTCTAAATGGAATCGGCAAGACAAATCTTTCCTTTTTCATTAATGCTATCAGTCTCGTAATCCGAATTGCCGGCGTTCTCCTCTTCATTCCAAAAATCGGCATCAACGGATATTTATGGGGACTTCTGATCAGCCAGCTTAGTATTTTCTTCTTTTGCCTTTTTTATTTGCATTATTATCTTCAGTCTTCCAATTTACGAAGATAATTCCACAAGAAAAAGAAGCTGCACACGAACCTAGTACAACTACTAGTGCTGCAGCTTCTTTTCTTAAATAGATGATAAAAACATTCTCATTAAAACAGGATTCACCGTACACTCCAGAATAAGCCCCACTGCCATAAACAAGAAAAAGCAGATTGTTTTTACCGCACTCCACGTTCTCTTTGGATAGCAGAACAGAAACCACAATAAGATCAGATACCCTGCCGTATAGAGCGGAAGCTGCGGCAGAACACCAACGAGGCAAAGAAGAATTCCTCCGAATCCCCTCTGCATGACTGCCACCGTCAGAATCAGACCACTTAACAGGCCCGTCCACATCAAAAATAACACCTTTTATCATTGTGCAAAAGCTCCTTTCTGAGCCTGTAAGATCCGGCTTATGCCCTCATTGTATCATATTTTGGGCAGTTTGCACATGGAAAAGCAGGCAATTTAGCGCAACTTAACCTGTCCAAAGATGAAAGATTTTTCGTTTCCTTGTAAATCACATTCATATTATTATAATAGAAAACAACATTCGGTGTTTGCGGGCGCGTTTTCACTCGCTGCGCCCGAGATCAGGAAAGAGGGAAAATAAATCATGTTGGATATCAAGATCACCCGTACCACTGCTCCGAAGGCAAAGCCTGACGAGAGCAATCTGGGTTTTGGCAAGAAGTTCACCGACCATATGTTCGTGATGGATTACACCGAGGGCGAAGGTTGGCACGATGCCCGCATTGTCCCCTACGGCCCCTTTGAACTGGACCCGGCTACTGTCGTGTTCCACTACGCTCAGGAGATCTTTGAGGGCATGAAGGCATACCGCACGGCCGATGATACCGTCCAGCTGTTCCGCCCGGACTGCAACGCAAAGCGTTTCCAGGACTCCGCCGACCGTCTGTGCATCCCCAAGATCCCTGTGGAGGACTACATTCAGGCGGTTGAAACGCTGGTGGATGTGGACCGTGACTGGGTGCCCCATTCCGACGGTGCTTCCCTGTATATCCGTCCCTTCGTGTTTGCAAACGACGTGGGTCTGGGCGTGCACGCTTCCAAGCACTACATTTTCTGCATCATCTGCGCTCCCTCGGGCGCTTACTATGCCGAGGGCATCAACCCCGTGCGCATCTATGTTGAAGACGAGTACATCCGTGCCGCTCCCGGCCTGACCGGCTTCACCAAGTGCGGCGGCAACTACGCTGCTTCCATCAAGGCCGGTGAGCTGGCCGAGGAGCAGGGCTACGCACAGGTGCTGTGGCTGGACGGCGTGGAGAAGAAGTACGTCGAGGAAGTTGGCAGCATGAACATCATGTTCAAGATCGACGGCAAGGTGTACACCGCTGCTACCGTCGGCACCGTTCTGCCCGGCGTTACCCGCCGCAGCTGCATCGAGCTGCTGAAGGACTGGGGCTATGAGGTCGTCGAGGGCAAGATCGCCATTGCCGACATCATGGCTGCTGCCCGCGAAGGCAAGCTGGAAGAGGTGTTCGGCACCGGTACCGCCGCTGTCGTCTCCCCCGTCAAGGAGCTGGTCTGGAAGGGCGAGCACGCCTACATCGGCGACGGCAAGATCGGCCCTGTCACCCAGAAGCTGTACGACACCATGACCGGTATGCAGTGGGGCAAGATCCCCGATACCAAGGGCTGGATCGTGCCTGTTGAGAAAAAGAACTGATCCCGATTCTCCGGAGAGAACCTTTTTATTCAGAATAGCAGCAAACGCCGCCAGGCCTCCGCTCGGCGGCGTTTGCCGTATATTAGGATAACGTCCTCGCCCTCTCCGTCAAACCTCCAAAATTTCCCAGCGCAATTGCTTTCTGTGCCCTGCAGTGCTAAACTGAAAACAGAACAGCGGCCTGCATTGCGGCAGGCGTGCGGGAAAGATTGAGAGGAATGGACCCATGGTCAAAAAATGGAGCGTGAGCTACCCTGCCGTCAACGGCACCGAGCAGCGCAGAGTATATGTTTATCTGCCCACGATGTATGAAGCTGACCCCGACCGCCGGTATCCGGTGCTGTATATGTTCGACGGCCAGAACGTCTTTTTTGACGAGGATGCCACCTTTGGCAAAAGCTGGGGCGTGGCCGATTATCTGGACTACACCGACACCCCGCTGATCGTGGCGGCGGTGGAGTGCAACGCCGGAGCCAACAACGAACGGCTGGTGGAGTATTCGCCCTACCGGTTCGACGACCCGCAGTTCGGCCACTTCGACGGCACGGGTCAGGCCACCATGAGCTGGTATATCCACCGGTTCAAACCCTTCATCGACCGCAACTTCCGCACTCTGCCCGACCGGGAGCACACCTTCATCGGCGGCAGCAGCATGGGCGGCCTGATGAGCCTGTACGCCCTTTTGCAGTACAACGACACTTTCAGCCGTGCGGCGGCGCTGTCGCCGTCCATCTGGGTGTCGCCGGAAAAGCTTTCCGGCCTTGTGGGCCGCGCAAAGCTGGAGCCGGGCACCGTGCTGTACATGGACTACGGCTCCCGCGAGATGGGCAACCACGACGGGACGCGCTGCGGCTTTGCAGAGATGTGCGCAAAGGTCATGACCCGGGGCATCCACCTTACCAGCCGCATCGTGCCCGGCGGCACCCACAGCGAAGCCAGTTGGGAAAAACAGCTGCCCTTTATGTTCCATACTCTGATGTATGAGGTGGAGGAGTAAACCCTAAAAGGAGGAAACACCATGGAAATGCAGTATTTTAAGGACTACAGCCCGGCGCTGGGCCGCGACATGGAGTGCAAAATTTACGGCCACGCAGGCCGCCCGATGCTGTACATCCCCTGTCAGGATGGCCGCTTCTTCGATTTTGAGAACTTCCACATGGCCGACACCCTTGCCCCGTGGATCGATGCTGGTAAGATCATGGTGATCTCCATTGATACCATGGACAAGGAGACCTGGTCCGACACGCAGGGTGACCCCTATTGGCGCATTCGCCGCTATGAGCAGTGGCTGCGCTATATCGTGGAGGAGGCTGTGCCCAAGATCCAGTATCTGGCCAAGGAGCGCAACGGCTGGGACGACCTGCCCGGTGTCATTGCCTTTGGCTGCAGTCTGGGCGCTACCCATGCGGTCAACCTGTACCTGCGCCGCCCGGATGTGTTCTGCGGCTGTCTGGCCCTCAGCGGCATCTACACGGCCCACTATGGCTTCGGCAATTATATGGACGAGCTGGTGTACATGAACTCGCCCGTGGACTACATGAAGAACTTCCCGGAGGATCACCCCTACATGCAGCTGTTCCGCAGCCAGAAGGCGGTCATCTGCTGCGGTCAGGGCGACTGGGAGCAGCCGGACACCACATGGTTCCTCAAGCGCATCTTCGAGGCCAAGAACATCCCCATCTGGGTAGACCTGTGGGGCCACGATGTGAACCACGACTGGAACTGGTGGTATAAGCAGACTGCATATTACATGCCGTATATTCTGGGTGAGCAGTAAACAGGGAACTCCCCCAGTCTGCTTCGCAGACAGCCCCCTCATGGAGGGGGCC
>ENA-OPCB01001187-OPCB01001187.1-human-gut-metagenome-genome-assembly--contig:-NODE-1187-length-15853-cov-2.813457_pt1 | contig 15853 bp, 15 predicted proteins | sample MGYA00241561_ERZ501473 | MGnify/ENA primary metagenome ERZ501473 (study PRJEB25962, sample SAMEA2042519) | human gut metagenome | biome: human gut; feature: human-associated habitat; material: faeces... | reverse complement strand
AAGCAACATCGAGATGCAGCGCAAGCGGAATCGAGATGGGGTTCTGAATAGTTACTATGAAATAAGAAAGTCATAAACTCCCGGCAGTGCCGGGAGTTTTTCCGTGCATAGGGAGAAGGAAAAGAGTGTGTCCCGGAAAAATTTATGATATACTGAAAAGAGAAAATTCAACTTTTGGAAGGTTCTCGGAATGTCTGTTTTGGAAGAGAGGTGATTTCCTTGAAACGTATGAAAAAGAGAAAAATCACTGTGTTAGCTGGAGTGATCCTTTGCGTGATTGCAGGATGTTTGGTAAAAAGAATGACGGCGATGTATACACAGAAAGAAAATCCCATTGGTCCTGAGCGGGGTACGACAGATGTTTTCCTGACGGCAGTAGATTTCATCTCAGAAAAATCGGATCAGGAACTGCTGCAGGAAATCGAAACCTTTGATACGGACAAAGCCGAGATGATTTATCTTTATATCCCGGAAGACACCGGAGCCGGAATGTCCTTCGCGATCACGCGCGAGGATCATCAGGAGGAGATGGACGAAATTCTCTCGACCATTTACGGAGAAAAAATTTCCTGCCAGAAGCCAAAACGGGTATTCAACATGACAGAGAGGATTTTGTATGATTATAACTGGTATTTTCTGATCTACGATCATGAGATGAATCAGATGGTGCTTGTATTTCTGTATTCCGATGATGTGATTGTATACAATGGGCATGTATTTCAGACAACAGAAACGTATGATGAAAGCATTCGCCCGTGTATTTTAAAACTGAAAGAGGAGAATCAGGAAAAACTGAAAAGCGGAGAGGCAACACAAAGAAGGGTTGCGATTCCGTAGAAAAATAGAGAAAAGCGTGCCTGGAGAACAGACACGCTTTTTAACGTCATGCAGAATGAAAGAGTCTGATGAATATTTGGAAGTACGATTTTAATTTGCACAATTCCGCTCACACAGGAACGCCAGCCCTTTCAGCAGAAGGTTCGGGTCATAGATATGAGGATGTAAAACGAGCGGTTCGACGAAGCGTGCCGCGCCGCCGGTGAGGATGAGGGTGGCGGGAGAGCCGAGTTCGGCTTCGATGCGCTGGACCATTCCGTCGAGCATCGCGGCCATGCCGACGATGGTGCCGGAGAGAATGCATTCTTCGGTGTTTCTGCCAATGATGCGTTTTGGGATCTGGAGGTCGAGCCGCGGGAGCTGGGCGGTCCGCTCGGAGAGGGCGCCAAGTCCCATATCGAGTCCCGGTGCGATGGCGCCGCCGCAGAAGACGCTGTTTTCCCGGATGACATTGAAGGTCGTCGCTGTTCCAAGATCCACGGTGATGACCGGCAGCGGATAATGTGCGGCGGCCCAGGCTGCATCAACGAGGCGGTCGCGGCCTACTTTTTCCGGTTCCGGGATGGAAAATGTCATGCCGAGATCACTTTCGGATGTGACGAGCAGCGGTTCTGTGCCGAACAGATTACGGACACATTCCTGCAGAAGCGTCAGAACCGGCGGAACAACGCTGGAAATGATGACGCCCCGAAAGCCGGACGGGGAAAGATTCTTGTCTTCAAAAAGCTGCTCGATCGCAGATTCATACTGGCCGGCAGACCAGGTGTGGTTGATGTCAATCCGGGCTGTGAATTCGAGGGAATAAGCTTGCTGCGGTGCGGTCCGGACGCCGCCGAGCGTGACGGTTGTATTCCCGATATCGATGGCTAAAATCATAAAAATACCTCGCGCTTATTTTAAAAGTAGAGCTCTTTTGTCCTTTTATTATAAAGCCTTTTTGCATCAATGGCAAACAGGATTGGTTGTAATCTGTTTTTTTGTCTGTTATACTGGAACTATCTTAGGAAAAGCTGCTTTAAGGCAGCAGAACGGAGTTACAATGGAAAATCTTCACGGAAAATGTGTTGTACTTGGTGTGACAGGCGGAATTGCCGCCTATAAAATGGCAAACGTGGCAAGTGGTCTTCGGAAAGCCGGAGCGGATGTGCATGTCATCATGACCGAAAATGCGACGCAGTTCATCACCCCGCTGACGTTCGAGACGCTGACCAACAACCGCTGCGTGGTCGATACGTTTGCGCGTGATTTTAAATATGAGGTGACGCATATTTCGCTGGCAAAAGCGGCGGATCTGATCGTGATTGCCCCAGCTACCGCCAATGTGATTGCAAAAATGGCGCATGGCATTGCAGATGATATGCTGACAACGGTGGTGCTCGCAGCGCAGTGCAAAAAGCTGGTCGCCCCGGCGATGAATACGGCGATGCTGGAAAATCCGATTACGCAGGATAATCTGGCGACGCTGAAAAAATACGGCTTCGGCATCATTGAGCCGAGCGTGGGAATGCTGGCGTGCAAGGATGTCGGAAAAGGAAAACTGCCGGACCCGGAGGTGCTACTGGATTACATTGCGATGGAACTGGCGCGCGAAAAAACGCTTGCCGGTGTGCGCGTTACCGTGACCGCAGGCCCGACGCAGGAATCCCTCGATCCGGTGCGGTATCTGACGAACCACAGCAGCGGCCGCATGGGATACGCGATTGCGCGGGAGGCGATGCTCCGCGGCGCGCAGGTAACGCTGATTTCCGGCCCGGTTTCATTAGCCCCGGTTCCAGGCGTTGCGATGCGACCGGTGACGACGGCGAAGGATATGCTGGAGGCGGTGCAGGAGACATTGCCGGAGACAGACATTCTGATCAAGGCGGCCGCAGTTGCCGATTACCGGCCTGCGACAGTGGCGGATCAGAAGATCAAAAAGAAAGACGGCGACATGAGTATTCCGCTGGAGCGCACCGATGATATCCTGGGATGGGTGGAAAAGAACCGTCATCCGGGTCTGTTTGTGTGCGGATTTTCAATGGAAACGGAGAACATGGTGGAAAACTCGCGTGCGAAGCTGGAGAAGAAGCATCTTGACATGATTGCGGCAAACAACCTGAAGACGGAGGGCGCCGGCTTCGGTGTGGCGACGAATGTGGTGACGCTGATCACGAAGGACGGCATCAAAGAGCTTCCGCTGATGGAAAAAGACGAAGGGGCTGGCTGCCTGCTGGACGAGATTGCGGCACGGCGGTGATTTTATCGGAATCCGGCATATTTTTTCGTTTCCTGGTTGACGCGGGAAAAATGAATGCGTTATAATAAGCACAGGCGCAGCGGCGCACTTTACTTTTACGAAAACAACGAACGATAGGATGGATAAACGTGGAAACGGAAACAGGGGAAGGCTATGCAGAGCTTTCTTCCGTTTCTGTTTCGTTTTTTTAAGGAGAAATTCGGATATGATATTTGAAACACATGCACATTATGACGATGAGAAATTTGATGAAGACCGCGCAGAGCTGCTTTCCTCGATGCAGGAAAACGGAATCGGGCGTATCATCAATGTCTCGGCAAATCTGGAATCACTGGAAAATACAAGAAAACTGATGGAAGCGTATCCGTTCATCTACGGCGCGTTCGGCCTTCACCCGGATGAGGTGGGCGATCTGAACGAGGACGTGATGGCGCGGATGCGGGAACTCTGCCGCATGGAAAAGGCGGTCGCGGTCGGTGAGATTGGCCTTGACTATTACTGGGACAAGGAGAATCACGAGAAGCAGGAATACTGGTTCCGCCGTCAGATTGCGCTTGCTCGGGAAGAAAAACTTCCGATGATTATTCACAGCAGGGAGGCGGCGGCCGATACGCTCCGCGTCATGAAAGAGGAAAAATCGGAGGAGATCGGCGGCGTCATTCATTGTTTTTCCTACTCTGTGGAGATGGCAGAGGAATACCTGAAAATGGGATTTTATCTTGGCATTGGCGGCGTGGTGACGTTCAAAAATGCGAAGAAGATCAAAGAAGTGGTTCAGATGGCTCCGATGGAGCGCATTCTGCTGGAAACAGACAGTCCGTATCTGGCACCGGTTCCGTACCGGGGAAAACGAAATTCATCTCTGTATCTGCCGTACGTTGTGCAGGAGATCGCAGAACTCAAGGGAATTTCGGAAGAAGAAGTCATTGAGACGACAGAAAAAAATGCGGTCAGACTGTTTCGAGCAGAGGAATAGGAAGCGATACCAGAGGTGTTTCTTCTGTTTTATTTGTTCGGATCAATTCCGTCTGGCCGGACAAATTGAATAGGAGAAAGCGAAAATGGTTGATAAAACAATGATGGGCGACAAATGCGCCGAGCTGGTGCGCGCCGCGATGATCGGTGCGCTCGCAGTGACACTGGGAAACCCGACAGCCGTTTATGCAGCAGAAGAGGAAACGGCCGATCCGGGACAGATTGGAATTGAGATTGCAGGGGAAGCAGCCGTTGGGGCTGCTTCTTTTTGCGTGGAGGAAGATGCGGCGGAGGAGGCACCTGCGGAAGCGGAAGAGGTGACAGAACCGGAAGGTACGCAGAATGATGAGATGGAAGAGGAAAGTGGATCCGAGGGAAAAGAAGATGAGACAGTCCCGGAGGAACCGGAACCGCAGGAGCCTGACGGCAGAGAGAATGCAGGAATGACGGAACCGGGAAAAACGGGCGAGACAGAGCCAGAGGGGCCGGAAAATGCAGAACCGGGAGAGGCAGGCGAGACAGAGCCAGAGGAGCCGGAAAATCCAGAACCGGGAGATCAGGGAGACATGCCGGAAACACCGGGAAACAGTGAAATGGATGGATCGTGGCCGGGCGAAGGGGAAGATATTTCCAACGATCCATGGCCGGGGCAGGAAGAAATCGGCGGCGGAGATGGGGAGCAGATGGAACCGCCGGAGGAAGAAAACGGATCTGCAGGAAGTGATGATGCAACTGGTGGGGACAAGACGGCAGAAGTCTCTTCGGATTCTGACTTATCACAGTCTGCGGAACCGCCAGCCGCCGAGGCTGAACCCGTCTTTTCGGCAGAGCAGGAAGCTGAGCGCACGCGGGAAAGCTACAGTGAGTGGCAGGCGGCAGAAGCTGAAAAAGTCACGATTTCCCGTATGCCGTGGCTGTTTCATACGGTTGAAAAAACATATGCTATCGCCGATGTGAATTCCTGGCTTCACGTCCGCGAAGGAAAAGGCACAAATCAGAAAATCGTCGGAATCCTGCCGAAGGGAAGCCTCTGTTATATTTTAGCGGATGCGGATTCTGACTGGGTTTATGTGGAATCCGGCGATGTCCGTGGATTTGTCTGCGCGCGGTATCTCCTGCGCGGAGAAGAGGCTGAAAAAGAGGTAAACCGTTGGCAGGAGGAAAGTTTTCCCATGGCGGAAATGTGGGTGAAGCCATGGAATAATAAGGCGTACACCTATACATATGCAACGACGAGAACACTTCTTTCTTCTGACGAAGCGCGCGGCGAGGTCCTGCAGTACGCGAAAAAATTCCTGGGAAATCCGTACGTCTGGGGCGGGACGAGTCTTACAAACGGCTGCGACTGTTCCGGCTTTGCCCAGCAGATTTTTGCTAATTTCGGGTATACCCTTCCGAGAACCTCACGCCAGCAGGCGAAAGCTGGAACACGCATTCCGGTGCAGGAGGCAAAGCCTGGTGATCTGCTGTTTTACCAGCGGGAGAGCGGGTTTATTTACCATGTCATGATTTATCTCGGTGATGGAAAAGTAATCCACGCTGGAAGCGAGGCGACGGGGATTCTGATTTCAGATTTTAACTATGAGAAATCGACAGAATTTGCTGTGCGGGTGATTTCGAAGGAAATGCGTGAGAGCAAAATAGAAACGGGAGATGTGGATAATGGGAGAAAAGAAGGAAACTCTGTGGATAACCAGACAACAGAAAACGGGAATGGTGGAAAACAGAAGGCGGGAGCAGAAAATGTGCAGAATACAAGTGCAGAAAACAGTACCGCAGGTGATCGGTTGGAAAGCGCTTCGGGAAAATATCTCGGCAATTTTAAACTGACCGCTTACTGCAACTGCGCCGTCTGCTGTGGCCGCTGGGCGGGCGGCCCGACCGCATCCGGAAAAATGCCGGTGCAGGGCCGGACCATTGCAACCGGCGTTCTGCCGTTTGGAACGAAGCTGAATATCGGCGGAAAAATTTATACGGTCGAGGACCGCGGCACGCCGTACGGCCACATTGATATCTATATGGAACGCCATGCAGACGCAGAGGAGTTCGGCGTGCGCTACGCGGATGTATATCAGTCAGAAGAAATCTGATAAAATTTGCCGATCACGGCGGCATGTGCATCCGTGCCGTGGCCGATATACGGAGTCCTTGCAATCGGGAGATCCGGTCCGGCCGCCTGGCGGACAAGCTGCGGCATATCCGGCGTCAGCTGGTCGCGTTCCATCTGGGAAAATGTTCCGAGGAGAATACCATTGATCTGTTCAAAGGCATGCATCATTTTCAGCTGGGACAGAAACGTAACCATCTGCGGAACGCCGCCGCCCATGGCTTCGAGGAGCAGGATTTTTCCGCGGAAATCCGGCTGAAAATCCGTTCCGGCGAGCTTCAGAAAACAGCGGATATTTCCGCCGATCATCACACCTTCCATGTGATCGCCCTGCAGAAATGTGCAAGGGAGGTCGAAGAGGCTGGGAGACTGCCCGGAAAAAGCGTTTTGGAACAGAGTGATCTGTTCGGCGCTGTGGTCGTACAGCAGATTTCGAACCTGATACAGCATCGACTCATTTCCAGTCGCAGTCGTGACAGCATTGACAATCGTCGTGAGATCACTGTATCCCCAGAAGCGCTTGCCGGAGGCGGCGATGACAGAAAAATCCAGATACGGCAGAATTTCATTCGCCATATCGCCGCCGGAAACATCAAAAATATCCGTGATTTCTGGGTCACAGTAAAGGTTCATCAACGCATCCGCCCGCTCCGCGCCCGTGCCGGAAAAGCTGGAACCGTTGTCGTAGAGGCAGGGGCTTAAAACAGGATCGAAGCCCAGCTCCCGCAGAATCTGACAGAGACGCGCCAGATCGGCGGAAAAGGAAGGATGCATGGGGTTGGAGCAGGCGGTAATACCAATTTTATGAGACATAAAGATTCCTTTCTCGGAGTAAAACAAGGCAAAATCTGCATTTTCGTGGCACACCGGTACAGCTTTTTCTTTGAATTTGCAAAGCAGATTTAGAGATCGCCGGTGTTTGTAGAATGCCGTTTTGGACAAAAATTATAAAGCTTTGAGGTCATCAATCAGTGTCTGCACTTCCTCTTCCGTCGTTGCCCAGCTGGTGCAGAACCGCGCAATATTTCCGCCGTCCGCGGATTTCCCCATTGGCTCGAAAATATAGCGTTTTTCCAGAGTTTCCTTCTGCGCATCGGTGAGAATCACAAACTGCTGATTCGTAAAACTCTCCACCCAGAATGGAATCCCCTGCGCCGCAAATGCTTTGCGGAGTTTCATGGCAAGTTCATCGGCGCGGCGTGTCGCAGTGAAATAAAGATCATGCCCCAGCAGGCAGTGGAACTGCAGTCCGAGCAGCCATCCCTTTGCGAGGACAGCGCCGTTCTGTTTCATGTAGGCTTTGAACCGCTTTTTCAGCGAGTCAGCTGTAAGCACAACGGCCTCACCAAACAGCGCACCGCATTTCGTTCCGCCGAAATAGAAAACATCTGTGAGAGCAGCGAGATCCTCGAGAGAAACATCATTCTTCTCTGATCCAAGCCCGTATCCAAGCCGTGCCCCGTCCACAAACAGATACATATCATACTTCCGGCAGACCTCGTGAATCTTCGTCAGCTCCTGCAGCGAATACAGCGTTCCCTGCTCAGTCGGAAATGAAAGATATACCATCTTCGGCTCCGTCAGATACTCCGGCTCACCGCCTTCATAATAAGCCGCCGCACACGCCGCAATCTGTTCCGCCGAAATTTTACCATCCGTATTCGGCAGCTCCAGAATCTTATGCCCGGTATTTTCAATCGAAGCCGCCTCATGGCAGTTAATATGTCCGGTATCCGCCGCAATCACACTCTGCACCGGCGAAAGCGCTGCCGCCGTCACAATAAAATTCGCCTGCGTCGCCCCCGGAAAAAAATGAACCGCCGCATCCGCACAACGAATCTTCTCCCGAATCAGCTCCGCAGCCTTCTCACACCATTCATCCTCCCCATATCCACCATAACTGTTCCCATTAATAGCCCCCAGCGCCTCCAGAATCTCCGGGTGCGCACCGTGATTGTAGTCATTATTAAATCGTATCATCAGTTTACGTTCTCCTTAATTTGAATTTGAAAAATGCTGTTTCCATTATACGGCATCTGAAGGAAAACAGCAATTGGAGAACAAAAAGAGAAAATGCAAAAAAATGCAGAAGGAGGACTATCTGCATCGTACAATATTGGAGCAAGATATTTTATTCGTGAAATTTTAAATGGACAGCTAAAAAAAGCCATATCATTCATAGTGATTATGATTGTCTTTATCATCAGCTTAATCGTCCTATTATATTATTATGTGGATATGATTTCAGATCCATTTTTATATAAAGTAGTATATAATTATCTTGTACAGCCATTAGATTCCATATTTATTGATGGAGAATTTCGAACCCCGTCAACAGATTATTTGCAGGATATGTATGAAAGCAAGTATATACAACAGTTTTTTATTTGGGGATCTGGTCGATTCATGGATGAAGCTGGAGGATATTTTGGAAGTGTGGATGCAGGATACTTGAGAATATTAGGGTATTATGGTATAATAGGATTTATATTTGTCTTTTTTTCGCTGTTTTACTTGATTTTTCTAACTCGAAGCAATCTTGATATATTTACTAAGATTGCATTTTTCTGTTTATTCTTAGCTTTCAACTATAAGGGGGATGTACAAGTATATCACAATAACATAATACCACTTATGGTAGCATTCTTATTTTTCAATAAAGCTACAGATTGCGATAGGTCTTTAGGGATAGTAAAATGAATAAACCTATCTATTTTCTTCTTCAGCACCTTAAAATAGGAGGTGTTGAAATTTGTATTACGAATATTGCCAATGTATTAGTTCAAAGAGGATACAAAGTTTTTTTGGTGCTTACATTGCAAGACATTGAATTGTCAAATATCGATTCCCGCATAAGAATTATTCATCTGACAAAGCTTCATCATGGTGATAAATCAATATTCTACAAATTATATAGGAGAGGTGTCTCTTATGTGGCAATCCGTAGATTTATTCATAAATTGAATAATACGATTATTGTGTCGACGCGCAATGAATATAATATAATGCTCTCAAAATATTCTAATAATACCAATATCCGTATTGCTCAGCTTCATCATGATTATGTCGGTCATAAGGGTATCGAGAACGATTTCAAATTGCGGTATCTCAATATTGACAATTTCCTTATTCTTACAGATGATGTTAAAGAAGAAATACGGAAAATGATTACTCCTTATAATAAGCATACAAAACTGATTACAGTTCCCAATTTTATTTCTTCGATAAATATGGAATGCAATAGTATAAAACCGAGAGATAATATTGCTATTGCAGTTGGAAGACTATCGTCTGAAAAAGGATTTCTAAGGTTACTTGATATTTGGAAGGTCGCTCTTTCATTGTCTGATTGTAATATTAAACTTTTCATAGTGGGCGAAGGGCCTGAAAGAAATAACTTGGAAAAAAGAATTATAGAGTTAGGTATTGGTAGTTCTGTAACACTGTTAGGACAAAAATCAAGCCAAGAAGTCTTGCACCTTATGTATAGATCAAAAGTATATTGTATGTCCAGTTTTACAGAGGCTTTTCCGACAGTACTATTAGAAGCTATGTCGTGTCGGCTACCACAGATAGCTTTTGATGTCCGTGTTGGTCCTCGCAACATTATCCTTAATGATAACACGGGCTATTTAGTACGAGATAATGATATAACGACTTATGCGAACCATATAATCCGTTTAATGAATGATAATATTGAATGGCAAAGATTTTCGTTCAATTCATATAAAAGGGCTAAAGATTTTTCTGTGGATAATGTCATTAATAGATGGGAGTCAATTTTTAAAGGTGAAATATAGGGCTGGTTTTAATTTTAAATACATGAAAAACTTTATATCGGACATATATCATATGTTTCTTACTATAGTTATGATTATTCCTCTTCATCGATTCAGAATCTTTGTATTAAGATGTTTCAGGATGAAAATAGGCAAACATTGTGCCATCTGTAGAAATGTCGATATACGTTCACCGTATCGGATTGAAATTGGGGAGCATTGTACAGTGAATAAAAGAGTCGTTTTAGATGGAAGAGGTGGCGTGAAAATAGGAAAAAATGTGGATATTGCTCAAGATGTGAATATATGGTCTCTTCAACACGACTATAATTCTCCAACTTATTCTACGAATAGTGGAATTGTAGTTATAGAAGACTATGTATGGCTTGCATCACGAGTGACTGTTTTGCCAGGAGTGACCATTGGCAGGGGGGCGGTTATTGGTACTTGTAGTGTGGTAACCAAGGATATTCCACCAATGAGTATAGCTGTAGGTAATCCTGCTAAAGTCATAGGCAGGCGAGATGATTGTTTGGAATATGAATTAGGTCATCGTGGTTGGTTTAAATAGCTTTTATTTATGAGACTTTTATATATAGCCCCCAAATTTGAATCAAATTCTTTTGGAGGTGATTATGTGTGTAAACGGAATTTACGTTTTTTGAAGTCCATATTGGGTGAAGAAAACGTAATAGAATATCATCTTAAAAAATCTTCTTTGAAGAGGGTAATTATTTCATCTTTTTCAGCATGTAGCTATGGAATGAGTAGAGATGAAGAAAAACGTATAATAAAAATGGCGTTAGCTAACGATTGCAGGATAGCTTTTATTGAACTTTCACTAAGAGGTAATTTAGCCCAATTACTCCTCCGGAATTCTATCAGAACTATAACGTTTGCTCATAATGTAGAATCTCAATTATATAAGCATCGTCATATTCATGCCAAAACTTTGATCTCTTATTTTCAATATCGTATTATTCGTTGGAATGAACGAAAAGCAATCAATAATACAACCAAACTGATTACATTAACCGAACGCGATAGCTTGGAGATGAGAAAGGCTTATAATAGGGATGCAGATATGATAATTCCTATTAGTACTTCCATAAAAAAAGATCTTTTTGCCACATCACATAATGATGATTATTTCCTATTTGTTGGTTCTGACTTTTTTCCAAATGTTGAAGGAATAGCTTGGTTTATCAAGAACGTAGCACCATACATTAATCATGAAATATGGGTTGTGGGTTCATGCTGTTATAATAATGCGATAAAGAAATTGCCTTTGACTTCAAATGTTCGTTTAAAAGGATACATTCCTGATTTAGATATGTGTTATAGAAACGCATTGGCTGTTATTGCACCTATCTTTTCGGGCTCAGGAATGAAAACTAAAACAATTGAAGCACTCAGTTACGGAAAGAGTATATTCGGAACAACTGAAGCATTTGTTGGAATAGAAACAGATTTTGCGAGGATTGGGGGAGAATGTAATAATGCTGCTGAATTTATAGAAAAAATGAATTCATTGGCCTACGAAAGAATAAATTCATATTCTATTCAATTATTCCTTAAATATTTTTCAGACATTATAGCTAAAAAACATTTTGACAACCTTATTGCTTCCCTTAATAATTCAATAATGATTAATACGAGCTTCATTAAAAAATGAAAAAACTACTGTTCATATCTTCTCGTCCTATTTACCCAATTGTCGGTGGTGATCAAATTCGTACAGCACAATGTCTTGAATTTCTTCGTTTATATTTTGATGTACATGTTATCATAATAGGAAGTGACGAAAACTTATCTAGGCCTGATAATTATGGCTCTTATAAATATTTTCAAAATAGCAAATTGCAACATCTATTCCAAGCTCTGAATTTTGTTCTAAACGATCTTCCAATTCAAGTAAATTATTATTATAATAAAAAAGTTCAAAAGTATATTGATTCAATCATCCATTCATTTGATGTCGTTTTTTGTAACAACTTACGAACTGCTCAATATGTTCGTAAGTATAAATCTGTTATCAGGGTGATAGATTTTGTAGATGCAATCTCTATGAATTATGATAAAGCGCGGAAGTATGCAAGGTTTCCAATGAAATGGATTTATACAATTGATTGGAAACGATGTAAAATTTATGAATCCACATTGCTAGACGAATTTGATCGTGCATGTGTTATCTCAGAAGTTGATAAAGCTTTTATTTTGGATAATTCTAATTGTAATAAGAAACTCTCTGTTATAGGTAATATGGCAAATGTTTCTGATATAGTGTTTCCTGAAGAAAATGGTGCTATTGTTTTTGTCGGTAAAATGAATTATGCTCCTAATATATTGGCTGTAAAGAACTTTGTAAGTAATATTTTTCCCTTTGTAGTAGCATCAATACCGACTGTAAAGTTTTATGTAGTTGGAACACATCCGACTCGGGAAATTCAGAATCTAGATAATAGCAAGAATATCTTTGTTACAGGATATGTTGAGGATACAAATGAATATCTTGATAGGGCTTCGGTCGTTATAGCTCCGATGATATCAGGAGCTGGCATCCAAAACAAGATTATTCAAGCTATGGGGCGGGGTAGATGTGTGGTTACTACTAAAATAGGATCCGAAGGTCTATCAATTGAAAAAGGGGAAATAGGAATAGCAAATTCAAATTTAGAACTGGCTAATCTATTAGTTTCACTTTTAAATGACCCGGCACAACGAGTTAAAATGGGTAAACTCGCAAAAGGTTATATAATGGAACGGCTTTCAAGAGAGACCATCGGCAAAGAATTTCAAGAATTTATACAAGGTGCTTACTGAGTATGTCGGTAAAAAAGTATTTTTTTTTATTTTCAGCCTTTACGTACATTGTTGGCTTACATATCTTTTCATAACCTAAGAGTGATTGAATCCGTGAACAAACCATATAAAGAACAAGAACAGATGGTGCCGAATGTTGCTGAACCGGTAGTTGTAAATGTGGGTAATAAGAATAATCCTGATATCATTACGGAAGGACGTGATGATATTAGGCGTGGCATTTCCGGTGAAGAATTATTGGATAGGCTTTGCTTTCGTATAAAAGCTTTGTTTGAATGAAAGTTGTATTTGAGTTTATCAAATACATACGTTTCTAGTCAGTATAATTTTAGCATATTTCAATGAACATACTTATCACGGGAATCCACGGCTTTGTGGGTTCCAATCTTGTTGTTGCTTTAAAGGAACATCATAGCCTTTACGGGCTGGATATTGTCGCTCCTGAAAAGGCGGGGGTGATAAAGACTTTTTTCTGGAAAGATATTGAACCGGCTTCTTTTCCGATGCGGAATCTTCCTGAATTCGATACCATTATTCATCTGGCTGGTAAAGCCCATGATACGAAGAACCAGTCTGCTGCCCAAGCCTATTTTGATATCAATACGGGATTGACCCAAAAGATATTTGATTTCTTTCTGGAATCTACTGCGAAGAAGTTCGTATTCTTCAGTTCTGTAAAAGCCGCTGCCGACAGTGTAGTGGGGGATATGCTAACAGAAGATGTGATACCGACTCCGGTTGGTCCTTATGGAGAAAGTAAGATTGCAGCTGAAAGTTATATAAAGGAGCATTTTATTTTACCTACCACCTCCTCCGGGTACTTATCCCCTCTTAACTCCCCCGTTAATCGGGGAAAAACAACCTCTCCGGAGGAGGAGAATGTAAGATACTCTGATAAGCGAGTGTATATCTTGCGTCCTTGTATGATCCACGGTCCTGGTAATAAGGGTAATCTGAACTTGCTTTATAATGTGGTAAAGAAAGGTATCCCCTGGCCTTTAGGCGATTTTGAGAACAAGCGTTCTTTTACTTCTATAGATAATCTTTGCTATGTTGTGGAAGGTTTGTTGACAAAAGACGTAGCGAGCGGTATTTATCACATGGGTGATGATGAAGCTTTGTCTACGAATGAACTGATAGCCCTTATGTGTGAAGCTATGGGTAAGGAGCCTCACATCTGGAAAATGAACAGAAAAATGATGGAAGGTTGCGCAGGCTTGGGTACGCTGCTTCATTTGCCTTTGAATACAGAACGGCTGAGAAAACTGACTGAGAATTACGTGGTAAGTAATGAGAAGATAAAATCAGCTCTTGGCATTGACCGGATGCCTGTCCGTGCGGCGGATGGAATAATGAAAACAATACGGAGTTTCTAACCTATTTATAAATTGTAAATCGTGTATTATATCATTATATTAGTTCTGCTCTTTGTAGCAGAACTTTTTTATTTTAGAGTAGCTGATAAGTTTAATATCATTGATAAGCCCAATGAGCGTAGTTCTCATTCACGGATAACTTTGCGTGGTGGCGGTATAATCTTCTATTTTGGAGCTTTAGCCTATTTCCTGAGCAATCATTGGGAGTATCCATGGTTTATGTTGGCATTGACTCTGATCACTTTTATCAGTTTTGTAGATGATGTCCGTTCTACTTCCCAAGGTCTGAGGTTGGTGTTTCACTTTACTGCTATGGCTCTAATGTTTTACCAATGGGGCTTGTTTTCGCTTTCCTGGTGGTGGATCATTATAGCTTTGATTATTTGTACAGGTATCATCAATGCTTATAATTTTATGGATGGCATCAATGGCATCACAGGTGGTTATTCATTGGTTATCCTTGGTGCATTAGCTTATATCAATTCTGAGATCACTACGTTTGTTGAACCGGCTTTGATTAATACCGTTCTTTGCGCAGTCTTGGTCTTTTGTTTCTTCAATTTCCGTAAGAAGGCAAAGTGTTTTGCGGGTGATGTCGGTTCTGTGAGTATCGCTTTTATTCTCCTTTTTCTGATAGGGAAGCTTATCATTAAAACAGAAGATTTCAGTTGGATAATCCTGTTATCCGTTTATGGTGTCGATAGTGTTCTGACTATCATTCATCGCCTGATGCTTCATGAGAACATCGGTTTGCCCCACCGAAAACACATGTATCAATTGATGGCAAACGAGTTGAAAATACCTCATGTTGGGGTATCATTAATTTATATGGGGGCACAGGCTTTGGTCATATTAGGCTATTTCTGTTTCGTGAGATATGGTTATTGGTATTTGTTGGGGATAATTGTATTGTTGAGTGGCATTTATGTGTTGTTTATGAGAAGGTATTTTCATTTGCATGTTCAAAAGGGAAAATAAAAATGAGTCTCCGGCTTTAGGAAACAATGCGATGAATATCTAAATAAAAATATCCTGTTTTTTTAATAATAACGGGCGGTAAGGCGGTAGTTTGATAAACTATCTCTTACCGCCCGTTTCTTTTTTTATAGTTTAAAATTCTACAACTTTTTTTCTATCCTTATAACTTTATTGTATATTTGCCGAAACAATTCTATATTCACTGAATGGGCTTATTTAGGAAAATAATATATAGTTTTTTTCTTTTCTTACTGATATCCATTTGGGGGCTTTCATCAGCCTTTGCGGTGACTGGAGAACACCCAGTACTGATTATCAGTTCGTATAATCCGGATGCTCGTCAGACTTCCGGAAATATATACGATTTCATGGAAGAGTTTGAGCGTCTGGGTGGAAAAGCTCCGATAGCTTTGGAAAACATGAACTGCAAAAGCTTCTCCGAGTCGCCACAGTGGAAATCGAAAATGGCGGAGATACTGGATAAGTATGAGGGAAAGCGCGCGCCTGTATTACTTGTTTTAATTGGTCAGGAGGCATGGGCTGCCTATTTGTCGCAGAGGGATGAAATGCAGGTGAAAGTGCCGGTGATGTGCAGTCTGGCCAGTAGCAATGTGGTGATATTGCCGAAAGATACGGTGGAAAACCTTGATTGCTGGATGCCCGAATCTGTTGATATCTTTGAAGATCATCTGGATATTCCCGAACTGGAATCAGGATTTATCAATCAATATGATATAGAAGG
>ENA-OPCB01001186-OPCB01001186.1-human-gut-metagenome-genome-assembly--contig:-NODE-1186-length-15864-cov-2.783415_pt1 | contig 15864 bp, 11 predicted proteins | sample MGYA00241561_ERZ501473 | MGnify/ENA primary metagenome ERZ501473 (study PRJEB25962, sample SAMEA2042519) | human gut metagenome | biome: human gut; feature: human-associated habitat; material: faeces... | reverse complement strand
CCACAATTCTTCTAACCTTAAATCTAAATCTCTATGAAAAAAACGTAATGCAAAGATAATGGTTTATCCCACACAGCGTTATTAATAAACTCTATAAAGAAGCAGAGAATATTTAAGATTTACTAATAAGACGGTTACGAATGGCAAACTACAGACAAGAGCTCGGCATAAATAGGGTTAAGTTTCAATAGTTGCGGCACTCCTGTCATAAACATCTGCTTGCGGGCACGAGTAAGGGCAACATTCAATTTCCGGTCAATCCGAGTACCGTTTTCCTCCGTCATATTTGCCAGAAACTTCAACTGATAAGCCCGGTTCACACAGAAAGAGTAGATAATGACATCCCGTTCGCTACCTTGGAAGCGCTCCACGGTGTCTACCAATATATCCTCCAAAGGAGCAATACCCAAAGCGGCAATCTCTTTCTTAATCAAGGCTATCTGACTGCGATAAGGAGTGATGACACCTAAAGTGACAGCCGGGTTGAAACCGGAAACAGCCGCATACTGCCGATAGATAGCCGCTGCCAACCGTGCCACAATCCGCGCCTCCGAATGGTTCATCTTGGCCGACTGTGCCGGCGGTTCGACTGCGGAAGGCAGAAAAGCGACACGACGAGTGAGCAAGCCGGCAAACTCACAATCACACAATTCAGGAGCAAGGGTCAGCTCACCCTGCTGGTGCGGCAAGCCAACCGGCTCCAGCAGACCACCGTAAAAAGCACGATTAGGAAACAAAGCTACCTCGATATTCATGCGTCCCTGACGACAGAGCATGTCATAGGAGGGATGAGGGATAAGGGATGAAGGATGAGAGGTTGATGTCTGGCGATTGGCGCTCTCCCTGGAGAGGTTTCTATAAAGGCGTTCGAAAAGGGAATCTTTCAAATTATACAATCCGATGGCCTGCAAAGCTTCGTCACACACTTCCGACTGCTCGGACGATTGCAAGACCACTGCGGGCAGCTGCTTATGGTCACCTATCAAAATAAATTTGCCGATGGCATCCGCGCCTGCAGGATTACGGGTACAGAGTAATCCCAGCAGTTGTGGTTCCAAAATTTGAGTAGCCTCATCCACAATCGCTACATCAAAAGTCTTCAACCGGAAAAGCTCGGTCTTGGAAGAAAGCGTGGCAACCGTACCGACAAAAACACGGCAACGGGCAATGCGCTCTTGCACCTGCCGCCGAGTGGCACAAGGTTCCAGCACATTCTCAATCAGATACGGGCGGAATGACTCATCACAAGACAACTCACTGCCTAAACGGATAAAGTCTATTTCAGGCTCAATGGAGGTCAGCGCCTTACTGATTTCATCTACGGCACGATTGGTATACGAAAGCAGCAAAATCTGTTTCCCCTCCCGGTAAAAGGCTTCTACCATGCCCCGTAGCGCGCGGGAGGTCTTACCGGTACCCGGAGGACCGATTAAAAGGAAATAGTCGCGGGCAGCCTGCGCTTTCAGAGTAATCCGCGAAAAATCATCCGGAGCGGTCGCAATAGCGGCATCCAAAGAAGCATCGAATTCGGGAGGGCGCTGCCCCAACAACAAGTCACGTCGTCTTTGGGTGGCAGAAAGAAAAGCGGAAAGTCCCAGATACATGCTACGAAAGGAGGTGTCCATATAGTCGTGCTCTATGGCATAAAGGCTAGCAGCAGGCAATACACCCGCATTCTGCTGAGTGGCACGAAGACGGATGCAGACTTCGTCATCGGATATGCGCTCTATATTACCTTTGAATACCATCTTGTTGGTAACGTTGTCGGTATCCGTATTCCGTTCGTAAAGAACCACCGCATCACCCTGACGGAAATTGGGCAAACTCCCCCCTACTCCCGGCTCCGCGGAGTATTCCCTCCCCCTCCCTACCGGGGAGGGGGTACGGGGGGAGAGGCTTAAATACGGTTTATGCGCATCTGCCGCATGATTCTCGCAAATAGCCAAATCGTACAGAATTTCACCTGCCTCACATTTCTCAGCCAGTGTGGAAAGCCAGAGGGCGGCAGCGCCGGTACGTCCTTCATAATCCACATCTCCAGATTTGGAGGTATAGAGTTCCTTGGTTATAAAATTATAGAGCGTATAAAAATAGCTTTGTTCCAACGACGAAAGCGAACGGATGCGTTGCGCTACGGCATCGATGGAAGGGTAAAGGAAACGTTTCCACAAGGTATTGTCCAAACCGCGCTCGTTCAAGGTGTCCGGATGAATGTCTTTCAGGCGCTCTGCCGTATACTGCGGGCTGTTCCGTAACTGGATGCCATATTCATTGGCTACAATCCGGTTACGCACATCCATCACACGGCGCACCATTGCCCACGAAGGACGTGCCGGATAAAGCAACGGATAACGGGTATAGAGCAGGTAGGCCTTTACACGTCGATGGTCCATTCCCATAGAATACTCCAACACAGCCTGATAGAGCAACATCTGTACCTTATTGTTTTCTTTAGGCTCCACCTTACCACGGATGGAATACTCGTCCGCCTTACCGGACTTCATTTCAATGAACGAGGTCATATCCCGCTGCATGTAGTCCAGACGCCCTTGCAAACCCAATGCTTCACAGATGTAAGAGGGTTCCTGCACGGCATCAGTCCTATCGAGTTCATAGCCGGATGCACGGAATGTTTCTGTCACCGTCCGGCGGATATTGTCGAAATGGCGCTTGCAATCGGAAAAGAATTCGGCTTCCTTCTCCCGGTCGCGCAGGTCGGCACATGCTGCCAGCTCAATGGGATAAGAACGGAAGGCCTTCTTCATGCATGCCAAATAATCGGGTGCCTCCTTGGCATGAATCCACTCGTCCAGAAAGAGGTTGGCAATATTACCCAACAGTAACGGACGGGTATTGTCCGGCGACTGGAGCCGTGCCAGGATATAGTTGGCAGGATGATGTCCGTAATCCTTAAAGCATTCGGCAAGCGAACTGATGTCTATCAAGTAATCGGGCTCAAGTACAATAAAGGAAGGAGTAAGTATGCCGGCTTCGTCCACCGTAACATCCAGCAGATTGACCTGGGCATGCCGCCACAGAATCCGGCAGGTTTCTGCAAACTCTTCATTAATCTGAGGTACATTGTAACGGACACGTAACGGCTCATCGGCCACAGTGTCTACTGGCAGTACATATAAGTAAGTATCATCGGCATACTGAAAACAGACGCGCATGCGCTTTATCTGCTCTTTGGCGGGCGGCGCCACTATATAGGTGGCATCCGCACGGGGCAGCAGGCGATAAAGCCCGGCAGGTATCTCCTCCCCTGTCAAGCGCTTGACAAAGAATGCCAGTGTCTTGGCATCACGCAACAACTGTTCACGTTGCGGTTCCGTCTGGCGGTTCAGAATAGCATTGGAGGTCAGCCGGAAGGTATGCAGACGGTTCTGTTCCACGGTGGAAAGTCCGGCCTTCGAAGCCACGAAACTGATACGTGCAGAAAGGTCCGTCATCTGCAAGCTTCCGTCGGGCATCTGTGTACGGCACAAACGCTCCAGCAATTCGCGCAATTGCCGATAGGCCACATCCAGGGAGCTTTCCTCAACGTGGCAGGCTTCCTGCAATATACTAAAATATTCTTTTACTTCACAATCCGTCATTCCTCTGTCTCCACTTCTTCCGCTTCATCATCAGTTTTTTTATCCTTTATCATCAGGATACTCAACTCATAGAGCAGATAAAGTGGCACCGCCACTACTGTCAAGGTAAACGGGTCACCGGTCGGAGTAATGATGGCCGAGGCAATAACAATGATGACAACAGCATGACGGCGGTATTTCCGCAAAAAGGTCTTGTGCACCAGTCCCAGCAGGGAAAGCAGCCATGTCACCAGCGGCAGTTCGAATGCCAGCCCCATGCAAAGCACCAGCATCATGAAATTGTCAATGTACGAGTTCAGGGAAATTTGATTCTCGATGGCTGCACTCAATTGATAAGTAGAAAGGAAACGCAAAGTCAGTGGATAGACCATAAAATACCCCAGCGACACACCGATGAAAAACATCACCGTACCTATACCCAGCGCTTTCCTCACCCCTTTACGCTCGTTTGGATAAAGGGCAGGGCTTACAAAGCGCCAGATTTCATAGAATATATAAGGAGCAGCCGTAACCACCGACATCCAGAAAGCGGTAGACATGTGGACAAAGAACGGTGCGGCAAGATTGATATTGATGAGTTTCACATGAAACTCTTGAGTAAAGAATTCATCCTTCAAATCCAATTTCTGCCCTATCCAACGGAGCAGGTCATAGAAAACAAAGTCGTTATGGCAAGGAGCCAGTATCACGTTGTCAAACAGATAAGGCATGGCAATAAAATAACCGATAGCCAATACAAACCACACACCAAGCACACGAAACAGTACCCGGCGCAACTCGTCCAAGTGATCCCAAAAGGTTAGCTCTTTTTCTGCCATAAACACCAATGCATTTACTATTTTACGATTTACTATTTGGGCTACGCAGTGGAATGAAAGATAACAAGTCTACCCATACTTCTGCAATTTGCAGAGTATCAAATAGTAAATCGTAAATAGTCAAATAGTAAATCCTTTTATTTCTTTTCAGCTGGTTTATCCAAATCTTCCTGAGCCTTGTTTATCTCTTCTTTGGCTTCATTCACACCATCCTTGAAGCTCTTCACTCCTTTGCCCAAACCACGCATCAATTCGGGAATTTTCTTACCGCCAAACAATAGTAAGATGACCAATGCAATAATTATCCATTCGGAGCCGCTGGGCAGAAAGCCTAATAAAAGTAAGTTTGTCATAGTTATATCTGATTAATTATAATGCAAAGATAGAAAAATTAAGGATTAGGGATTAAGGATTAAGGATTAATTTTATTGTAATCTCCATCCCCTAATCCCTGCCCCCTATCTTCAGTCTTGATAATAAACACGTTTTACCCGCGTAGAAACGCTTGTCAACACCTCATAAGGAATAGTTGCAAGCGCATCGGAAAGAACGGTTATAGGCAGATGATTACCAAAAATTTCCACACTGTCACCCTCCTTGCAATCGATGTCCGTTACATCAATCATACAGACATCCATGCAGATATTCCCTACATAGACAGCCCGTTGGCCGTTTACAAGACAATAGGCATGTCCGTTTCCAAGATGGCGATTCAGACCGTCGGCATAACCAATGGGAAGAGCCGCTATACGTGACGGACGGGTGAGATGCCCTTTCCGGCTATACCCAACCGTATCCTCTTCAGGAACATCACGTATTTGGAGGATGGTAGTCTTTAACGTGCTCACATTATTCATAATGGAATTGTCTATGGGATTGACACCATAAAGACCGATACCCAGACGCACCATATCGAATTGCGCCCCCGGGAAACGCTCGATACCTGCAGAATTGCAGATATGGCGAAGTATCTTATGCGGAAAAGCTCCCTGCAATTCCATGGACGCTTTTTCGAACATTTCTATCTGCCGGCGTGTAAAACTGTCGAATTGCTGCGAATCGCTCCCTACCAAATGTGAGAAGACGGAACGGGCAATCACGGCATTCTGTCCCTTCAGCCGTTCTATCAGCCGGGGCATATCCTCCGGAGCAAACCCCAGGCGGTGCATACCGGTATCCAGCTTTATGTGGATGGGGAAGTTTGTGATACCTTCCTTTTCCGCTTCTTTAATCAAAGCGTCCAGCAGATGGAAGCTATATACTTCGGGCTCCAGCTTGTAATCGAACATGGTCTTGAAAGCAGTCATCTCAGGATTCATGATAATGATGTTCGCTGTGATACCCGCTTTGCGGAGTTCGGAGCCTTCGTCGGCAACTGCCACAGCAAGATAATCGACATGATGTTCCTGCAAAGTCTTGGCTATCTCATAAGAACCTGCACCGTAAGCGGAGGCTTTCACCATGCAGACCATCTTTGTTTCCGGCTTCAACTTGCCACGATAATAGTTCAGATTGGCAATCATCGCTCCAAGATTAACCTCCAGGATAGTTTCGTGCACCTTCTTCTCCAATACTTCCGTCAAGGAGTCAAAACCGAACTTACGTGCACCCTTAATCAGAATAATTTCGTTTTCAAGGCGCAGTTCCCCACGCTGGATAGTGCGTATCAAAGCTGCCGTATCCGGATAAAAGGTCTTCTCTATATTAAAGCGTGCAGCGCAGGAAGAGATTTCATTTCCTACACCTATGATGCGTTCAATGCCGCGGCTGTTTACCAGCTGTGCCACTTGTCGGTAAAGTGTCGGCGTATTCTGACCGGTCTCCAATATATCCGAAAGAATCAAGGTCCGCCTCAATCCCTTACTTTGCGAACGGCGGTAAAGAAAATCGAGTGCAATATCCAATGAGCCAAGGTCAGAATTATAACTGTCGTTAATCAACAGACAGTTGTTTTTTCCCTCCTTGACTTCCAAACGCATGGCGATGGGTTCCAGCTTTGCCATACGTTCCGTAATCCGTTCGGCAGGAAGCATCAGATAGAGGCATGCGGCCAGACAGTTCAGCGAGTTCTCGATGGAAGCATCATCTATGAACGGCAAGGTAAACGTATTGTCCATATCCAGATAACGATAGGAAATGACAGTACAGTCATCCTGTTTCTCCACTTTACTTATATATAAAGGACGTTCCATATCCTTCCGGCTCCACGCAATCTCACGTGCAGAAAGCATGGACTTCGCCACACAGTTGCTGACGAACTCATCGTCACCATTATAAATCACTACATCACAATTCTTGAAAAGCATCAACTTCTCCATACACTTCTCCTGTAACGAGAAGAAATTTTCCTGGTGAGCCCCTCCTATATTGGTCAGGATGCCTATGGTAGGCTTAATGATGTTCTGCAAAGCGCGCATTTCCCCCGGTTCGGAAATACCGGCTTCAAAAATAGCAAGTTCAGACTGTTCGTTCATCTGCCACACAGACAAAGGTACTCCAATCTGGGAGTTATAACTACGGGGAGAACGGATAATGGCACGTTCCGGACTGAGCAACTGGTGCAGCCATTCCTTCACAACTGTCTTTCCGTTGCTTCCCGTAATACCGATGACTGGTATCTGGAACCGGTTCCTATGCTGTTCTGCCAGTTTTTGCAGGGCTTTCAGCGGATTGGAAACAATAAGGTAGTTGACAGTGGAAGATTGAAAATGGATAGCGGGTTGCTGCGCATCATTATCAATTTTCAATTCTCCATGCTCAATTAATCTAAAGCTTTCTTCGCTAAGCACAAAATTACGTACTCCACGGGCATATAAATCTGCGATATAGCGCGCACCGTCATTCCTCTTGGTGGTCAAGGCAAAGAATAATGTTTCCTCAGGAAAATTCAGGGAACGGCTGTCTGTGAGCAGCCAGTCTATGGTAGCCGGCACGTTTCCCACACGCCGTGCGCCAATACTTTCGGTTATGCTTTCAATCGAATACGACATATTTCTCTCTCTTTTTGGAAATCTAAGTACGGGTATTTTCCGTTAAGTTGGTCTATTTTTAACACAATTTGTCCTAAAAAACGCTTATACTCTTCTGAAGCAGGATAAAATGGCTTATGCGACAACATCTTACGGATATTTTCACTTTCTTCCATAATCCGTAACGCATCGGCAGAGATGCACGACCGAATAAACCTTTCCCAGATATAGCGAATGGCTATTTCAGAAGGATGCACCATGTCTTCTGCATAGAAGCGATAGTCACGAAGCTCGTCGAGCAACAACTCGTATGCCGGAAAATAGAAAACATGTTTTGGGAAAGTGGCTTGCAACTGATTCACGGCAAGCAGCAAGGTAGCTTTACTGAGCTGGTTGGCATGCATTCCGTCACGCACGTGGCGGATGGGGCTGACGGTAAACAATATTTTCAGCCGGGGAATCCGCGCCAGCAAACCGGAAAGCAAAGAGGTGTAGTCAGACACTATTTCACTGACGGAAAGCATGTGACGAGTAAAGCAAGACTCAGGTTGCTTATGGCAGTTGGCAACTATAGTTCCCGTCTTTTTATTTTCATATACCCAAGCAGAGCCGAAAGTCAGTAGCAGACAATCCAACCGATCCAATCTTTCATGGGCGCTTTTCAAACGTCCGTTAATACCTGCCAATGTTTCCTCTGCAGAGACTGAGGAGAAGCTACCATGATGCATGGCACTGTGCCAAAGTCCATGAAAGAGGAAAATGTCGTTTTCATTGTAGCATTTGCCCGCAATGATTTCACGCAATGCCACAGAAATGGAAAAAGGATTATAAAGCACACCATAAGGATTGACGTCACAACAGAACTTGGCATCCGCCAGCCTTTGTCCCATCTCGGATGCAAAACAAGAACCCATCAGCAACAGATTATTCTCTTGCGAAAGAAGGGGCATACCGGAAACTACTTCTACAGGCGTATAAAGATTCATAAGCTCGGAATAAAAAAACATTCACATTCGGGAAAAAGGATGTACCAACCTACTTGCTACGCCACAAAGATAGTAAATTTCAATATATAACGGTCGAAACATAAAAAAGGCAGGTAATATAACCTTCCATTATATCACCTACCTTAAATACTATATATTCCATTAATACCAATTAACCGTAGGATCAGCCACCCAATTTGCAAAATCTGGATATTTATTATTAATAGCCTGACGCTCAGAAGTCCAGTCATATCTTGTCTCTACACGTATCTTCTGCGGAGCTTTGCCTACCTCCGCTTTCAGTGTATATACTTCAGCATTTTGACCTTCCACTTTGATATTTACGGCACCAGTACCGTTAACTCTATACATCACCGGAGCCTTAGTTGCTCCAGCACCCGTATTTATCATTGTAGTACTAGAAACACTAAAGATCTCATGAACTTCACGACTATCACCGCCTACCTCAATATACAAAGGCAAAGTACCACCCGCAGCCTGCAGGGTAATGATAGTTGTTCCTCCATTGGTCGCTACATCAAACACGACATCGTTGAAATCAAAATCGTCACTGTCTCCAAGGTCTTCCGCTATGATTCTGTACGCATTTGTATATACGGCCGGAGAGATCTTTACAATCCAATCACTATAATACCCATCTGCAGCTACTTGTTGATTTGGGTTCTGGCCGGTAGCTTCAAAGTCAAATCCCACATAATAAGCACCCTCAATATATTGTATAGTATAATTATAGTGCATTTTACTATCCAGAGAAGCCCTATAGCCAAAAGAAGACGTCCCACTATTCTGCATTAGCATTATAGCTCCCTCAGCAGCATTAAAATTATTGATATGATCATCTGATGCCGCAACCAAAAAATCCATATCAGAGCGTGAGCCACTTACATGTTGAACAAAAAAGTCGGTCCAATCCACACCAATGGATTGTGGATTCTGATGTGTTTCAAACCATTTCGTAACCACTTCTTTTTCTATAGCCGTAACACTCCCCGGTACTTCCGCAAAATCTCTCCATTGATTGCTATTAGTGTTAGCAACACGCGTTGTCGGTGTTACCCCAAATCCCCAATCCTGATTAACTGCAATTTTTCCATACTTCCGCACGAAAGCCGATGCATACTGTGCCTCTTTCTTAGCCACCGCCTTTTCCGGGTCGAACAGATCGCTATCAGAACCGCAAGCGGAAAAAAACACTACGCTCACAATAGCCAAAATTCCAAAGTTAAACTTTTTCTTCATATCATTCATTGTTTATTCATTTAGCAATTCGTGGTTACGCCCCATTCCGGCACATATTACAACTAAGAATGCCATCATGTACAATTCATAATCGTATAACATATTGATAAATAGGACATATTCTACTTTGCAAATATAGATAATATTATATTAACAACAGTCCAAGCTCCTAAAAAAGTTGCAATAAATAGTTTGCAAAGTTGCATTTTTCAACAAGTGTTAAGTTTAAAGCATCTCTTATCATAGATGCACACATACGAGAGTACAAGTCAATCTTTGAAAGGATTAATATCTTTGCTTGCCAAAACTAAATCATTCCTATATGGAGAAAAAATCGTTCCAACATGGTGGAACGATTTTTCTACCAGGATGGAACAATATTTTCTCCATGGAGGAACGATTTACCATCAGGCATCTTTTTCCTTAATTATAGGCAGAACAAGAAATGCAATTTATACAGAGAAAGTAAAAACAGAAGTGAACAAAAGAGGCTTTTTTTCCTTCTAAAACTTCCCGTCATCCGTTTTCTTTTGCTATTTTTGCATTTTGTAATCTTCAGATTAGAAATGAGAACAGAACCAACAACATATAACTTGCTTAGCACCATTACATTTCCCGAGGATTTACGCCAACTCAGTGTAGAAGAGCTTCCTGAAGTCTGTAAAGAATTGAGGCAAGACATTATAAAGGAGGTTTCGTGTAACCCCGGACATTTCGCAGCCAGTCTGGGCACGGTAGAGCTGACCGTTGCCTTGCACTACGTATTCAATACTCCGTACGACCGCATAGTCTGGGATGTAGGCCATCAGGCATACACTCACAAGATCCTCACCGGACGAAAAGGTGAATTTGAGACCCTGCGCAAGGAAGGCGGACTTAGTGGTTTTCCAAAAAGAGGGGAGAGCAATTGCGACTCTTTTGACGCGGGACACAGCTCAGATTCTATTTCAGCAGGCCTTGGTTATGTGTATGCAAGGGATCTTCTTGGTGAGAATTATCATGTGGTTTCTGTGATCGGCGATGGTGCGCTTACAGGCGGTATGGCTTATGAGGCGTTGAATAATGCAGCTGAATTGGAGACCAATTTTATAATTGTTTTAAATGACAATAATATGTCAATCTCTCCAAATGTAGGAGGAATGTCAAATTATCTCAGTGCGATCCGTACTGCAGAAGCATACACCGGAATGAAAATGAGCTTGAATAAGGCGGTAAAAAAGATTCCCCGTGTGGGAACCGCTATGGTGGATGCTGTGAGAAGGACGAAAAGCAGCATTAAGCAGCTTTTTATTCCGGGAATGCTCTTTGAAAATATGGGCCTGACCTATCTTGGACCGGTGGACGGGCATAATATGCGCCAGATGATGCGTCTTTTTAATGAGGCAAAGCGTGTGAAGGGACCGGTTGTGGTTCATGTTCTTACAGAAAAGGGACGTGGCTATGAACCTGCAAGACAGAATCCGGATATGTTTCATGGAATCGGACCGTTTGACATCAAGACTGGAAAGCCAACCCAGAAGAAGGTCTGTCCGGGCTATACGGATGTGTTTGCAGATGCTTTGTGCCAGGTGGCAGCAGAAGAAGAGAAGCTGGTTGCCATTACAGCTGCCATGCCTGATGGTACCGGGCTGAAAAAGTTTTCCCAGAGATTTCCAGACCGGTTCTTTGATGTGGGAATTGCAGAAGAGCATGCAGTTTCCTTTGCAGCCGGACTGGCACTTGGCGGAGTAGTCCCGGTGGTTGCCATTTATTCCTCCTTTTTGCAAAGAGCTGTGGATCAGATGCTTCACGATGTGTGCATGCAGAAGCTTCATGTGATCTTTGCAGTGGACAGGGCAGGTCTTGTTGGAGCAGATGGTGAGACACATCAGGGCAATTTTGACATTTCCTATCTCAGCATGATGCCTGGAATGACAGTGATGGCACCGAAGAATGACTGGGAGTTAAAGGAAATGCTTCGCTTTGCTGTGAAAGCGGATGGCCCGGTAGCAATCCGTTACCCAAGAGGTAATGCATATCAGGGGCTGCAGGAATATCAGACAGCTGTGGAGATGGGGAAAAGTGAAGTCCTTCACAGCGGTTGTAAGGTAGCAGTTCTGGCACTTGGAAACATGGTGGAGATCTGTGCAGAGGTCTGCAGTGAATTACAGAAGGAAGGAATTGATTCTACCTTTGTAAATGTCAGATTTGTAAAGCCATTAGATACAGCTTTGCTGGATCAGCTGGCGCGGAATCACAGCCTGGTGGTAACAGTAGAAGAAAATGTGCAAAATGGTGGCTTTGGACAGCAGGTATGCGGTTATATGGAAGAACATCATCCTGGTATCCAGGTGCTGCCAGTGGCTATTCCGGATCGGTTTGTGCCTCATGGAGGTGTGGACAGTCTTAGGGTACAGCTGGGGCTTAGCGCCAATGCCATTGCAGAGAAGATAAAGAAAATTTCAGGTAACTATTCAGAAGGAATAAGAGAATGAAGAAACGATTGGATATGATGCTGGTGGAGCGCGCTCTTGCACCTTCCAGAGAAAAAGCAAAAGCATATATCATGGCCGGACAGGTTTATGTAGATGGTCAGAAGGAAGATAAAGCAGGCTCCATGTTTACTGAAACGGTGAAAGTGGAAGTCAGAGGAAACACCCTTCCATATGTAAGCCGCGGCGGCCTGAAGCTTGAAAAAGCAATGAATGAATTTGATGTAAGTCTTGAGGGGAAGGTGTGCATGGATGTAGGCGCCTCTACAGGCGGTTTTACAGACTGTATGCTTCAGAATGGCGGTGTGAAGGTATATTCTATTGATGTGGGATATGGCCAGCTGGACTGGAAGCTTCGCAACGACCCAAGAGTTGTGTGCATGGAGAAAACCAACATTCGCTATGTGGTACCGGAGGATATCCAGGAGAAACCTGCATTTTCCTCTATTGATGTTTCCTTTATTTCCCTGACCAAGGTACTGGGACCTGTGCGAAATCTTCTTACAGAGGATGGCGAAATCGTCTGCCTGATAAAACCCCAGTTTGAGGCTGGCAGGGAAAAGGTGGGAAAGAAAGGGGTTGTCCGTGATCCTGCTGTACACGAGGAAGTGATAGAGAAGGTGAGGGATTTCGCCATGAGTATTTCCCTCGAGCCATGCCATCTTTCTTTTTCTCCGATCAAACGACCAGAGGGAAATATTGAATATCTTCTGCATCTGAAGAAAAAACCGGAGGGAACGGAGGTTCCGGACAGTCTTACTGTGAAAGTGGAAGATGTGGTTGCACAGGCACACGGAGCATTGGATAAACCGGCAGAAAAATAGTATGCAGTTGAATGCTGTTGCTTACAGGGGCAGTAAACAGATACAGGACTTTGGTATGAATAAGTTTTATATTATAACCAACAATGAAAAAGATAAAAATCTGGAATTTACAGACCGGGTAGTGGATTATCTTGGAAAAAGAGGCGGACACTGTGAAGTTCAGCTTGCAGGAAGACAGACTGCAGGTCCGTTCCACTATACGGATCCAAGAAAGATTCCGGAAGAAACACAGTGCATTATCGTACTTGGCGGTGATGGAACCCTTCTTCAGGCTGCCAGAGACATTCAGGCGGCTCACGATAAGAAGCGCAGTCAGATTCCCCTTCTGGGAGTCAATCTTGGAAATCTGGGCTTTCTGGCTGAGGTGGACAGGCAGTCTGTATACCAGGCTCTTGACAAGCTTACGGAGGATGTCTACGAGGTGGAAGAGAGAATGATGCTCTCCGGGACTGTTTACCGGGGAGACAGGGTCATTGGCAAGGATATTGCCTTAAACGACATTGTAATTGCAAGGGAAGGTCCCCTTCGTGTTGTAAGATTTAAAAATTTTGTCAATGACGAATATCTGAACTCTTATAACGCTGATGGAATTATTATTTCCACACCTACAGGTTCGACAGGATACAGCCTTTCTGTTGGCGGTCCTATTGTTTCACCAAGTGGAGAGATGACGATTATGACACCGATCGCGCCACACACTCTGAACAGCCGAAGCATTGTTTTCCCGGCGGAGGATGTGATCACGGTGGAAATGGGAGAGGGACGTCACCAGGATTGTGAAAAAGGACTGGCTTCTTTTGATGGGGATTCTGAGATTCCGATGATCACAGGAGATAAGATTGTGATCCGGAAGGCAGAGGTGAAAACCAGGATTTTGAAGCTGAATCATCTTAGTTTTGTTGAAGTGTTGAGACAAAAAATGAGGGATAGCTGATTTTTATTAATGTATCAGAATACAAATATTATTATAAGTATTGATCATAGTATGGGAATTTTATTGATAATATCATTTTCAGAATGCGTTGCAAAGGTTCATTCAGAGCTTGTTTGAAAAAGGGGTATTGTAAGTGACAGCCTTTTTTAACAGACTTCAGGGCAGAAAATCTTTGCAGGGGAGGTTAAGAAGTGAAATTAGCAAGACATGAGAAAATTATCGAACTGATAAAAGAATATGACATAGATACACAGGAAGAGCTTGCAGCCAGATTGAATGAAGCCGGTTTTAAGGTGACACAGGCTACGGTTTCACGAGATATCCGTGCACTGAAAATGACCAAGGTTGCAGGAAAAGACGGGAAATCCCGCTATGCCATCCTGCAGGATACACAGCCAGGGCTTGGGGACCAGTATACAAGAGTGTTAAATGATGCGGTTGTGTCCATTGAGGTTGGACAGAATCTGGTAGTGATCAAGACAGTTACCGGAATGGCAATGGGAGTTGCCACCGCCCTGGATGCCTTGAAATGGCCGGAAATCCTGGGCTGTATTGCAGGAGATGACACGATTATGTGTGCCTGCAAAAGCTCTGAGCTGGCGGAGGGTGTCATGGAGAAGCTGGGTAGTATTTTGAACAGAAGATAAAAATGGAAACAGTTTGCATGACCGGAAGTTTCAATCGGGTTTCAGAGCTGACTGAGAACATAAAGTGGATCGGGCAGGGAGTTCCTGCTCGATTGTTGCTATCTGAAGGGCATGTGTGGCTTTGAAGCATAGCGTTGCCTGACATTACATATGGCATTTAGACCTGTTTATAAGGGTATGAGAAAAGAGTAAGGAGTTACTGTCCATTTGAATATACAGTAACGTAAGGAGGTCAACCTTGTTAGTACATTTACACGTAAAAAACCTTGCACTCATAGATGAAATTGAAGTGGAATTCGGACCAGGGCTGAATATCCTCACCGGTGAGACTGGTGCCGGTAAGTCCATTCTTCTCGGTTCCATGCAGCTGATCCTGGGAGGAAAGACATCCAGAAGCATGATCAGGGAAAATGCGCCCTATGCACTGGTAGAGCTTTTATTTCAGGTTGAAAATACGAAAGCAAAAGAAGCACTTGCCGCACTTGATATTTATCCGGAGGACGGACAGATCCTCATGTCAAGAAAGATCATGGACGGCAGGAGCATTAATAAAATAAATGGGGAGACAAGCACTGTCAGCCAGATGAAGGCCGCTGCAGCCTGTCTTCTTGACATTCACGGGCAGCATGAGCACCAGTCCCTTCTCTATGAGGAGAAACAGCTGGAAATCCTGGACGCTTATGGCCGTGAGAAAATCTTTCCGGAAAAAGAGAAGGTGAAAGCAGCCTATCAGGAATATAAGAAATGTCAGGCAGAACTGAAATCCCTTGATATGGACGAAGAACAGAAGAATCGGGAAATGGCTTTTCTGGAATTTGAGATCAATGAGATTGAGAAAGCATCTCTGGTTCCAGGAGAAGACGAAGAATTGGAAAAGCAGTATCGAAAGCTCTCCAATGGACGCAGAATTATCGATTCCCTGCAAAGTGCCCATGCCCTTACCGGATATGACGGACAGGGAGCCGGGGAAGCAGTGGGAGAGGCTCTTCGGGAGCTTTCCAGAGTGACAGAGTACGATGAACAGCTGGAATCCCTTTCCCAGACCTTAAGCGAGGTGGACGGACTTCTCAATGATTTTAACAGGGAGCTGTCCTCCTATATGGATGACATGACTTTTGATGAGTCCGTATTTTATGAGACAGAGCACCGCCTGGATCTGCTCAATGGTCTGAAAGCCAAATACGGTCAGCGTATCGAAGAAATCCAGGAATACCAGAAAAAACAGCAGGAAAAGCTGAACAAACTTCAGAAGTATGAAGAAATTTTCGAGGCTGCCAGGGAAGAACTGAAAAAGGCAGAGAAACAGCTGGAAACAGCCTGCAGCCGTCTTTCGGAAATTCGTAAAGAATACAGCCA
>ENA-OPCB01001180-OPCB01001180.1-human-gut-metagenome-genome-assembly--contig:-NODE-1180-length-15884-cov-2.541601_pt1 | contig 15884 bp, 10 predicted proteins | sample MGYA00241561_ERZ501473 | MGnify/ENA primary metagenome ERZ501473 (study PRJEB25962, sample SAMEA2042519) | human gut metagenome | biome: human gut; feature: human-associated habitat; material: faeces... | reverse complement strand
GTTTTCTGGTAGCCCCTCAGTACAGCGGCAAACGGCTCCGGTATCTCAAATTCACTGTCCTCCACGTCCTTCATGCCCCGGACCACTGCCTTAAAAAGCTGGTCCCGGTAAAAGCTCACGCTCCGGTCCTCCTTAAGCATTCCATCCAGGAACATGGCGCGGTACATGGGAAGGCGGATCGGCGCCGGTCCTGCCAGCTCCTTTTCCACTCCCAGGCTTCTGGCCAGCCTGGATACAGTCAGAAGGCCGTCGTCTCCCAGAGCCAGGAAATCTCCGTTTTTCATCCGGTAAAACTTCTTCCCGGCGTCATACTCTGCCAGGAATTCCTCCCTGGAGATCCCATCGGTCTCCACCTCCAGATCCAGCCACCGGTCCTCTGCCTTTACCCTTACGGATACGTCTGCCGGCGGCAGGACCCGGAATTTCTTAAAGGACTCCGAAAGGAAGATCTCTCCCAGCTCCATGAACTGGCCCATTCCCCCGGAAATAAGGCGGTAGGCCGCTTCATCGTCATTCCGGATCACCAGATTCCTGGTTCCATCCTCCGTATATTTAAAATACCGGGTAATGACCTGGCTCACCCGGAATTCTCCCGGAACATCCCGGCAGATCTCCCTGGGCACATTTTCGTCCTCCAGAGGGTGAAAGGAAAAATCCCCGTAGGACAGCTCCGGTCTCAGAGTCACTTCCCGGGAGCCCGGACTGTCGAAATAAAAGGAACACTTAAGTTCCTTTGGCCGGAAGCTTTCCAGATCCAGGTCCCGGACCTCCAGAAGCTTCAGCATATCCAGCTTCTTTAAGACGCGTTCATAAAACAGAGGCATATCCCGGTCATTGATGAAGATCTCCCTCTCCGCGTCCTGGCCCATGACCGTATATTCCATCAGGACCGTCAATGCGTCCGTGTATTCCTGGTCGCAGATGCAGACCGATCCCCAGTCCGCCACAAGCAGATGCTTTTCGCCAGAAAACGCCATGATCTCTTCCGGAACTGTGAGCTTTACCCCGTCCTTTCCAGTTTTCTCCACCCGGAAGCAGATCTTCGGATTTTCCTTTTTTACCGTCAGGTTCCGCTTCTGGCGGCGGGGATCCTCACATTCCAGGCTCCTGCCTTCCAGGATCCCGAAAAAACGCTCCCGGGCAGACTTTCCCAGGACCAGCTCCTTAAGGACCGGCTCTGTCTCCAGAGCCCCCCGCTTAAACTGGGCATAGGACTCCCTGTATGCGCCCACCAGCTCCAGGACCAGAAGCACCAGGGGGCGGCACTCCTCCTCAAAGGCTGTCAGACTGTGGTGAAAGGATCTTCCTTTCCCGTACTCCAGGAACCGTTCAAACTCCACGGCCTGGGAAAAGGTCACCAGATCCTTTACCGGGAAGGCCTTTTCCCGGCAGATCTGGAAGCGGACACGGATCTGGTCCCTGGAAAAAGAGACCAGGGGGATCAGCTTCATCCGCCCCTCTTCTCCGTCTCCCATGATCCGGCCCACCTCCCGGTTGGTATACTCCCGTACCATGAAGCGGACCTTCTGGGACGTGGATACCGGTTTCAGGCCCTCCGTCCCTTCCTTTCTTATATACGCTCCATATACAGCCTCTCCATGGGGGCAGAGGACTGTGCTTCCTCCTTCTCCATGGCAGCCCAGCGAGCAATACCCGGTCCGCTTCCCATTTTTATCCACACGAGAACAAGAGTAGTCAAAAATCTGACTACCCTTGCGCAGAATACGGACTCTGTACCGTTCCGTACCGTCGGTCACTTCTCCTCTGATCTCCGTTTCACCTTTCCAGAAGGTATCTGCGGAAAGTCCGGTTACCTCCATGATGCCCCCCTGTCCTGTTTCCAGTCCTCTGGTCCTGCAGGATCCTACATCCGCTCCGGTGCTTCAAAGCCCAGAAGACCGATGCAGGTGGTGAGCACGCTCCTGGTGAGCGTTACCAGGCCGATATATCCCGCCTGCTTCTCTTTATCCTCTTCTGCAATGATCTTCGTTTCATGGTAGAAGTGGTTTAAAGCGTTGGAAAGCTCATAAATATACGCACAGATCTTATGGGGAGCCAGTTCTTCAAAGCCTGCCTCCATTACCTCGCTGAATCTGGATAAGGCCAGCATCAGAGTCTTCTCCGGCTCTGCCTCCGGCGGCAGGATCACCGGATCTTTCGGAGTCCCGCAGACAGCCTCATATTTTTTCAGGATCGAATTGATACGGGCAATGGTATAGAGAATATAGGGTCCGGTATTGCCCTCAAACGCGGAGAACCGGTCCATATCAAAGGCATAGTCCTTGGTGGCAAGGTTGGAAAGGTCGCCGTATTTTAATGCGGCCAGTCCCACGATCTTTGCGGTCTCCCTGGCTTCCTCCGGAGAGATGATCCTGTTTTCCATGATCCGGTTGTAGGCGGCCTCGCTGATATCGGCGATCAGGTTTTCCAGCCGCATGACTCCGCCCTCTCTGGTCTTAAAGGGCTTTCCGTCTTTGCCGTTCATCGTGCCGAAGCCAAGGAAGGTAAGTCTGGTATCATCCTCTACCAGTTTTGCCTTCTTTGCACAGCGGAAACACTGGATAAAGTGCAGTTCCTGACGTTTGTCTACCACATACAAGATCTCATCCGGGTTAAATAATTTCATTCGCTCTACGATTGTTGCAAGGTCTGTAGTTGTATAAAGAGAAGCTCCGTCTGATTTCAGAAGCATACATGGAGGAATCTCTTTTGTGTCGTTCTCTTCTTTTACATCTACTACAAGTGCGCCCTGGTCTACATAGGCGAATCCTTTTTCTTTCATCTCCTCAACCATTCCGGGAATATATGGCTGTGCATCGGATTCCTTTTTCCAGAGATCAAAAGACACATTTAATTTGTCATAGTTGCGCTTCAGGTCTGTAACGGATACGTTCATAATATGGTTCCAGAGAGCCATGTATCCCGGTTTGCCCTGCTGAAGAAGATGAGTTGCTTCCAGAGCTTCGTTTCTGTACGCTTCATCCTCTTTGGACTTGCCGCTTGCACATGGATAGATTTCTTCCAGCTCGCTGATCGTAAATGGTGCTTCCTCCGGATACTCTCCTGTGTAAGAATCATCAAAATAAACCAGCTCCGGTTTTCTGTGTTTCAGTTCTGTAATGATCAGCCCCATCTGAAGACCCCAGTCTCCCAGATGAACATCACCGATTACTTTATGTCCTACAAAGCGACCGATTCTCTTAATACTTTCTCCGATGATTGCAGAACGAAGGTGTCCTACATGAAGAGGTTTTGCAACGTTTGGTCCACCGTAGTCGATGATGATCGTCTTCGGCTCTTTTGCTGCAGATACGGAAAGTTTCTCGTCTGCTGCCATTTCCTTTAAGTAATCTGCAAGGAATTCACCTTTTACTTTTAAATTGATAAATCCCGGTTTTACGACTTCTGCCATGGAGAAAACCTGGCTGTCTTTTAAGTATGCTACTACATCATCAGCGATCATAAACGGTGCCTTCTTGTATGCTTTGGCTCCTGCCATAGCACCGTTGCACTGAAATTCGCAAAGATCCGGTCTGTTGGATACGGTTACTTTTCCGTAGGATGGGTCGTATCCGGATTTTTCAAATGCTGCGGAAAGTTCTTCCGCCATCTGTTCCATAAGTTTCTTCATTCTTTCCTAACTCCTCAGATTGTTTTATTCTACTACCACTTTTCTTGAACATGCAACTGCAATAGCACCATGTCCGATATGGCATGCAACACTTAATGATAACGGATTCTGCACAATCTCAATTCCGGGGAATACTTCGGCAATTTCTTTCTTAAATTCCTCTGCTTCCTCCTGATTTCCTGTATAAGCAGACTGCAAGCACATTTCGCCACGTTTTACGTATTCTGTGAAGCGGTTCTCCCAGTCATTCTGTATAGCCTTGAGCATGACACGTTTTGCCTGCTTCTTGCCTCTTGTTTTGGAATATGCATCCAGCTTCTCACCCTGGATCTGAAGCACAGGTTTCAGGTTCAGAACTGTTCCGATTGCTGCTGCTGCAGGAGTAATCCTTCCGCCTTTCTTAAGGTATTTCAGAGTTTCCAGAGTAATATAGATACTGGAATCCAGCTTCTGCTCTTCCAGAACCTGTTTGATCTGTGTCGCATTTCTGCCCGCATCTCTTAATGTGAGGGCATCCAGTACAGATTGTCTCTGCGTAACAGAAATTCTCTGATTGTCTACTACATGTACTCTTCCGTCATATTCCTGAGCCAGTCCCATTGCTGTATCGCAGGATGCACTCAGTCCGCTTGACATTGGAATGTGCACTACTTCATCATACTTTTCCAGTAATGTATTCCAGAGTCCGCATACATCTGCCGGCCCCGGCTGTGAAGTAGAAATAGCCTCATCATTCTTAAGTCTCTCATAAAACTCTTCCTGTGAAAGAGTGATTCCTTCAAGATAAAGCTTCTCGTTAATATAAAAAGGCATTGGAATTACGCTGATTCCAAGTTCTCTTGCCTGGTCCTGTGTTATGCCGCTGTTACTGTCTGTGACAATGGCAATTTTTCCCATATTCATATCTCCTTTGCTTCTGATCCACTTCAGATTTTTTATGTATCAATTATCTTTTCATAAAATTACAGACTATGTTCAGTTTATCATATTTTTTTATGTATCACAATCAGGAACCGCTAATTTATTGCAAAAAAATTCCGCATAGATTGACCCATGCGGAATTTTGACTGCCTGTTTCTATTCTTTTGCGATATTTATGCCAGAATCAGTCCAGTTCCCTTACGATCTTACGTACCGGCAGAACAAATGTAGGTGATACAGATAATTCATCAATCCCCATCTGTATAAAGCGTTCTGTCAATGTAGTATCTGCTCCGAGCTCTCCGCAGATTCCTGCCCAGATTCCCTCTTTATGTGCATTATCAATGACCATCTGGATCATACGAAGTACAGCTTCATGATGAGAATCATAAATATTATCCAGTTTTGCATTCTGACGGTCGATTGCCAGTGTATACTGTGTTAAATCGTTAGTTCCGATGCTGAAGAAATCAACTTCTTTTGCAAGAAGATCACTGATCATAACTGCAGCCGGTGTCTCGATCATTACACCCTGCTCTACGTCATCTTTAAACGGAATGCCCTGCTCTGTCAGCTCTTTCTTAACCTCTGCAACAATAGCCTTGATCTGTTTTACTTCTGTTACAGAGATGATCATCGGATACATAATGGAGATATTTCCGAACATACTTGCTCTGAACAGTGCACGAAGCTGTGTCTTAAATACTTCCGGTCTGTCCAGGCAGATACGGATTGCACGATAACCCATTGCCGGATTCTCTTCGTGTGCCATATCAAAGTAATCAATCTGCTTGTCTGCGCCGATATCCAGTGTACGGATGATCACTTTCTTTCCTGCCATATTCTGTGCTACTGCTTTATAAATCTGGAACTGCTCTTCCTCTGTCGGATAATTATCTTTTTCCAGATAAATGAATTCACTTCTGAAAAGACCAATACCTTCTGCATCATTAGCCAGTACACTGGCTACATCGCCTGTGCTTCCGATGTTTGCGTACAGATGAATCTTATGTCCACTCTTTGTCTCTGTAGTTTTGCCTTTTAATTCTTTGAGCATTGCTCTCTGGCGCAGCTCCTTGTCTTTCTGATCCTGATATTTCTTCAGGGTATCTGCATCTGGTTCCACAATAAGAGAACCGGTCTTGCCGTCTACAACTGCCATTTTCCCATCCATGCTGTCATCATATTCAATATTGATCAGCGCCGGGATATTCATAGTTCTTGCAAGGATTGCTGTATGGGAATTGGAAGAACCTTTCCTTGTAACAAATGCAAGAACTTTGCTCTTGTCCATCTGTACAGTTTCACTTGGAGCCAGATCCTCAGCAACGATAATAGATGGTTCTGCAGCATCCATATCTCCCTCATCGTGTCCTGATAATACACGTACCAGACGATCTGAAATATCCTTTACATCTGCCGCTCTTGCTTTCATGTAGTCATCATCCATCTGCGCAAACATGTCTGCAAAATTATCACCTGTTGTTGCTACTGCATACTCTGCATTTACATTCTCCGTACGGATAATGTTATCAATAGAATCCAGATAGTCCTCATCATCCAGCATCATCTGATGCACTTCAAAAATAGCAGCACCTGATTCTCCTACTTCCCGGAGTGCCTTGTCATACAGTTTCTGAAGCTGTTCAACTGCTTTCTCTTTTGCTTCCTGCACACGTGTGATCTCTGCCTCCGGATTTTCTACCTTCGTACGCTTTACACTTGTGTCTGCTTTCTGCAAAATAGAAATCTTTCCAATTGCGATTCCTGAAAATACGGACTTACCTTCTAATACTCTCATTACTCCAATTCTCCTTATTAAAGATTATGGCATAACTGTCTGACATCTTCACAGTTACAGATTATTTTTCAAAAACTCTCTCATTACTTCGGCATCTGCCTCTTCATTCTCGCCTTCCACATGTACTGTTATCTGATCTCCCTGTTTTACTGCAAGATTCATAACACAGAACATCCGCTTCGCATCACCACTGTCTGTTCCTTTAAAAATAGTGATATTGCTCGTAAGCTTTCCGGCTTCCTGCACAAGAAGCAGTCCGGGCCTTGCATGTATTCCAAATTTATCTTTGATGATATAGGTAAATGATACCATCCGCGAACTTCCTCCTGTATAAATAATTCTTTTTAGATACTTCATTATAGCACAACCTGTATTTGTACTTCCATATTTTTTTATTTTTTGTACAAATTTTAGCACATTTCTTGACATCTATACAAATTTGATTGTTTTTCTGTTTAAAATCCACAGAAAAATGGTTATTGTTCACTTCGTTTTCAATAACACGCTTTGCAGGATATTACCAGTAAACAGTAACTAAAAATGTTACAGAAAAACAGACTCAATATACAAAGGTATTGTACATCAAGTCTGTTTTATCTGTGCAGTGTTTATTCACTTCTCAACGCATCAATAGGATTTAAATTTGCTGCTTTCACAGAAGGAAGCAGTCCAAATACCACGCCTATCACTGTAGAAAACAATACTGCGATCACAATTGATGGCACACTGATCGCAGTAGGCGAACCGGTAACCTTTCCCACCACTTTCGACAGCCCGATTCCTGTTATTACTCCGATAATACCGCCAATACTGGTAAGTACGGAAGCCTCTGTCAGAAACTGTCCCAGAATCGTCTTCTTACGTGCCCCGATAGCCTTTTTCAATCCAATCTCTTTGGTACGCTCTGTAACAGAAACCAGCATGATATTCATGACACCAATACCACCTACAAGAAGAGAGATACTCGCAATCCAGATCAGCTGATTATTCGTACTCTCACTGAGTTTCTGCATATTCTTGACCTGCTCCATAATATTATCGGCTTTGTATTTCATGGTTGTATTTCCGTCTGTATTTAAGGCTGCAATTAAATTATTCAGCACATCTGCTGCTGCATTTCCCACCGAACTCATGGTATCTGTGCTGTCTGCTTTCACAATTACATTCTGAGGAACATCAAATTTAAAGGAAATCGGCCAGCAGCTGTCCGGAATCATTACACTTCCTACAATCGACTGATAATAAGTGTAGTATTCGTCAATACTGTTGATCGTCGGCTGATAATTCTCATCCTGCCGGATCACTCCCACAATCGTATATGGTTCCTGATTGATCTCCACAGTCTGCCCTACTGGGTTCTGTGACGGGAACAGATTCTGTGCCGCATTATCATCGATCAGCGCAACTTTATTGTAATTTTTGTAGTCATCCTTTACAAATCCCCGTCCTGACTGAATTATATATCCGCAGGTAGCCAGATAGTTCACATCAATCCCGTAAACACTTCCACCCTCCAGACTGTTATTGTTATTATAAATAGATGCGCTGGTACTGTTATAATAAAAGGTCGCATTCTCAACATGATCCAAATCTTTTACTTCTTCTTTTACATCATCTGTCAGAATCGGTGCTTTTGAAGAATTTCCATATTCCGCATCATATTGATTATCTCCATCATACAGATAAATCTTTACCGTATTGGAACCTGCACCTATCAGATCTTCCTTAATCTGTTCACTGGTTCCTTTGATGGTAGAAACAATTGCAATGATAGACGCAATACCAATAATGATACCCAGCATAGTCAGGAAGGATCTCATCATATGTGACCATATTCCCTGAAAAGCCAGGCGTATATTTTCAAGCATAAAATGTCTCCTTTCTCAATTAATATCCATACATCTGATCCAGAGTAACTTCTTTTGTCTTTGCGCCCTCTTTCACATCTTTTCCATAGGGAAATGCGATCAGATCATCTTCACTGAGCCCACCTTTGACAATCACACTGTAACCGCTGTCCACAGTTGCACCTGCAGAAATCTCCTGTTTCTTCAGGATACCATTATCATCTTTATACACATAGTTTTTATTATTATCATTTCTGACAAAAGCCTTCTGGATAACCATACTGTTCTCTGTAGCAGATGCTTCATAATTGACAGTAACCCAGTCCTGATCTTCCAGCTGAAGTGTCTTGTCACTTACCACTGCTGTAAATGCATAATAAGACACATTTGGATTACTGCTTCCATAGAAGCTGTTTCCGGTTACAGGATATTCCGAAACATCCATAACATCTGCCTCAAAAGATCCGCTGGTATAACTTGTACAGTTAAGCTTTGTGCCTTCTTTAAAATCATCGAGCATCAGTTCACTCACAGAACCTACAACATAAAAACCATCACTGCTTTTTATCTTGATCAGAGCCTTACCGTCAGTTGTCTCACCGCTTCCGGAATCCCCCACATAAGTAACCGTACCATCCAGTTTTGCAGTGATAAGCTTTTTATTCGCTTTCTTTTCCAGCTGTGATATCTTGATATCGCTTTCCTGAAGATCCAGCTTAAGGCTGGCAATCTTACTCTTCTGATACTTGATGGCATCTGCTCTGGAAACAGGAGTTCCGGTAGGTTCATCATTCCCACCAGGATTATCATCTCCTCCATCATCCGGATTCTCATCATATTTATCTGCATCTGCCAGTGTGAATTCCACCTCTGCAAATTCATATACCGGTTTCTCCAGAAGACTTCCGTTTACCAGATAATAACCTGTGCAGGAGGTTTTCAGATCATCATAGTCCGCTATTGTATCATTCTGATGAAATTCCAGACGGTACCAGTAACCACCCTGATTAACAACTTTGGTTCCATCAGGACTGTATCCTGCAAGTTTATTAAAGAATGAACCCATTACTGTTACTTTTTCTTTTGCACTGCTACACAGATATACATATGGATCGTCCTCTGTGCCACTTCCTGTAAACGGAACGGAATCTGCATCCAGTTTTTGATAAAACGGCTCGTCACCATCTGTGATATTCGGATCACCTTTTCGGTAATAAGGATCAAAATATGTGGTACGATCATCCAGTGTTGGCGTTGGCGTTGGTGATAATTCCGGTGTATCATTTTTTCCTGAATTAAAATCATCCTTCTCTCCGTCGCTGAATCCATTCGCTGAGGGATCCGAATATACCGGAATATCATTATCCGCAGATGTTCCATCTGATGAACCGCCTGTATTTCCGGTATCTGTTGAAGCATCATCTCCCGGTAAATCTGACTTGGATGAAGAATTGTCTGAGCCCGCATTATCCACTGCATCTCCATCTGTAAAAGCAGATAACAAAAACGGATGCATGGCTGCTGCCAGATAATTACCGGACATATCTGTTGCGGATGATAACGTATCATCCGGTTTCATATCATCATCGCCTGTATCATTATCAGTTCTTCCTGTTTTTGAATTCAGGTTATCGGCGTCTGTACCCGCATCTGTTTCCTCTACAGGTCCACCATTCTGAAGGCTGTTCAGTCTGTTCACTGCTTTATTTAAATCCTGCTCCAGTTTCTGTTTTTTCAGCTTTGCTATATTCAGTTCCATTTCCACCAGAGTAGTATCAAAAGAAACCAGAGGATCCCCTTTTTTTACGGCATCTCCCTTTGTCACATAAATCTGATCAATAATCAGGTCTTTATCACCGTTTACTGTCTGTGTTGCACTGGATGTAATGGTTCCGTCAAGCGTGGTGGAAGGTGTATAAAATTCCTGCAGTAATCCGCTCACAGGAGTAACCGCCACTGTTTTCTGGCTGTTTTTCTTCAGCTGCATCAATCCCGCTGTAATTCCGCTTCCTGCGATTACCACCACAAGCACTCCTGCGAGGATTTTCTTTACTTTGCCCATGAAGATCACCTCTTTTCCTGAAGGATACCATCTTTGATCGTAACCACCCTTTTCGCATGTGCGGCAATATCCGCATCATGGGTGATCATCAATACAGATACCCCCTCATCATTCAGCCTCTGGAAAAGTTCCATAACCTGCGCACCTGATTTACTGTCAAGAGCACCTGTAGGTTCATCTGCAAGAAGAAGTTTCGGGTTATTGACGATCGCCCTGGCAATGGCAACCCTCTGCATCTGACCTCCTGAAAGCTGATTTGGCTTAAAATCCACTCTGTCCGCCAGGCCCACTCTGTCAAGTGCCTTCAGAGCGCGTTCTCTTCTCTCCTTCTTAGGTACCCTCGCATAATTTAATGGCATCTCAACATTTGCCAGAGCACTCTGCTTAGGGAGAAGATGAAAACTCTGAAAAACAAACCCTATCTTATTCAGCCGGATATCTGACATTTCATTCTCCGAACACGCCTTAATATCCACTCCATCCAGAAAAAAAGTCCCCTCTGTCTGCTTGTCCAGACATCCGATAATGTTCATCAGAGTAGTTTTTCCCGAACCGGATGGTCCCATAATTGCCACGTATTCTCCTTCTTCCATGGAGAAATTCACATCTTTTAATACCGGAACCTTCATTTTACCCTGCTGATATTCTTTATATATACCCTTTAATTCCAGTATCATTCGATCCCCTCCACGTCTTCACCTGCGCTCATACCAGGTGCCTCATCGATTGGTACAAGTTCCTCATTTGGATCAATCGAGTCATCCGAACTGTCATCTTCAGAACCCTCTTCCATATCTGGATCTGTATAGGCTTCCCCATCTGCGGAATCTGGCTGTTCATCATCCATATTTCCATGATCAGCATCCATATCTGTAATCCCGTCCGCGCCTCCGCTCATTGTCTGAGCCAGATCTCCGATCTCTGTTTTTTCGCCTTCTTCCAGAGCCGCTGTCGGGAATGCAATCGCATCTTTCTTTGTAAGGCCCTCAACAATCTTATATTCTCCAAGATCATCATCATGTTCTCCAAGTGTTACATAACGCTTCTCCAGTCTGTTCTTATCGCTGGCTGCCCATACATACGGTTCATTGGTATCTGTGTCCAGAATATAGTAATCACTGAGCCACAGACCATCTTTTTTCTCATCCTGTCCGATGTCACGTTCTATGTACACATGCTGTCCAAGCATCAGATTCTCAGAGGAATCCAATTCCACATAAAAAGGATAAGAAGTAGACGTTGTCTGATCATCGGAACTGGTACTTGCCATACCCATATACATATCATTACTGCTGTCATCTGAAGTTCCATTATTCACATCTACGGATCCCATCGTTCCTTTCCATGTTTTACTGCTGTCTACTCTGGAACGGATGATCACTGCCTCTCCGGGTACAATAGAATCCCTGTTCTGTTCATTAACTTTACCTTTTACTCTGTAAGCACCTGTACTGAGAATTGTAATAAATGCAGAACTGTCCGAACTTCCGTCACCTGACGACATGCTACTGTCCATTGCACTGCTGTCATCCACAGAATCACCGTCGTCACTTGTCATTTTGGAAGTGTCAATTTTCTGTATCACACCATCTATTTCACTTCGAACCTCTGTATTCTGTGTTGCGCTCTGAAGTTTATCAATTTCAGACTGTTTACTCTTCTGACTATATTCATTCTTCTTGAGATTCATTTTGTTAGTCTCGATTTCAATGGTATAGGACAACTGATCTTCGGCCTTTGCTTTTTTCTTCTCCGCTTCCAGCGTAGCTATCTGTTCTGTCAGGCTGATCTGTTCATTTTTTAATCTATCCAGATCCAGTTGCGCCTGCTTCAGATCATCCTCAATACTGCTGAGATCATATTCAAAAAGAAGCTGTCCGGCCTTTACCTCTTCTCCGGTCTTAACTTCCACTTCTTTTACTTTTCGTCCACTTTCTATTTTTACGTTTACAGTTTTCTGCGGTTCTACCACACCGGCAAACCGATTTACCGCTGTTGTTTCAGATCCGGTGATCACACTTACTTTTGACACATACACAATAGAATCACCGGTTCCACTCTGACCGTTTCCTTTAAAGTGATACCAGACTCCGGTTCCGATACCACCTGCTGCAATCAGGATTCCCAAAACGATAATAATACGTTTCTTCATAAATTGCCTCCTTGATATTGTCACCTTGTTCAGGCTAACATCTATTATACACTACTGCTTTTTTATATCATTATTATTCACTTTCCTATCATAGCAGATTCTGCCTTAAAATAAAAGCTTTGTAATCAAGTGGCAACATTTTTCACAATTTTTTCACGTTTTTCTTATGAATTTCGTTCACCTTTTTCACTTTTTTGACAGTCAGTACAAAATCTGTTAAAATAAACAGAAAAGTAACTGTCAAACAGTTGCACAGAAAGCACTGTGAAAGGAAAGAACACGTATGAATATAAACAAACACCTGATTCTTCTTTTCTCTGTCTTATTTTTTCTTTTTGCTGTATCTGTAAGCAGCGGCTGTTTCCGCAAAAATGAGTCAGATGTAAAGAGTGTAGTCAGAAATGAACTGGATCAGTTAAAAAATCTCGATTCAGAAACTACGCAAAAATACATACCCTATACAGAGCTGTTCCCCGATGCCACAGAGAATACTGATTTAACTGATGAAATCAATAAAACCTTTTCTCTCTTTTTCCGGAAATTTAATTACAAAATTTCGGATGTCATCGTCGGCACAGCCAATCATTCTGCCACTGTTTCTGTCAAACTGACCACAATCGATTCCAAAGTTCTTGCCAGCGATTTTAAAGCAGAACTTCTCCGGACACAGATCACAGAGTCAGCCCAGGCACAAAAAGGAAATATCAAAGATTCTTCCAGATCTCTTGAGGCTCATTATCTGATCCTGAATCATCTTTTAAACACAAATGACTATGATACAGCTGAGACAGACTGTAACATACAGCTTGTCAATACAGGCAATAATAAAAAGGAAAAATGGAAGATCCAGCGTACCAATTCTCTGGAAGATGACCTTGTCGGCGGTCTTATAGCTGATCTGGCAGATCCGGATATCCTTTCACCGGAAGATACCCTGACCGTCTATCTTGACACTCTACAGAAACTGGATTTGAAAGAAATGACATCTTATCTGGGTGTAGTAAATATCATGAATACATCCGATACTGCAAAAAATTCCATTGCCTCAGCACTTGCCGAACAGATTCATAAAAATTTTAATTATGTCATTAAATCCAGCAGTGAAAATGGATACAATGCCACTGTTACAACTGAAATTACAACCTTTGACAGTGATTCGATCCTGGCTGATTATCAGGAAAAGCTTGATAAATATCTGGCTTCTGCTGACGCAGTTATCGATGGCTCCCAGAAACGATACGAGAAATCTTTCGAAATTCTTCTGAACAGCATCAATGATAATACCGTTACTACCGTCAATGATGTAGATTTTGTTCTAATCAATGATGGGGTATCCTGGAAACTTCAGGATGAGGGAAATACTTTGGGAAATGCTATTTTCGGTACTTTGACAGATTCTCCTCTCGAGACTTCTGATTCTGAGGATGAAAATATTTCTGCCGATACAGATAAGCAGACAGATGATAATACTTCTACTGAAAGCAGTTCCAATTAACGATTAGTCAATCGGATATTCGCAATCCGCTTCCGCTACTTGCTCATAACCAAATAACTGCTTCGCAGTTTGGTTAAACAACTAAAAAGGCCACCATATCACAGAAATGTTCCTTTCCCGAATCATTCTATGATATGGTGGTCTTTTTAATCTTTGTCTTATTCTTTTTACATCCCCGTTATAATTTTGATAAACAGTAAAACCAGAACGATCAGAATAATCGGTCTTACGATTTTATTTCCATTTTTCATTACCATTCCAGATCCTACATAATGCCCTGCAATGGAAAAAACAGAAGCTGCAAGTCCAAGATATATGACAATCTTTCCACTAAATAAAAAAACAACTAATGCCATTATATTAGAAGAAAGATTTGCAAGTTTCATAGTTCCGGAAGCTTTCGCTACGGGAAGTTTTGCTACTCCTGTATATAAAATAAGCAGAAACGTACCAGTTCCCGGCCCATAAAAGCCATCGTAGCAGCCAACAGCCAGAGAACACACCGCACACAAAATCCACTGTTTCTTTCGGGAAATCTCTACATTGCTGTTATCATCCAGATTTTTCTTCTTCATTACATAAAACGCAACAATAGGAAGTACTGGAATCAGCATCCATTTTAATATCTTATCACTGGCAAGAAGCGCAATATGAGCGCCTGCAAAAGAACCGACAAGAGCCATGGAAATACATGGCAGTGCAACTCCCCAGTCTACAAATTTATTCTTACATAAACGTGCTGTTGAAATCGCTGTCCCAGTTGCCGAGGATAATTTATTCGTTGCTATCGCATTGTGCATCGGAACCCCTGCAAGCAGATACGCAGGCAGGGAGATCAAACCACCCCCGCCTGCGATAGAATCAACTAATCCTGCAAGGAATACCAACGGGCATACAATCAAAAACGTCTGAATTGTAAGCTCCATCCTTATTCAGTTACTTCCTCCGGTCTTACTTCCAGTTCCAGTTCTTTTAACTGCTCCTCGCTTACGCGGCTCGGAGACTGAGTCATCAGACAGGAAGCATCTTTAACCTTCGGGAATGCGATTACGTCACGGATGCTGTCAACTTTCGCCATAAGCATTACCAGACGGTCAAGTCCGTATGCCAGTCCGGCGTGAGGCGGAACTCCATATTTGAATGCGTCCAGAAGGAATCCGAACTGCTCGTGAGCAGCTTCTTTTGTGAATCCAAGTGCTTCAAACATTCTCTCCTGAATATCATCCTGATGGATACGAACACTGCCGCCGCCGATCTCGTTACCATTCAGTACAATATCGTAAGCCTTCGCACGAACAGCGCCCGGATCTGTGTCGAGAAGCGGGATATCCTCATCCATCGGCATTGTAAATGGATGGTGCATAGCTACGTAGCGATCCTCTTCCTCTGAATATTCAAGCAGCGGGAACTCGGTTACCCACAGGAACTTGAAATCATCCTTCTTTAAGAGGTCAAGCTGTCTAGCGATCTCCAGACGTAAGTTTCCAAGTACATCAAATACAACTTTATCCTTGTCAGCTGCGAACAGAAGCAGATCGCCCGGCTTACCGCCCATAGCAGCCACCAGTGCATCCAGCTCTTCCGGCTTCATGAACTTGGAGAAGGAGCACTTGTAGGTACCGTCCTCATGGATTGCCAGATATGCAAGACCTTTTGCACCAAAGCCTTTTGCGTATTCAACCAGCGCATCGATCTTCTTTCTCGGCATAGCGCCCTGTCCTTCTGCGTTGATACCGCGGACAGAGCCGCCATTTTCCAGTGCACTCTTAAATACAACGAACTCGCAGTCTTTTACTACATCCGATACGTTTTTCAGCTCCATGCCGAAACGCAGATCCGGCTTATCGGAACCGAAACGATCCATTGCCTCGCGCCAGGTCATACGCTGGATCGGAAGCTGCAGATCGTAATTGCAGATCTCCTTGAAGAGCTTCTTTAACAGACGCTCATTGACATCCAGGACGTCCTCAACGTC
>ENA-OPCB01001176-OPCB01001176.1-human-gut-metagenome-genome-assembly--contig:-NODE-1176-length-15929-cov-2.973794_pt1 | contig 15929 bp, 13 predicted proteins | sample MGYA00241561_ERZ501473 | MGnify/ENA primary metagenome ERZ501473 (study PRJEB25962, sample SAMEA2042519) | human gut metagenome | biome: human gut; feature: human-associated habitat; material: faeces... | reverse complement strand
AAACGAGGTTGCGAATTATGATCGCCTCCGACTCTTTTGTCAAATATTTTTTGTGCGTTTTTTCCTATTTTCTTCCGGATATACTCTAATACCTTGTTTTTATTCTCTTTTTATTCTCTTTTTATTTTCTTTTTCACCGCCTCAAAAAACGCACCTGAGCACACAAACCACCTTCTTCACGGTTTGTCAACGTAAGTTCTGCGCCATTGAGCGTTGCCATGTTTCGAGCAATGCACAGTCCCAAACCCGTTCCACCCGTCGTACTGTTTCGGGAAGATTCAAGTCGATAGTACGGCTCAAATACAGTTTCAAGTTTTTCTTCAGGAATGCCCGGTCCGTTGTCCAGAACCGAAATGACGACGCCCTCGGCGTCTTTTTGCAAAACAACCTTTGCTTCGCCGGCATATTTGTTGGCGTTTGAAATCAAGTTCTCAAGGCAGCGGCGCAGGCACAACGTTCTAGCGCTGACAACCACCGTCTTTTCTTCTCCGGTTCCCTCGCACTGCAACGCAACTTTGCCGCCCACATCGGTCGCATCATCGACCAGACTCTGCAGAAACGACACGAGTTCAAGTCGAATCGGTTTCTCGTTGGTGGTCAAGCTCCTTGCAAATTCCAGCCCTTGCACGATGATTGAACTCATTTCAGCAGTCGTCGCCTGCAACTTCTCCCGAAGTTCCTGCGGTTGAACCCTTTCCAGACGAAGCTGAAGTTTGGTAAGCGACGTTCTCAGATCATGCGTCATTGCGGAAATCATGCGGTTGCGTTCCTCCAGATTCCCCAGCACCTGCTCACGCATGAGGTTGAACGAATGCGAAGCGTTTCGAATTTCCTTCACGCCCTCTTCCGGCAAAGTGAACTGACGCAAAAAAAGGAGACATACCGAATCTGTACATCTCCTTTTTCCTGGAATTTCGTGGTCGGGGCGGCGGGATTCGAACTCGCGACCCCTTGCACCCCATGCAAGTGCGCTACCAGGCTGCGCTACGCCCCGAACGAGTTGCGCATTATGCGGCATTCGAAAAAAATTTTCAAGTTTTCCACCGCATAAGCCGCAAATTTTTCTTTGAGTGTGAGTCGAGAGACGATCTCCTTGCGAACCTGTCTCTTACTTCGTCTTCGTCAAAACAGCCGACAAGTCCTTGAGTTGATTGACGAAATTGGAAACCTTGCCACGCAACAAGGCGTTTTCGGCTTCCAACCGCTCAAAGGCTGCCGCACGTGCACTTTCGTTAGTGGCCGAATACTGCAATGCAGTCGCCAGTTCGCTCTGCTTCGACGCCAATTCACCACGAGCCACCGTCAGTTCTTCATTGAGCTGGGCCAACTGAGCGCGAGTTGCAACAAGAGCTTGGTTGACCTGAGCCAGTTCATCCGTCTTGGCCTGCAGAGCCTGACTCGTCTCCAGAACCTTAGCGACTTCGGCCGACAGCAGCTCTTGAGCGCTTGCCGTCTTCTGACGTTCTTCTGCAAGCTGAGACTGAAGCGACTGAACTTCACCGCGAAGATTCGCAAGCTCGGCAGCTGCTGCGCGATGAATTTCGTCCATCGGCATAGCACCGGATTCGGTCGCAGTGTGAGCGGTCTCTTCGCTCTTTACGGATTCAGGAGCAGATTCCGGCACGGGCTCGACGACTTCAGGTGCCGGTGCAACTACCACGGGGGCTACTTCGACCTGGGGTTCGGGCGTTACTTCCTGAACGGGCGCAGCCTGTTGCGGTTCAGCCTTCGCTTCTACAGTTGCGGCTTCCTTTGCCTTGCCAGAGTAATCAACCGGGAAAGCCATCTCCTGCTTCAGACGCCCCTTAGCCTGCTCAATGGTCAAGTGTTCGACGTACAGCAGCGTCTTGATGCGATTAATGAGCGAAATATCCGAAGCGTTGTACATATGCTTCGGTTTGGAGTCATCCGCCGTCAACTCCGGAAAATGCAACTCCCAATAGCGCAGGATGTAAGGAGCAAGGCCACACTGGGCAGAAACTTCCTGCAACGAATAAAAACGACCGGACTGATTGTTGTCGCTCATTTGAACTTTCTTTCTTTTAGACGATAAAAAACCGACGAACATCGAAAATGTGCGTCGGTTTTGTGAATTTTTGATCCGAAACCGCACACGGCAAATTAGCCTGTCAAGTTTAGCGGATCAGAGCGATCTTGTTTGCCCGATCAAGCTCCATCCTGAGACACAGGGCCGGCATAACCGGCCACAGCATCACGCATGAACGGTGCCGGAAGGAACGTCACAACCCTACGAGCACTGATCTCATAGGGAGCACCCGTACGAGGGTTGCGCCCGGGTCGAGCCTGCTTGTCGCGAGTACTGAATGTACCGAAGTTAGCGAGTTTAATTTCTCGGCCTTCGGTAAGTGCCTGTTGCATCTCGTCAAAAATAGACTCGACCACCTCGTTGGCTTCGGTACGAGACAGACCGACATGCTCCTTGAGCATTTCGATGAAATGCATTTTCGTAACCGTCGGCGTCGTCCCTTCCGTGTTTGGGAACATGGCATCAAGCGAGCTGCTGATTGAGCTTTGATTATCCATCTTTCTTATTTTTTTTAAGTTAAATCAAAAGGGTGTCGCATTCTACAGGAAAATTTCCTTCCTGTTATTTGCGTAGCGTTGCACCCAGATCAGCAAATGCTTGTTCCACAGCAACAAAAGCCGCTTCAGCGTCTTTTTCGCCGATGGCCTCAGAGCCCTGCGTCGAGAGCGTTAGGCGGAACGCCATGCTCTTTTCCGCAGAAGCTTCGGGACGATAGACATCAAAGAGATCAAGCGACTCAATGATCATCGCTTCAGGCTTCGTACGGCGAATGCGAGCAACGGCATCCTGCAACTGAGCACAAGTGACATCGTTGGGCACCGTCACGCTAATGTCGCGGTGAACCGGCTGGAACTTACTCACTGCTCGAGCACTCGGCACATCCAACTCGCACAAGGGCGCAACTTCAAGCTCAAACACCACAGGGGGCTTCGGAAGTTCATAGACACGACACACCTTCGGATGAAGTTCTCCGACAAAACCGACAGCCTTGCCGTTGACAATCACGCGAGCGCAACGTCCCGGATGCATGGCAGGATGCGTGGCCGCCTCAAACGTAGCCTTGAGCGGAGCGACCAGATTCTCCACGTCGCCCTTGACGTCAAAGAAATCTACCGGACGCTTGGCCTCTGCCCAACAATCTTCGTGTGCATCGCCGTAAACAAGGCCGGCCACATGCAAAGGTTGACGAACACCTTTGACCGTGGTTTCGCTATCACCAACTGTTTCATCCGGGAAGAACACGCGGCCGAGTTCAAAGACGCGAACATTATCCGCCTTGCGATTGAGATTAAAGCGCAGAATGTCAACAAGACCGCCCAAAAGTTGCGTGCGCATCACCGAAAGCTGACTTGCGATCGGATTAAGCAAACGAATCGGCTTGTCATTATCTGCAAAGTCTTTTTCCCACTGTTCCTGTACAAAGCTAAAGTTCACGAGTTCCTGGTAGCCGAGGCCGGCCAGAGACAGACGAAGCGCGTGGTTGGAACGAGTGCCTTCTGCAGGACTGCGCATGCCGCAACGAGCCAACGGCGGCAAATCTGGAAGTTTTTCGTAGCCGTACAAACGAGCAACTTCTTCAACAAGATCCTCTTCGATTTCGATATCAAAGCGGTAGGCGGGACTCGTCACAACAAAATCGGCACCTTCTCGAGTGAATTCAAAGCCAAGGCGCGTAAAGGCTTCGGCCATGAATTCGTCGGAAATGTCAACACCGACGATCTTGCGGCAACGATCAGGACGCATGCGAACCACGCGAACAGCGGGCAGATTGACGCACTGATCGTCAACGGGACCAACGCGGGTCTCGGGCGTACCACAAATTTCGAGCACAAGCTTAGTAACGTAATTCATGTGCTCGACATTCGAAGCCCAGTCAACACCACGTTCGAAGCGATAAGCGGCATCGGTCGAGAAATTGAGCTTACGGCAACGGCCCTGGATGGACACCTGCTGCCAGAAGGCGGCTTCGATAAACACATTGACCGTATCATCGCTGATTGAGGTCGGTTCACCGCCCATAATGCCGGCGATGGCCTGCGGACCGGCTTCGTCACACACAACGCCGAAGTATTCATTCAATTCAGGCATCTGACCGTTGAGCAATTCGAGCTTTTCGCCCTGCTTGGCCCAGCGCACCGTCACGTCGCCCGTAAGCTTGTCGAGATCAAAGAAGTGCGTAGGACGACCCAGCTCCAGCATGACGTAGTTGGAGATATCGACCAAGGCGGAAATGCTACGTTGACCTGAGCGTTCCAGACGATCCTTCATCCATTGAGGCGTCGGGGCTTTAGCGTTGAGTCCCTTGATGACACGACCGGTGAAGCGGCCACACAGATCAGGAGCTTCGATGTGCACAGGTTTGACGCACTCGCAAGTCGGTTCCACAGCATCAAACTTGGGCATATTGAGAGGCGCACCTGTGATGGCGTGTACATCTCGTGCTACACCGATGATCGAAAGCGCATCGCCGCGGTTGGGCGTGAGCTTGATTTCAAAGCGCTTGTCATCAAGTTTGGCGTATTCGCGAATATCCATGCCGACAGGAGCATCCGCCGGCAGAATCCACAGGCCCTGATGGTCTTCGTTGATGCCGAGTTCGCGGGACGAGCACAGCATGCCGAAACTTTCGACGCCGCGCATCTTAGCCTTCTTGATCTTGAAGTTGCCGGGCAACACGGCGCCGATCAAAGCACAAGGCACTTTGACGCCGGTCTTAACGTTGGGAGCACCGCACACAATTTGCAGCAATTCCGGTGCGCCAACGTTGACCTTGCAAACATGCAGATGATCAGAATTTTCGTGATCAACGCAGTCGACGACTTCGGCAACCACCACGCCTTCAAAAGCAGGCGCAATCGCCGAGCAATCTTCGACTTCAAGACCGGCCATGGTCATGGCTTCGGCCAGCTCGTCGCTCGTCAAATCAGGATTGACGACACTGCGCAGCCATTCTTCGGAAAACAACATTTTTTCTATCTCCTCACCGATTATTTGAACTGGCGCAAGAAGCGCAGATCGCCTTCAAAGAAGAGGCGCAGGTCATCAATGCCGTAGCGAAGCATGGTGAGTCGTTCAAGGCCCGACCCGAAGGCAAAGCCGATGTACTTTTCCGGATCCAGACCGTAGTTGCGCACGACGTTCGGGTGCACTTCGCCGGCCCCGGAAATTTCGAGCCACTTACCCTTGCGCGGACCGCTCGTGAACATCATGTCCACTTCGACCGAAGGTTCGGTGAAGGGGAAGTAGGAGGGACGGAAGCGCACGACGAGGTCTTCGGTTTCAAAGAAGCGGCGCAGGAAGTCGCTGTAGACGCCCTTCAGGTCCGAGAAGCTCACGTTCGTGTCCATCCAGAGGCCTTCGACCTGGTGGAACATGGGCGAGTGCGTCGCGTCGGAGTCGACGCGGAAGGTGCGCCCCGGAGCGATCGTCTTGATGGGCGGCGTGTGCGTGCGGGCGTAGCGCACCTGCATGGGCGAGGTGTGCGGACGCAGCGGCATCTGACGCCCCTCTTCGTCGACGCGGTCCACGTAGAAGGTGTCCTGCATCGAGCGGGCCGGATGGTTGGGAGGATTGTTGAGGGCCGTAAAGCTGAACCAGTCGCTTTCGATTTCGGGGCCGTCCGCCACGTCGAAGCCGATCGAGCGGAAGATTTCCTCGATGCGCATCCAGGTGCGCATCACCGGATGGATGCCGCCCTCGGAACGGAAGCGTCCCGGCAGCGTCACGTCGATCGATTCGCTCGCGAGCTTGGCGGCGAGTTCCGCCTCGGCCATGGCCGTGCGGCGCTCGTTCAAAAGCGCTTCGATTTCGGCCTTGGCGCGGTTGATTTCCTGACCGCGGGCCCGACGCTCTTCATGCGGCAGCTTTCCGAGCTCCTTCATGAGCGCGGTCAAAGCTCCGGTCTTGCCGAGAAAGCGCGCCTTGGCGTCTTCGAGCGCGGCGGGCTGCTCGGCCTGAGCAAAAGCCAGGCGGGCGGATTCGATAAGTTCCGAAAGTTCCTGCATAGCGGTGTCATCCTGAAAGCGGCGCGCCCTTCGGAGCGCGTCGGCACGGGTTCGTGAGGCCCGTTTGATACGTTTGAATTCCGTCGGGCCGAAGGCCCGAGAAAAGCTACTTTACTACCTTTTGCGGTGCCACGCCCTTCGCGACAATGCTTAGGAGGACGGCCGTACCGTCTTCACCCCGCCGGGCGCACAAAAAAAGAGACTCGGCGCGCGAGCAACCGAGTCTTCTTTATGCGTTCCGTTCGGGGCGTCCGTCCCGAAGGAGAGGACGCCGCGATACGTTCACCGATCCAAAGATCAGGCGGCCTTGACCTGCGCGACGAGGGCGGCGAAGCCTTCCTTGTCGAACACGGCCATGTCGGCGAGGACCTTGCGGTCCAGGGCGATGCCGGCCTTCTTGAGACCGTTCATGAAACGCGAGTACGTCATGCCGTTGGCACGGGTGCCGGCGTTGATGCGGGCAATCCAGAGACGGCGGAACACGCGCTTCTTGTTGCGGCGGTCACGGTAGGCGTACTGACCGGCACGCATGACGGCCTGCTTGGCAACACGATAGACGTTGTTGCGGCGCAGACGGAAACCCTTCGAAAGGGCAAAAATCTTCTTATGACGGGCACGAGCCGTCACACCACGCTTAACTCGGGGCATCTTTAATCTCCTCTCACAAATCAGGCGTAAGGCAACATGCGACGCACGGACGCGATATCCGAATCATGAACGTTCGTCATGCCGCGGAGCTGACGCTTGTTCTTGGTCGTACGCTTGGTGAGAATGTGACGCTTCGTGGCGTGGGCGCGCTTGATCGAGCCGCTGGCGCGCGGCTTGAAACGCTTGGCGGCGGCGCGCTTGGTCTTCATCTTCGGCATTTGCCGGTTACCTCAATTTTTGGATGAATCCGGGGCGGCCTTCCGGAACGGAAGACACTTTACAGAGCCTTGGATCCACTTGTTATGAAAACCGAATCATCCGAGCGGAGACCGCTCGGATGAAATCGGGAAGTGCGGATTGTACCGCAAAAGAAAAAGAAATGTCAGCGAATCACTTCTTCTTTTTCGGAGCGAGCACCATGATCATCTGCCGGCCCTCGAGCTTGGGCTGATGTTCGACCTGGGCGATTTCGGCGAGTTCGTTGCGAACCCGGTCCATCAGCTCCATGCCGAAGTGCTGGTGCGCCATTTCACGGCCGCGGAAACGCAGCGTCACCTTGGCCTTGTCGCCGTCCGTCAGGAAGCGCACGAGACTGCGAAGCTTGGTCTGGAAGTCGTTCTCGTCCGTAACGGGTCGGAACTTCACTTCCTTGACCTGGATCGTCTTCTGCTTGGCCTTGGCTTCCTGAGCCTTCTTCTGCTCCTGATAGCGGAACTTGCCGTAGTCCATCAGGCGGCAGACGGGCGGCTGGGCGTTGGGCGCGATCTCGACGAGATCCACGTCCGCTTCCTCGGCCATGCGCAACGCTTCCGACGTACGAACAATACCGATCTGCTGGCCGTCGACGCCGGTCAGTCGGACTTCATGAACTCGGATCTCACCATTGATCCGATGCTTGCGATCTTGAGCTATGACACTACTCCTGAAAAAGTGATTCGACGGGTCGTCCGATCAGTGCGCAAAGGGCGCACGGCTGTCGTTTTCGGCACGAACCATGGCGATGAAGTCGTCGAGCGACATCACGCCGAGATCCTTGCCGCCGCGAGCGCGGACGGCCACCGCACCGGCCTGCTTTTCCTTGTCGCCGACGACGGCGATAAACGGGATTTTTTGCAGACTGAGTTCGCGAATTTTATAGTTGATTTTTTCGTTGCGCAAATCGGTTTCAACCCGAATGTTGGCCTCGTGGAGTTTTTGTGCGACTTCTTTGACATAATCCGACTGCGCATCGGTAATCGAAGCGACCGCAACCTGCACCGGGGCGAGCCAAACCGGGAAGGCGCCCGCATACTCTTCGATGAGCATGCCGATCCAGCGTTCGAGCGAGCCGAGCATGGCGCGGTGCAGCATCACCGGCACCTTGCGGGTGTTGTCTTCGGCGACGTATTCGGCGCCGAGGCGGCCCGGCATCTGGAAGTCGACCTGAATCGTGCCGCACTGCCAGGAGCGGCCGAGGCAGTCCTTCAGGTGATATTCGATCTTCGGACCGTAGAAGGCGCCTTCGCCTTCGAGGATGTCGTACTTGACGCCGATGTCGTCAAGGCTCTTCATCAGGGCGGCTTCGGCCTTGTCCCAGGCGGCGTCCTCGCCGATGCGCATTTCCGGACGGGTCGCGACCTTGTAGGCGATTTCCGTAAAGCCGAAGTCCTTGTAGACCTGCTGCACGAGACGCGTGTAGTCTTCGCATTCCTTCAGAATCTGATCTTCCGTGCAGAAGATGTGGCCGTCGTCCTGCGTGAAGGCGCGAACGCGCATCATGCCGTGCAGCGACCCCGAGGGTTCGTTGCGGTGGCACTGACCGAATTCGCCGTAGCGAAGCGGCAGATCGCGGTAGGAGCGCAGCGACGAATTGAAGAGCTGGATGTGGCCCGGGCAGTTCATCGGCTTGAGCGCGTAGTAGCGGTTTTCCGATTCGGTCGTGAACATGTTTTCACGGTACTTCGCCCAGTGGCCGGAGCGTTCCCAGAGCGAGCGGTCGAGAAGCTGCGGCGCCTTGACTTCCTGATAGCCGTTGTCCTGATAGACGCGGCGCATGTACTGTTCGACGACCTGCCAGAGGGCCCAGCCGCGGGCATGCCAGAAGATCATGCCCGGCGCTTCGTCCTGGATGTGGAAGAGGTCGAGTTCCTTGCCGAGGCGGCGATGGTCGCGCTTTTCCGCTTCTTCGAGCATGTGGAGGTAGGCGGCCTGTTCGTCCTTCGTGGCCCAGGCCGTGCCGTAGATGCGCTGCAGCATTTCGTTCTTGCTGTCGCCGCGCCAGTAGGCGCCCGCCACCTTCATGAGCTTGTGGACCTTGAGCTTGCCCGTCGACGGCACGTGAGGACCGCGGCAGAGATCGATGAAGTCGCCCTGACGATAGAGCGAAATCGTTTCGCCTTCGGGGATGGCTTCGATCAGTTCAGCCTTGTACTTTTCACCCATGTCGAGGAAGAACTTCACGGCCTCGTCGCGCGCCATTTCGACGCGTTCGACCGGAAGGTCGCGCTTGACGATTTCGTCCATGCGGGCTTCGATCTTCTTCAGGTCTTCGGGCGTGAAGGGACGTTCGAAGGAGAAGTCGTAGTAGAAGCCGTTTTCAATGGCCGGCCCGATCGTCACCTGCGCCGACGGGAAGAGTTCCTTGACGGCCTGGGCCATCAGGTGCGCCGTCGAGTGGCGGATGAGTTCGAGACCTTCGGGATCGCGCCCGGTCACGATGGCGACTTCGGCGTCCTTGTCGACCACATGGGAGAGGTCGACGAGACGGCCGTCCACACGGCCGGCGAGAGCGGCCTTCGCAAGGCTCACGCTGATGTTCTTGGCGATGTCGAGTACGCTCGGAGCATTTTCAAATTCACGCTTCGAACCGTCGGGAAGAGTAATCGAAACCATGATTTTCCTCGGTGAATGCAATGAGAGATGGGGTACGGTTAAAAAAAAAGTGCGGCATGAGCCGCACTTCTTTGTCCGATCAACTTTGTTGTGACAACGATCCGCCCACGCCCTTAACTTTCCGTTGAGGGTGTTGTTGTGCGAAGCGTCGTTTCGATGCACATAGTCAACCGTTCCGTATGAATTCTGGTAGGCACGATTGGATTCGAACCAACGACCCCCACCATGTCAAGGTGATGCTCTAACCAACTGAGCTATGTGCCTGAAAGAGAGAAGTAAAATTATGCACGATCCCGAAGAAAAAAGCAAGGGGCTCCGAGAAAAATTTGCAAATCCCCTTCCCTCGTTCCGTCAAATGCGCTTGGCCCAAAGGACGCCGGGCACTTCACGGATGAGCGCGAGAACGCGCTTCAGGCCTTCGGTCGAAGGCGTCTCGATCTTGAAGCGCATGTGCGTGTCGCCCTTGATCACCTGCGTGCTGAGCCCCGTGACGCGGTGCTTTTCGCGCACGAAGATTTCCGAGAGGTCCTTGAGAAGACCGAGACGCTCGTTCGCCACGATGAGGAGTTCCGCGGGATAGACCGAGTCGGCCCGGGCCTTGCCCCAGCTCACCTCGATCAGGCGTTCGTGATCCTCTTCGGAGAGTTGCTTCAAGTTCGGGCAGTCCGCGCGGTGAATCGTGACGCCGCGCCCGCGGGTGACGTAGCCCACGATTTCGTCGGGCGGCACCGGGTGGCAGCAGCGCGCGAGCTGCGTCAAAAGCGAGTCGACGCCCACGACGAGCACCTGTCCCGAGGCTTTCGTGGGTTTCGCCGCGCTCACGAGCGACGGTTCCTCCTCCTTGGGCGCCTCCTTTTCGGGCATCACGGCCTGCTGCAGCGCCGTAATCGAAAGTTCGTCCTTCGCAAAGGAAAGGCAGAGGTTGTCGACCGAATCGAAGCCGAGGCGCTTGGCAAGCGCTTCAAGCTTGACGGCGGTCTTCCCCAAGCGCGCGAGTTCCTTGTCGATGCGTTCGCGCCCCTCGGCGATCTGGCGCTGCGTGAGCTGCGCGTTGAACCACTGCCGCACCTTGTTGCGCGTGCGGGGGCTCGCCGCGTAGCCGAGTTCGGGGTTGAGCCAGTCGCGGCTCGGCTGACCGACCTTCCCGGCGATGATTTCGACCGTCTGGCCCGTCTGCAGTTTGTAGTTGAGGGCCACCATGACGCCGTCGACCTTGGCGCCCTTCATGCGGTGACCGAGTTCGGTATGGACGAGATAGGCGAAGTCGACGGGGGTCGCCCCCTGCGGGAGCTCCACGACGCGCCCCTGAGGCGTGAGGCAGTAGACGTGGTCGTCCTGCACCGCCTCCCCACCTTCGGGCTTCGTCATGTCGCTTCGCCACGCAAGAAGCTGTCGCAGCCACGCCACGCGCTGTTCGTCCGCGGCCGAGGCGCCGAGCGAATTCCCCGCTTCCTTGTAGCGCCAGTGCGCGGCCACGCCGAGTTCGGCGAATTCGTGCATCGCGCGCGTACGAATCTGAATTTCGATGGGCCGCCCCGCCTTGTCCGTCACGACGGTGTGGAGCGACTGATAGCCGTTCGGCTTCGGGTTCGCGATGTAGTCGTCGTACTCCTTCGAGAGGATCGGAAACTCTTCCTGGACGATCGAGAGCACCGTGTAGCACTCTTCGACCGTCCCGACGATGATGCGCACGGCCCGGATGTCAAAGAGCTGATCGAAGCGCAGGTGCTTTCGCTGCATCTTCTTCCAGATGGAATAGATGTGCTTCGGGCGCCCCGAGACGTCCGCCGTGATGTGGTTCTGGCGCAAAAGCTCCTGAATGCGGGCGACCGCCTTGTTGATGAGTTCGATGCGCTCGGCGCGGTTCCCCTCGAGTTCGCGCGCGATGGCGTGGTACTCCTCGGGGCGCGTGAAGCGAAGCGACAGGTCTTCGAGCTCCCACTTGATCTGCCAGATACCGAGGCGGTTGGCAAGAGGCGCGTAGAGCGCGAGCGTGTCCTCGCCGTAGGCGCGGCTCTGCTCGCCCTTGCTCGAAGCGAACCAGCGAAGCGTCTGCAGGCGGCTCGCAAGCTTCAGGAGCACAACGCGCAGATCCTTGCACATGGCAAGGAGCATGCGGCGCGCCGTTTCCGGATCGGTGCGGGCGGCGTCTTCGCCGCGCGTGCGGTTCGAGAGATCGTTGATGCGGCCGAGTTCCTGCACGAGACGGTTTACGTTCGCGCCGAAACTCTTTTCGATCCATTCGCCCGAATTCTGCACAATGGCGGGCACGCAAAAGAGATAGGCCGCGGCCACGAGTTCGGGGTCGTTTCGAAAGCCCCGCAGGATTTCGGCGATGCCGTCGGCATGCGCCAGGGCGCTTTCGCCCGTGGAAAGCGTTACGTTTTTATAGAGAGGCTCCGCCAGAGTGCGGGCCAAATTCACATCGATCGTCGGCGCTGCTGCTTCGGTCGTCACAGCTCCCTCCTTCCTTTTCGGCGATACGTTCTTCTTCACCGTGTCCGAAAAGTATAGAGAAGATTCTCAGGAGAAGAGCGGTGACGAAATCCATGGGTTGTTTCAAAGCGTAGGGCGGGAAGGAAGTCCTCCCGCCCCGCTCGGGAAAGTCCCAAGCCTCAGTACTGACGGCCGACCGTGATCATCCAGCTTCGGCTCTCATACCCGTCGGCTCCGCCCGCAAAGCGTCCCGACGCCGCAAAGCGGTAGTTGCGCCAAGTGCCGCGCAAGCCGAAGGCCCCTTCCCCGCGCACGCGGGCGAGCTTGTTCCCGCGCCACGAGTCGGAGAGCTCTTTCGAGGCCCAGGGCGCCTCGATGCGACCCTTGCGCCGCAGTTCTCCCGCGTAGCCCCAGGCGCTCAGCTCGGCAAAGCCCGTCCACCCTTCGAGCCACTTCACGTTCGGGAAAAGACCGCCCTCCCAGCGGGCGCCCAGACCCAGACTCGCGAAGATTCTCTCATCGGTCTTCTCGCGCACGATCGCGTCGCCCGAGGCCTCCCACTCGTGGGTGTAGTCGGACATCCGATGAAGCGCCGCAGCCCCGAAGACGCGCCAGGCGTCGTCCGTTCCCACAGGCAACGAATAGAGTCCCCCGAGCGTGGCAAGCTTCGGGTTCACGTCCCGAGCCGAGAGATAGACGTCGGACGAAGGCGAGTAGTGCAGGTCTTCCGTCGCCTCGGACCAGTCCGCAAAAAGAAGCGCGTCGCCGCGTCCGACGGGACGCTGCCACCAGAGCGCAATCCCCGTCACGGTCGAATCGGCTTCGGTGCCGTAGTGCGTCCCCACAGTCGTCGTGCGGTCTTCGTAGCGCATCATCGCCCCGAACGCGTCGTCGCCCCGGGACCAGACGCCCGCAAGTCGAAAGCCCGTGCGGTCGGTTTCGCGTCGGTCGGCCGGACGCTTGTGGGCGGACGTCTCCGACTCGGTCGTACCGTCCGTCACCTCCACCCAAAACGAGAGTCCCAGGGGATCCGCGGGATTGCGAAGTTTCTTCCGTTCTTCGGGCGTCGCCTTCTCCCAAGCCTTTTCATAAGCCTTGCGGTCGGCCTCGCTCACCCAAAGCGGCAAAACGGGCTTCGCGGCCTTTCCCACTCGCCAAAGCACCGGCGCGAGACTTGAGACGTCGTTCGTCATGTCTTCTTCCAGCCCCGTGCGCAAATGCGCGGTCGCCATGTATTCCACGGCGGGTCCGAGGTCGTAACCGAAGGCAGCGGTCGCAAAGAGTTCGTCCTGCAGAAAGTCCAAGAGAGCCGGGGGCATCCACCGATCGTCCATCGCTTCAACGAGCTTTGTCGCGAAACCGGCGAGCGGTCCCGTATGCCGAGCTCTGTACGTCGTAAAAGTCACGTCGGCGCCCGAAACGACGAAGTTCCCGAAAAGATTGCTACCAGGTCGACACACCGTCAGGTTTTCGAGCCCCGTCAAGGTCAGGCCATTGCCGAAAAGCGCGTGCCAGTCCTTCTGCGTCTGCGAAAACGTTTCGTCGTCGACGAGTACGAGCGCGCCCGGATCAAAGGAGACGTTTCCCTGACCGTACAAATGTGATTCCTGACCGGAAAGCGCTCCGGTAACGATGAGCCGCGCGTCGCCGCCCACGGCGATGTTCGCCCCCGACGAGGCATTTCCCAGGATGAAGGAAACGTTGTCCTTCACCTCAAAGGAGCCGTCGACCCAAAGTGTCGGACGGGCGAAGTCTCGACTGTTAATCCGATCCCATTGCGAGAAGTCGGGAAAAACCTCTTCCTGCACCTCCGGATCCGACACCACGACGGCCGCGCACCTGCCGGCATGAACGGAAAAACGTCCGCCAAAGTCGTCGAAAGCATTCCGATCGAGCCGCAGCAGCGTCGGCGGAGCCCCCGCGAACTCATCCGAAGTCGAGGCTTGCAGATCGACGGCGAGCCTCGACGAGGCGTCGCCGGACACCCGAAGAAATTCAACGTCGGACGATGCCCCTCCCTCGCCGTCGGGCGAGCCCTTCAAGATCAACGCGTTTTCTCCGGAGAGGTGTACGTTGAGCTGCACTTCAATCGTTCCTTCCTCCCAGACGTCGCTCCGGTTTTGGAACTCAACGGTTTTGAAAGGGATCGTTTCCCGCGGGATCGGCGACGAAAGAAAAGCGGAGGAAGACGGAAGCGCTCTCGTCGGAAGCGTCGAGAGGGAATCAATGGACGAAGCGGCCGCGGCGGCGCTCAAAGAGAGAAAAACGCCCGAGAGCGTCAGAACGAAGCTTCGTCGGGCGAAGGATGGTTGTGCGTTTGGCACGGCGGTCTCCTTTTCGTTGGAAAAGAGCGGCCGCCATCCAACGTTTGTTCTTAACGTCCGGCAAGCCGCGGAAAAGCAGCTCGCGCATTGTCGGTACTCTGGCGCGCGGCCTCTCCAAGGCTCACGCCCCGAAGTTGCGCGGCGAGCCGGCCGTATTCGGCGAGATCCGCGGGTTCGGTGCGCAGTTCGCCCCGGTCCCGTCGGGCGGAGGACGGCATGTCGGGAGCGTCCGTTTCGAGCACCCAGGCCCAGTCCGGCACTTCGGAGAGATGTCGGCGGATGCGGCGGCTCCCTTCGTAGGTCGCAGCGCCGCCGAATCCCAGTCGAAAGCCGAGCGACAGGAAGGCCTCGCGCTCGACGTCGGAGCCGTTGAAGGCGTGGATGACGCCCGTCACCCCGCGGCGGCGCCGCAGATACTTGAGCACCCGGGAGGCGGTCTTTCGCACGTGCACGGACACCGGCAATGCAAGCTTCGCGGCGAAGTCTAGCTGTCGGGCAAAGAACGCCTCATCCCGTGTTTGCGGGTTCTCTTCGAGTCCGATTTCGCCGATTCCGACAAAAAGAGGATCGTCGAGCGACCGGTTGAGCCTCTCCCAGAGGAGATTTAGGTCTTCGTATCTTGACTGGTCGACATATAGCGGATGGATGCCCAAGGTGTAGTGAATTTGCAACTTTTGCGCCCGCGACACCACCCGATCCCAATCCGCCGCACAGCCCGCCGTGATGATTGCATCCGTGACGCCGAGGCTTTTCGCCTTCTCCCACAGCTCTTCGATGTCCTCGTCGAAGATGTCGACCTGCAGGTGGTTGTGCGTGTCGATCCAGCCGACTTCACTCATGGATTCGTCCCGAAAGCAACGTGACCGTGCGGTCGCACCGCGCCGCAAGCGCTCGGTCGTGCGTCACGATCACGATCGCCGTTCCCTTCTCGCGCGCGAGCGACAAAAAGAGATCGAACACCGCCGAAGCCGTCTCTTCGTCAAGATTTCCCGTCGGCTCATCTGCAAGAATAAATGCCGGCTCGTTTATAAGTGCCCTTCCTATGGATACTCTTTGCTGCTGACCTCCTGACATTTGACCTGGCAGATGTTTTGCCCGTTTCTCAAGACCCAGCATATTCACAATCTCAGAAAGCCGTTCCTTATTCTCTTTTCTTCCATCTAATTTCCATGGCAGCGCAATATTTTCCTCCGCAGTAAGAGTCGGGATCAGATTATAAAACTGATAAACAATTCCCAGATTTCTTCTGCGGAAAATTGCAAGTTCATCCTCGCTCATGGATTGTATCTCATTTCCATCAATGATAATAGAACCGCTTGTCGGATGATCAATTCCGCCAATCATATTCATAAGTGTCGATTTCCCGGAACCGGATGCTCCGATGATTGCAACAAATTCTCCTCTTTCTACCGAAAAAGACACATGATCAAGCGCAATCACTTCCGATTCACCTTCACCATATTTCTTTGTTAATTCCTTCACTTCTAAAACAGCCATTGCATTTCTCCTTGTTTTAAATACCATCTTATAGACAATTGCGAAACTCCTCATAATCTTCTTTAAATTGTTCAAAATTAACAAAAACATTCAAGACACGCT
>ENA-OPCB01001168-OPCB01001168.1-human-gut-metagenome-genome-assembly--contig:-NODE-1168-length-16026-cov-2.734519_pt1 | contig 16026 bp, 13 predicted proteins | sample MGYA00241561_ERZ501473 | MGnify/ENA primary metagenome ERZ501473 (study PRJEB25962, sample SAMEA2042519) | human gut metagenome | biome: human gut; feature: human-associated habitat; material: faeces... | reverse complement strand
GCCCCGCGCGGTGGGCGCACAGCTTGCCAAAATATCCTACGCGGTGTTCCTTGTGCATCACGTTCTGATCCAGGAGTTGGCCGCGCACTTTGATCTGGCGGTGCTGTCCCGCCGGGACACGGCGTTTTTGTTTGTCGTCTATCTGGCCGCAACATTTGCCGCAGCGCACGCGTTGCTCTGGCTGCAAAGAACGCTGCGCACCGGCCTTGCCGCCTTGTGCCCCCAAATATAAAGCTCCGCCCGCTGTTTCCACAAAAACAGCGGGTATTTTTTTAACATTGTGCGCCCGCGCCCTCTGTACAAAAACGGGCGGGTACGGTATAATAGAAAATAATGTTTGAAACTAGGAAAGGGGCGTTCCACTGTGTCCGAATTCTCTGTTTCCCTTGCAAAATTGGCCGAGGAAGCCAACCTGACGATTGCCTACACCCCCTGTGAGCTGGATAAAATTCAGGTCACAGCCACCGAGGTCTACCGTCCGGGCATCCTGCTGGCCGGTTACTACGAAAACTTTGACAGCAAACGCATCCAGATCATCGGCCTGACCGAGATGTCCTATCTGGATGAGCTGTCCACCTCACTGCGCAACACCCATCTGGAAAAGCTGTTCTCCTTCCAGCCGCCGGCCATCGTGCTGACCCGCGGCATGCAGCCGCTTTCGGAAATGATGCAGTTTGCCAAGCAGTACGGTGTACCGATCCTGATGTCCACCGAGATGACGTCCGCCCTGATGGGGCAGCTCATCACGACCCTGAACACCGAGCTGGCCCCCCGCATCACCCGCCACGGCGTGCTTGTCGAGGTCTACGGCGAGGGCATCCTGATTCTGGGCGATTCCGGTGTCGGCAAGAGCGAGACGGCCATTGAGCTCGTCAAGCGCGGCCACCGCCTGATCGCTGATGATGCGGTTGAGCTGCGCCGGGTATCCTACCGCAAAATTTTGGGCACCGCGCCCGCCAACATCCGCCACTTTATTGAGCTGCGCGGCATCGGCATTATCAACGTGGCGCGGGTGTTCGGCATCGGCTCGGTCCGTTCGAGTGTCGAAGTCGAGATGGTCGTCCAGCTCGAGCCCTGGGACCGCACCAAGAACTATGACCGCACGGGCCTGGAGACGGAGTATTACGACATCCTCGGTGTCAAGGTGCCCAGCATGCTCATTCCCGTTATGCCGGGCCGTAACCTGGCCGTCATTCTGGAAACGGCTGCCATCAACAACCGCCAGAAGGAGATGGGCTACAACGCCGCCAAGGAACTGCTGACTCAGCTGGGCCTGGCAGACGACATTACAAAATAAAAGAGGTTTTTCCGTTCCATGCAGATGATCGCAGACCTGCACACGCATACCCTGTGCGCAACGCACGCATACAATACTTTTACGGAAATGGCCGCAGCCGCTAAGGAGATCGGCTACTGCGCGCTGGCTGTGACCGACCATGCGCCCGCCATGCCGGATTCGCCCCACGCCTGGCACTTCCAGAACTGGAGCGCGATGCCCCGGGAAATCGGAGGTGTCGTCATGCTCTACGGAGCGGAGGCCAACGTCATGGACACCAAAGGCGGGCTGGACCTTTCGGAAAGCCAGCTCAAAGCGCAGGATTGGGTCGTCGCATCCATCCATAGCTCCTGCGTGCCGGGTCTGCTGACCCGCAGGGAGGCTAACCGCCTCTGGCTGGCTGTGGCCGAGAACCCCTATGTCGACATCATCGGTCACTCCGAGCAGGAAAACTACCGCTATGACTACGACCTTGTCACGAAGGCATTTGCCCGAAATCACAAGGTCGTGGAGCTGAACGGCAACTCGTTCAACGTTCGCAGGGACGGCATCCCCAATATGCGCGCCCTGCTGCGGGCCTGCCTTGCCAACGGCTGTCATATTTCAGTGGACAGTGATGCCCACAGCACCCACCAGCTGCAGCACGGCCTGACGGCCCTCTACGCCATGCTGGAGGAAATGCAGTTCCCGCAGGAGCTGATCGTGAACGCGACGCGGGAAAATCTGGTACAGGAATTACAACTGCACGGCAAGCCCTGTGCAGAAGAAATAGGAGGAATTCTGTTATGAGCAAATACACGATTGGTATCGACCTGGGCGGCACCACAATGACCGCCGGTATTGTCAACGAAAATTATGAGATCGTCGGCAAGCTGACATGGGCCACCCGTCTGCCGCGCCCGGCGGAGGATCTGGAAAAGGCACTGGCCGACCTGTGCCGCACCGTGGCCCGGGATAATAAGGTCGATTTTGCCGACATCAAATATGTCGGCATCGGCACGCCCGGCAGCGTGAACTTTACCACTGGCTTCGTAGGCTTCAACACGAACTTCGGCTATTACGACTGGAACCTCGGCCCTGACCTCGAGGCCCTGCTCGGCTGCAAGGTCTATGTCGAGAACGACGCCAACGCCGCCGCCTACGGCGAGTACATTGCGGGCGGTGCAAAGGGGTACAACGATGCGGTCGTCATTACTTTAGGCACCGGCATCGGCAGCGGCATTATCCTGGGCGGCAAGATTTTGCGCGGCTTCAACTTCGCCGCCGGTGAAATGGGTCACAACGTCATTGTCAAGGACGGCATCCAGTGCACCTGCGGACGCAGGGGCTGCTGGGAGCGCTACGCCTCCGCCAGCGCACTGACCCGCGAGACGAAGGCCGCCATGCAGGCCGACAAGAACACCATTATGTGGAAGATGACCCAGGACATCGACCACGTCAACGCCAAGCTGGCCTTTGATGCCGCTGCCAAGGGCGACGAGACCGCCCGGAAGGTCATCGACAGCTGGATCGAGTATGTCGGCGTCGGCATCGCCAATGTCATCAACACGTTCGAACCGGAGGTCATCTGCATCGGCGGCGGTGTGTCCAACCAGGGCGAGGTCCTGCTGGCCCCTGTCCGCGCCTATGCGGAGAACGAGACCCGGAACATCACCACCGGCAAGTTCCCGGTCATCTGCGCCTGCCAGCTGCACAACGATGCAGGTGTGATCGGCGCTGCCGCACTGGGCAGTTCCATTTGATAAAACGCTGATACTACGGAGGTTTCCATGCAGGAACAGACGATCACGGCTCTGTGCGCGGCGCTGACGGCACAGCAGCTGCCCTTTGCGCAGGGGGAGCCGCTGGCCCCCCACACGACGTTTAAGATCGGCGGCCCGGCAGCCTTCTGGTGTACGCCCCGGGATGCAGAGCAGCTGCGCCGCACCCTGCAGCTCTGCCGGGAAAACGGTGTCCGCGTCTACCTGCTCGGCAACGGCTCCAACACACTGTTTGACGATGCCGGGTTTGACGGCGCGGTCATTGACATGCGCGGCCTGTCCGGGATGGAAAACTCCGGCCTTGAGACGGACGCGGTGCGCATCACCGCCGGGGCCGGGCAGACGCTGGGGCGGCTGTGCAGCAAGGCGCAGACGCTGGGCCTGACGGGTCTGGAATTTGCCTGCGGTATTCCCGGGACGGTGGGCGGTGCGGTCTATATGAACGCCGGTGCCTACGGCAGTGAGCTGAAGGACGTGCTGGAGAGCGTGACCTTCCTTGACAGTGATTTGCAGCTGCGCACACTGCCTGCGGCAGACCTGGCCATGGGCTACCGCACGAGCATTTTTGAGCAGAACCCCGACTGGTGCATCCTATCGGCCACGGTGGTGCTGCACCGCGGTGACGGAGCCGCTGTGCTGGCCCGTATGCAGGAGCTGCTGGGCAAGCGCAGGGAAAAGCAGCCCCTTGAATGGCCGAGCGCCGGCAGCACCTTCAAGCGGCCCCAGGGCGCGTTTGCGGGCAAGCTGATCGAGGATTGCGGCCTGCGGGGCTTTACCGTGGGCGGCGCACAGATCAGTGAAAAGCACTGCGGCTTTGTCATCAACCGCGGCGGCGCGACCTGCGCCGACGTGGTCACACTGACCGAGCAGGTCCGGCAAATTGTTGAGGCCAGGACCGGCTTTGTGCTGGAACGCGAAATTCGCGTGGTAAAATAAGAGAGCGGTGGGGAAGATGAATTTTCTGATCGTGACCGGCCTTTCCGGCGCGGGCAAGTCGATGGCTGTCAACGCGCTGGAGGACATCGGCTTTTTCTGCATTGACAATATCCCGGTGGCGCTGCTGCCGCGTATCGTGGACTTCGCCCTGCAGGGCGAAAACCAGCTGAACCGCGTCGCCGTCGTCATGGACGTGCGCGGCGTGCGCAGCATTGAAAAGCTGCAGGAAGCGCTGGCCGACCTTGATGAAAAAAAGATCGAATACGATATTCTTTTTCTGGATGCCAACGATGCAGCCATTCAGCGCCGCTACAAGGAGACGCGCCGCCAGCACCCGCTGGCCGCCGCCGAGAAAATTCCCATCACCGAGGCCATCGCGCGGGAACGCCGCCTCCTGCAGCCGCTGCGCGATAAGGCAAAATATGTCATTGACACGTCGCTGCTCTCGGCGGCGCAGAACCGGGAGCGGGTGTGCAGCCTGTTCCTGGACAAGGGCGAAAGCCCGATGGAGCTGATGGTCGTATCCTTCGGCTTCAAGTACGGGCTGCCGCAGGAGGCAGATCTCGTGCTCGATGTGCGCTGCCTGCCGAACCCCTTCTATGTGCCGGAGCTCAAGCACAAGACCGGTCTGGATCAGGAGGTCGTTGACTACGTCATGGCCTCCGAGGAGTCGCAGGGGCTGCTGCACCGCTATGAGTATATGCTCGAATACGCGCTGCCGCTCTACGTGAAGGAGGGCAAGAGCCAGCTGATGATCGCGGTGGGCTGCACCGGCGGCAAGCACCGCTCCATCACCTTTGCGCGTAAGATCGGTGAATTTTGCAAGAAGCTCGGCTACGCACCCAGCGTACAGCACCGCGACGTGAACCGAAGTCTATAATAAGGGAGAACACCGCCTTGAGCTTTTCTCAAGAAGTGAAAAACGAAATACTGCGCCGCAAAATTTCAAAGCCCTGCTGCAACGTGGCCGCCGCGTATGCGGTGGCCTGTTTTGGCAAATACTTTGATGACCGCGGCGTTGTTCTGCAAACCGAAAATGAGGGCGTTGCCCATTTTGCCCAAAAGCTCTACCGCCGCTGCGGTGTGCAGGGGACGGTCATCAGCAAGGAGCGCCCCACCGGCCCCGTGTATGAGTTTAGCGTGAAGGACCCTGACGAGGTCGCCAAAATGCTGGCGCTCTTTGGCCACACCGGCAAGGAGCCGACCCTGCGCATCCGCCCGGAAAACTTCAAATGCCAAAACTGTATGCAGGCGTTCATCGCCACGGCGTTTCTGTGCTGCGGCACGATGACAGACCCCGAAAAGAGCTATAATCTGGAGTTCCTCTCCACGCGGCATTACCTTTCCCAACAGCTGGAGGCCATGCTGGCGGAGCATAACTTCCACCCGCACCGCGCACTGCGCAAGGGCGCGAACACGATCTACATCAAGGCGGCGGATCATATCGAGGACCTGCTGACCTTTATGGGCGCGGGCGGCGCGGCCATGCGTATCATGGACCAGCGCATGTATAATGAAATGCGCAACAAGACGAACCGCCTTTCCAACTGCGAGACGGCCAACATCAGCAAAAGCGTGAATGCCGCCGTGCAGGTGCAGCTGGCGATTGAAAAGCTGCAGGCAGCGGGGGCGCTGAACACCCTGCCCGAGACCCTGCGCCACACCGCCAGGCTGCGGATGCAGTACCCAGACCTGCCGCTGGCCAAGCTGGCGCAGAAGTTTGACCCGCCGGTCAGCAAGGCCGGGCTTTCCCACCGCATGAAGAAGATCCAGGAGGCCGCCGCCCGTCTGGATGCTGCCCCGGAGCCTACCGAAAAGGAAGCAACGAATGCCTGAAACGACCCAAAGACAATTTACCCACCTGCATGTGCATACCGAGTACAGCCTGCTGGACGGTGCCTGCCGCATTGACCAGCTGATGGATCGGGTGAAGGGGCAGACGGCGTGTGCCATCACGGATCACGGCGTCATGTACGGCTGTGTGGCGTTTTTTGACGCCGCCAAGGCCGCAGGCATCAAGCCGATCATCGGCTGTGAGGTCTATGTGGCGACCCGCACCCGGTTTGACAAGGTCAACCGCATCGACGGCAACAACCACCTGATTTTGCTGTGCAAAAATGAGACAGGCTACAAGAACCTTATCAAGATGGTCTCCGCCGGCTTTACCGAGGGCTTTTACTCAAAGCCCCGCATCGACAAGCAGCTGCTGGAAAAATACCACGACGGCCTGATCTGCCTGTCTGCTTGTCTCGCGGGCGAGATCCCCAAAGCACTGCTGGCGGGGGACTACGACCGCGCCAGGCAGACGGCCCTGTGGTACCGTGACCTGTTTGGTGCGGAAAACTACTATATCGAATTGCAGGACCACGGCCTTGAGGAGGACCAGGCCGTGCTGCCGCAGCTCATCCGCTTGGCGCGCGAGACCGGCATCCCGATGGTCGCAACGAACGACGCCCACTACATCACAAAAGAGGACGCCAAGATGCAGAGCATTCTGCTGTGCATCCAGACCGGCAAGACCATCAACGATGTGGACCGCATGGAGTTCCAGACCGACGAGTTCTACCTGAAATCCACCGACGAGATGTACGACCTGTTCTCGATGGTGCCGGAGGCCTGCGAGAACACGAACAAAATTGCCGAGCAGTGCAATTTCGAGTTCACCTTTGGCGAGACAAAGCTGCCGTACTTCAAGGCCCCGGACGGCATGGAGAACCAGGAATACTTTGAAAAGCTCTGCTGGGACGGCCTCGAGCGCCGCTATCCCGGCAGGGTCACGGACGCTTTGAAGGAGCGCCTGACCTATGAGATCAATGTCGTCAAGACGATGGGCTACACGAACTACTACCTTATCGTCTACGACTTTATCAACTACGCCAAAAGCCACGACATCCCCGTCGGACCGGGCCGTGGCTCCGGCGCGGGCAGTCTGGCGGCCTACTGCGTCGGCATCACCGACATAGACCCCATCCGGTACAATCTGATTTTTGAACGCTTCCTGAACCCCGAGCGCGTCTCAATGCCCGACTTTGACGTTGACTTCTGCTACGAGCGCCGTCAGGAGGTCATTGACTACGTCAACGAGAAGTATGGCCGCGACCATGTGGCCCAGATCGTGACATTCGGTACAATGGCCGCCCGCGCCGCCGTGCGCGATGTGGGCCGCGTTATGGGCATGAGCTATCAGGATGTGGACCGTGTGGCAAAGCTCATCCCCACAGACCTGAAAATGACGCTGAAAAAGGCGCTGGAGGTCAGCCCCGACTTAAAGACGCTGTACGACGCCGACAATCAGGTACATGAGCTGATCGACACCTCGCTGAAGGTCGAGGGCATGCCGCGCCACGCCTCAACCCACGCGGCGGGCGTCGTCATCACCCGTGACCCCGCTACCGAGTATGTGCCGCTGTCCACCAACGACGGCCTGCCCGTGACCCAGTTCAACATGGTGGAGATCGAGCGTCTGGGTCTTTTGAAAATGGATTTTCTGGGTCTGCGCACGCTGACGGTCATCCATGATACCGAGCTGGCCGTGCGCCGCAAGGACCCGGATTTCCGCGTTGCGAACCTCGACTATGACGATCCCGACACCTACGCGATGCTGGCAAAGGGCGAGACCGAGGGTATCTTCCAGCTTGAATCCACGGGCATGACGCAGGTGCTTGTCGGCATGCGCCCGAAAAACCTCGAGGACATTATCGCACTGATCTCGCTCTACCGCCCCGGCCCGATGGACTCTATTCCGACCTATCTGCGCAACCGCAAGGACCCGTCCCATGTGATCTATAAGACGCCGCAGATGGCGCACATCGTCGATGTCACGAACGGCGTTGTCATCTATCAGGAGCAGGTCATGCAGATCTGCCGCGAGCTGGCCGGCTTCAGCTTCGGCCAGGCTGATAACGTCCGCCGCGCCATGAGTAAAAAGAAGCTCAAGGTCATGGAGGCAGAGCGTGAGCACTTCGTCCATGGCTGCAAGGAGCCGGGCAAGGAGTGTGCAGGCTGTGTTGCCAACGGCGTGCCGGAAAATATCGCCAACGAAATTTACGACGATATGATCAGCTTTGCGTCGTATGCGTTCAACAAATCCCACGCCGCCTGCTACGCCTACGTGGCGTTCCAGACTGCGTATTTGAAATGCCACTACCCGCATGAGTTCATGGCGGCGCTGCTGACGAGCGTGCTCGACAACACATCCAAGGTCATTGAGTACACGACGGAGTGCCAGCGCTTGGGGATAAAGGTCCGGCAGCCTGACATCAACGTGTCGCGCGGCGGCTTCACGGCGGACGGCGAGCGGATCCGCTTTGGCCTGAACGCTGTCAAGAGCGTGGGCCGCGACCTGATCGAGGCCGTCATTAAGGAGCGTGCCGAGCGCCCCTATAGCAGCCTCTATGACTTCTGCAAGCGGCTGCACGGCACGGGTCTCAACCGCCGCGCGCTGGAGAACCTTGTCAAAGCCGGTGCATTCGATACTCTGGAGCCGACCCGCCACGGTATGCTCGAGAGTGTCGAGGGTATTCTGAGAAGCGTTGAGACCGACGCCCGCCAGAATCTGGACGGCCAGATGGACCTGTTCGGCCTGATGGGCGGAGGAGAGGACGAGAAACCCGCAAACGACTATAAGGTCCCGAACCTGCCGGAATATTCCGCCTCTGATCTGCTGAAAATGGAGAAGGAGGTCTCCGGCCTCTACCTGTCCGGTCATCCGCTGGACGCCTACCGTGCCCAGATCGCGCAGGTTTCCACCTGCACGATTGCTCAGCTGCTGGGCGAGGACGCAAAGCAGTTTGACAACCAGACGGTGACGCTTGTCTGCACAATCGTCAAAAACAAGATCATGACCACCAAGTCCAACACGCTGATGGCCTTTACCACCGTCGAGGACCTGACCGGCAGCATGGAGCTGCTGGTGTTCCCGCGCATCCTGGCCGAGTGCCGCGCGGCCTTGCAGGAAAACGCCGTTGTGGTCGCCAATGGCCGCGTCTCCGTCAAGGAGGACGAGGCCGCCCGCCTGATCGTCGAGGGCGTGCAGCCCATCGAGACCTACGACCCCGGTAAAAACTTTGGCATGAACCGCGTGGAGCGCGTCAAGCGTGAGACAAGCGGGGGAGGGGCCGCCGGGTATTTCCTGACCGTACCCTCCCGCGACAGTGCGCAGATGCACAAGGTAGAAAACCTGCTCTGCAACATTTTCGACGGGGGCACGGTGCGGGTGTATTTCCGCTTCCAAGATACCGGCAGGGCCATGCTGGCGCGGCACATGGCGGTAAAGGATGACCCGCTTCTGCGCGCTGAATTGGAGCGCATTTTGGGCAAGGACTGCGTAAAAGTTCAGGATGTTGAATGCTCTGCAAAATAAATCCATACGTTTTGCGCGATTTATCCATAATTTCAGGGCGCAAAGTGTGGTATAATGTGTATGGTCGCGAGATTGTTAAAAATTTATTGTAACGTGATGACCACGCCTGAATAAATCGTAATGGTTCAGGCGGGTCCATAGTTCCCGAAATAGGAGGGGCTCGCTTTATGGCTAAGGAAATCAAAACGATCGGTGTGCTCACCAGCGGCGGTGACGCACCTGGCATGAACGCTGCTGTGCGTGCCATTGTTCGTGCAGGCATCAGCAAGGGCTACCGCATGATGGGCATCCAGCGTGGTTACAACGGCCTGATCAACGGCGAAGTTTATGAAATGAACGTCCGCAGCGTATCGGAGATCATCCACCGCGGCGGTACGATTCTGTATACCGCGCGCTGCCTGGAGTTCAAGACGAAGGAAGGCCAGGCCAAGGGTCTTGCCCGCTGCAAGGAGCTGGGTATCGACGCACTGGTCGTCATCGGCGGTGACGGCTCCTTCATGGGCGCCCGTGCGCTGGCCAACCAGGGCATTCCCTGCATCGGCCTGCCCGGCACCATCGATAACGACATCGCCTGCAGCGAATACACCATCGGCTACGATACGGCTATGAATACCGCTGTCGAGGCCATCGATAAGCTGCGCGACACCACCCAGAGTCATGACCGTTGCTCTGTCGTTGAGGTTATGGGCCATCATGCCGGTTATATTGCCCTGAACGTCGGTATCGCTACCGGCGCTGTGGCTGTCCTGCTGCCTGAGATCCCGTTTGATTTTGAGCGCGATATTCTCGAGCGTATGCGCCAGACCCAGGTCACGGGCAAGAAGCACTTCATTATCATCGTGTCCGAGGGCGTTGTCGGTGCGCAGGAGCTGGCCAACCAGATCCAGGCGGCCACCGGCGTTGACTCCCGTGCAACCGTTCTGGGCCACATCCAGCGCGGCGGCTCCCCGACGGTCCGTGACCGCGTGAACGCCTCGCTGATGGGCTACCACGCCATTGACCTGCTGGACAAGGGCATCTACAACCGTGTTGTTGCCGTTTCCGGCGACAAGATCGTTGACTACGATGTCAACGTTGCACTGTCCATGCACAAGACGATTGACCGCGATATGATCGAGATCGCCAAAGCAATCTCCATCTAAAAGTACAGCTTGCAGGGCCGCATTCCGCAGGGAATGCGGCCTTTTGGCATTGTGAAACTTTTTTATAAGATTTTTGCAAAAACCTGTTGACATTTGAAAAAAGGTTTGCTATAATAGCAAACGTCGTCAGGAGCGAACGCACCGAGGCGACGCCAGCTATGGGGGATTAGCTCAGCTGGGAGAGCGCTTGCATGGCATGCAAGAGGTCACCGGTTCGATCCCGGTATTCTCCACCACAAAGACCTGTCAGAGAATTCTGGCAGGTCTTTTTTACATATTCGATTATTAGCGCACCCTGCATGCAAAGAACCCATCCGCTTTGTCACACGCCGCGTAAAACACCTCGCCATGCTGGCCGATGCCCTGCGCGTGGAGCCGGGCGTCCAGCCAGCGCTCGTCTCGGCCTGCAGCCTTTAAATTGTCCTGCATGAGATGGCCGTCTATAATCAGGTCATACCAGGTGCTGGCGGCGTCCGGGTGCAACTGCATATCGTCGGGCGTCAGGGGACGGTTGCAGCTTTTGGGCAGAAAGCTGATCTGGCCGTTTGTCTCTAAAATTGCCGTTTCTATTTCGTTCGGGTCAAAGTACCCGGCCACGCGGGCCTGACCTAGGAACTCGTTCACGTCGATGGCAGCGCGCTGCAGGCTGCTTTTCAGGATAACACCGTCGTCCATCAAAATCAGGCTGCGTCCGCTCCAAAGGCTGCGCATAGCGTTGCTCTTGCAGGCAGTGTAGTGCACGAACCACGTCACCAGCCCATAGACCATAAGCGCAGAGAAGGGCCGCCACCACTGCTCAAGATTCGTCGCCAGCTCTGCGCCGATGGAACCCACCGTGACGGCGTTCAGGTAGTCGAACGGGCTCATCTGCGCAATCTGCCGCTTGCCGCCCGAGCGGGTGAAAATAAACATCGCGGCCAGCGACAGCAGGCTCGTCAGCACGACCTGCCCGACCTCCGGAAAAACGTCAGCCATAAAAAACACTCCTCTCTGCGTTAGCTTTTGCGCAGTTATGACCTTTTATGCGGAAAAATCAGTTGACAAGCGGCGCAAAACGGCATATAATAAGCCTGTAAAAAGGAAAATAGCGATGAAAGGACCAATGCCGTCCGTTCCGTCCCTCAGAGAGAAAGCCGTTTGGTGCAAGGCTTTCACGCGGAAGCACGGCAGAGCCACCCCGGAGCTTTCGGCGCAGAGCCGAGCGTACCTGCGGCGTTAACGCAGACACAAAGCGGCAGTGCTGTTGTATTATATTCTTGCGGCGCTGCAAACCGGGTGGTACCACGGAAGCATAACAGCCTTCGTCCCTGTATTGGGGCGTGGGCTGTAATTTTTTTGTGGCGGACCCTGCATCGCAATTTTATGGATTGGAGAACAACACCTATGCAATGGACCGGATTGAACGAGCTTCGCGAAAAGTACCTGCATTATTTTGAGACGAAGGGCCACCTGCGTCTGGGCAGCTTCCCGCTGGTTCCGAAGGATGACCCCAGCCTCCTGCTGATCAACAGCGGCATGGCCCCCATGAAGAAATGGTTCCTCGGCCAGGAGGAGCCGCCGCGGCATCGCGTGACCACCTGCCAGAAGTGCATCCGCACCCCGGATATTGAGCGCGTCGGCATCACGGCCCGCCATGGCTGCTTCTTTGAGATGCTGGGCAACTTCAGCTTCCAGGATTACTTCAAGAAGGAAGTCATTCCCTGGGCGTGGGAGTTCCTGACCAAGGAACTCGAGATTCCCGCTGACCGTCTGTACATCTCGGTTTATCAGGAGGATGACGAGGCCTACGACATCTGGACGAAGGAAGTCGGCATTCCCGAGGATCACATGGTCCGCCTAGGCAAGGAGGACAACTTCTGGGAGCACGGCTCCGGCCCCTGCGGCCCCTGCTCTGAGATTTACTATGACCGCGGCCTGAAGTCCGGTTGCGGCAAGCCGACCTGCGGCGTCGGCTGCGACTGTGACCGCTTCATGGAGATCTGGAACCTCGTGTTCAGTCAGTATGATGCCGACGGCAAGGGCAACTATGAGCTGCTGGCCAAGCCGAACATTGATACCGGCATGGGCCTGGAGCGTCTGGCCGTCGTCATGCAGGATGTCAACAACCTGTTCGAGGTCGATACCGTTGCCGCCGTTTTGCACCACGTCGAGCGCATCTCGGGCAAGAAGTACGGCGAGAACGAGAAGGATGACATCTCCATCCGCGTGATTACCGACCACATCCGTGCCACCGTCTTTATGGCCTCCGAGGGCCGCGGCTACGTCATGCGCCGTCTGCTGCGCCGCGCCGCCCGCCATGGCCGTATGCTGGGCATCAACCGTCCGTTCCTGACCGAGCTGGTCGAAACGGTCATCGAGTCCAGCGAGGCCGGTTACCCCGAGCTGCGCGAGCATGAGTCTTATATCAAGAAGGTCATCGGCACCGAGGAGCTGCGCTTCGGCCGCACCATCGACGCCGGTCTGAACATCCTGACCGGCATGATGGGCCGCCTGAAGGAGGCCCATGAGAAGGTCCTGTCCGGTGTCGAGGCGTTCAAGCTGAACGATACCTTCGGCTTCCCGCTCGACCTGACCCGTGAGATCGCCGCCGAGGCAGGCTTTGCCGTCGATGAGGCCGCATTCCACATCGAGATGACCAAGCAGCGTGAGCGCGCCCGCGCCGAGCGCCTGGCCAAGGATATTTCCGGTTGGAGCGCTGACCTGTTCGGTGAGCTGACCGCCGAGCCCACACAGTTTGACGGCTACGAGACCCTGTCCGAGAAGGCTAAGGTTTTGGCTCTGTCCGACGGGGAGGAACTCGTCGATGCCATCGCCACCGACGAGGCGGGCGAGGCCAAAGACGGCGTGCTGGTCGTGCTGGACCGTACCCCGTTCTATGCAGAGATGGGCGGCCAAGTCGCTGACCACGGTTATCTTGTCAGCGGCGACGCCAAGCTGAAGGTCACCCAGGTCAAAAAGACCCCGAAGGGCTATTTCGTCCATACCTGTGAGCTGCTGGACGGCACCATCCACGTTGACGACGAGGTCACCGCTTCCGTCGATGAGAAGCGCCGTGCCGCCATCTGCCGCAACCACACCGCCACCCACCTGCTGCAGAAGGCCCTGCGCGAGGTCCTGGGCGAGCATGTCCATCAGGCCGGCAGCTATCAGGACGATCAGATCACCCACTTCGACTTTACGCATTTCAGCGCCGTCAGCCCCGCCGAGCTGGCCGAGGTCGAGCGCCGCGTCAACGAGAAGATTTACGAGGCTCTGCCCGTCACCGTCAAGAACCTGCCCATCGAGGAAGCCAAGAAGATGGGCGCTATGGCTCTGTTCGGTGAGAAGTACGGCAGTGTCGTCCGCGTTGTCGACGCCGGCGGCTGGAGCACCGAGTTCTGCGGCGGCACCCATGTCACGAACACCGCACAGATCGGCTGCTTCAAGATTTTGAGCGAGTCCAGCGTGGCTGCCGGTATCCGCCGCATTGAGGCTACCACCGCCTTCGGCGTGCTGGATCTGCTGGATGACCGCACCGAGATTTTGGCCAAGACCGCTGTTGCCCTGAAGGCCAACAACCTGAAGGACGCTCCTGCCCGCGCCGAGGCACTGGCTGCCGAGCTGAAGGAAACCGCCAAGCAGCTTGAAATCCTGAAGGCCCAGATGGCTGCCGCCAAGATCGACGGCCTGTTTGAGAACGCCGCCGACATCGACGGCGTGCGCATCGTCTCCGCCTACCTGACCGGCACCGGTGCCGATACCCTGCGCGACATGGTCGATAAGGTGCGCGACAAGGCCCCCAACGCCGTGACCGTGCTTATCGGCAGCGACGGTAATAAGACGATGATGGCTGTCGGCGTTTCCAAGAACGCCATGGCCCGCGGCCTGAAGGCAGGTGCCCTCGTCAAGAAGATTGCCGCTATCGCAGGCGGCAACGGCGGCGGCAAGCCCGACTTCGCTATGGCCGGTATCCGCGACACGTCCAAGATCGACGACGCACTGAACGCTGTGCCCGAGATCGTCAAGGCGGAAATGAATCAGTAATTCTTTGCCATAAAATCCACTGCAAAGGAGGAATTCCGGATGGAGGATTGTCTGTTCTGCAAGATCGCCGCAGGTGAGATCCCCTCGAACAAGCTGTTTGAGGACGACAAGCTGCTGGCGTTCTACGACATCGACCCGCAGGCCCCCGTGCATTTTCTCGTCATCCCGAAGCAGCACATTGCGTCTGCCGCAGCCCTGACCGAGGATGACGCCGCGCTGCTGGGCCACATCTACGCGGTCATTGCGCAGCTGTGCAAAAAGCTGGGCGTCGACGAGAGCGGTTACCGCGTTGTGACCAATGTCGGCGCGGACGGCGGCCAGAGCGTTAAGCACCTGCACTTTCATGTGCTGGCCAAGCGCAGCCTTGCATGGCCTCCGGGCTGATGCCGGGCGTTGCACAAAACACTTGTGAATCAATAAAGAGAGGTAAACTAACATGGCAGATACCTATACACTGCACATTGCGGGTCTGACCCGTGAGCTGCCCATCTGCAAGGTCAATGACCACATGGATATTGCCGCTTTCATCATGTTCAGTGATGTGGAGCTGACCGAGGCATGCGCCGCAGCTCTGCTGAAAAAAGCCCCCGAGTTTGACGTGATCCTGACCGCCGAGGCCAAGGGCATCCCTCTGGCCTACGAAATGGCGCGTCAGAGCGGCAAATACTGGATTCCCGCCCGCAAAGGTCCGAAGCTGTATATGCGTGAGCCTGTCATCATCGAGGATCAGTCCATCACGACTGCCGGTAAGCAGACGCTGGTCATCGACAAGAAGGACATCGAGTATATGGACGGCAAGCGCATCCTGATCGTGGATGACGTTATCTCCACCGGCGGCTCCCTGCATGCACTGGAAACGCTGGCCGCCAAGAGCACCGGCACGGTAGTCGGCTGCTGCGCAGCACTCGCTGAGGGCGACGCTGCCAAGCGCACCGACATCTTCTTCCTGGAGCCGCTGCCGCTCTTCCTGCACTAAGCAATGAAACGAAAGCTCGGTTGGTTTGGTCTCGGTTTTGCCGGGGCTGAGCTTGCTGCGGCCATTCTGCCGCCGCTGGTCTGTGTGCCCGCGGCGGCATTTTTGGTATGCCTGGCGCTATTATGGATAAAACGCCGCAGAGACAGCGCCATCCCGGTACTGGGTGCGCTGTGCGGTCTTGCGTGGTTTCTGGTGTTTACCTTTGTATGGGTGCGGCCCGTCAAGGCACTGGCCGGGCAGACCGTGACCTGCACGGCGGTGGTGGAGACGGACGCCGATGCTTCCTACAGCGAAAGCCGCCTGCGCGGTACGCTGCGGTTGACTGAAATTGACGGCAGGGCGGCCAACGTAAAGGTGCAGTGCGCGTCCTTTCCCGGCGAGAGTGCGGGGGAGCGGTTCACTGCAAAATTTGCGCTGACCGAGCTGCCCGACAACAAATACCGCCTGAGCCGCCAAAGCAAGGGTGTCTATTTGCAGGCGGAGTATCTGGGCAGCTACCACCCACTGGACGCCAGCCGCGCGCCGCGGTTTGCGCTGTATCGGCTTCGGCA
>ENA-OPCB01001163-OPCB01001163.1-human-gut-metagenome-genome-assembly--contig:-NODE-1163-length-16062-cov-7.010995_pt1 | contig 16062 bp, 20 predicted proteins | sample MGYA00241561_ERZ501473 | MGnify/ENA primary metagenome ERZ501473 (study PRJEB25962, sample SAMEA2042519) | human gut metagenome | biome: human gut; feature: human-associated habitat; material: faeces... | reverse complement strand
ATGATGGTCATATCGGTCGCTCTGTATATTATCCAGAATACCAGGACTCTTAAGGGAGAGACTGTATAAGCAATTTTATATTGCAATGACTAGAAAAATATTTAGGAGAAGATAGATATAAACAGTAAGTCAAACACACAAACTATGGAGTCTTTAGTCGGTTTAATAAAATTTTAGATAGAAAATAAATCATTCAATGTCATTTAGATAAGGTTTTTTATGACAAAAAGACAGATTGCTTATCTGCCTCATAATGCAGTATAATGGCAACGAGGTTTATGCAACCCGATACATGAAATTCCTATTTCTCTCTGGACGGAGGTGGATAGGATATTTTCGATTGTACCTGACAGGTGTCAGATGCTTTTGTATGAGAAGCATGGACTCTGTTTCGTTACCATCGTGTTTGAGATATGCCCTGCATATGTTTACTGCATTTGAAACGGATTTACTCTGCATCTGGAGCATAAACTGAATATACTCGCGGAAAGAAAGTTTGCGGTTCCTAGTAAAATCACTTTCCGGATTACGGCAGAACATGGAGTGAATTTCATCGAGTTCTGTGATGCAGTTGTCGAGTGTAGATTTTAAATTAGATAAGAAAAAATCAGCCATAATGAGCCTCCTTGAAATATGTTTATAATCAAGGCTTGCGCAACATATATTGGCTTACTTGTCAACTGTTTTTTGTAATATTTTTAAAGTTTTTAGGCATAAAAACAGTGGCTTTCTATGACAGAAAACCACTAAAATGATGCTTAACTGAATGGCATTGCTTTATCACCACTTTGAAAATGGTTGTTTTATGGCGGATAGTCAGACAGTTTTGGATATAAGAGATGATCTGGGAGCAACCATGAATGAATGCAGGGAAGTGACCGAAAAGTACCGCACAGGACGGAGTGCATATTTACGGCTCGGACAGTTGTTTATGAGATTGTTTGCAGGACTATTATAGCAGAAAGAAGAGGTGTTCGATATGTGTACAGCAGCAACTTACAAAACAAAAGATTTTTATATGGGCAGAACGCTTGATTATGAATTTTCCTATGGGGAACAGATCACGATAACGCCAAGAAATTACGAATTTGATTTCCGGTTTGCCGGGAAGATAAAAAGCCATTATGCTTTGATCGGAATGGCATTTGTTGCAGGAGGTTATCCGCTTTATTATGATGCTGTTAATGAAAAAGGCCTTGGAATGGCAGGTCTTAATTTTGTCGGCAATGCGGCATATGAAGAGGCTTTGCCGGAAGATGAAACAGAAGTCAGCCAGGTGGCACAGTTCGAGTTCATCCCATGGATCCTTACACAGTGTGCTACTGTAGCAGAGGCGAGAGAGAAGCTGGCAGCAATGAGACTGACAGGCACAGCATTCAGTGAACAGCTGCCGACAGCACAGCTTCACTGGATCATTGCAGACAAAGACTCCTGTATCGTTGTTGAGTCTATGAAAGATGGGCTGCATGTATATGATAATCCGGTAGGAGTGCTTACCAATAATCCACCATTCCCGAGTCAGATGTTTGCACTGAATAATTATGCCGGAGTATCCAGAAAACAGCCGGAGAGTACTTTTGCAGGAGTATTACAGCTTGATGCATATAGCAGAGGAATGGGTGGAATGGGAATACCTGGAGATCTTTCCAGCCAGTCAAGATTTGTGAAAGTTGCCTTTACAAAATTAAATTCGATCTCCGGTGAAGAAGAGGATGAGAGTGTAAGCCAGTTCTTCCATATCTTAGGATCCGTAGATCAGCAGCGTGGATGCTGTGAGGTGACAGAAGGCAAATATGAGATCACGATATACACGTCCTGTTGTAATACAGCAAAAGGTATTTATTATTATACGACTTATGATAATCATCAGATCACAGCGGTTGACATGCATGCGGAAAATCTGGATTCAGATCAGCTGATCTGTTATCCGCTTCTGTCCAAGGGCGAAGTCAGATGGCAGAATAAATAATACGAAAATGCACGGAGAAAGCATAACGCAGAACAACAGGAGGACAATATCGAGATTGTATGGAATGCAGATGTTAGGTTGATAATTGTGCAAGCACCGCCTGCACAATTTGTGCAACAAAAAAGAGGAGCCAGTCCAGACTCCTCAAAGGTACGTTATTTCAAAAAGTTGCTCTTGTGTTCCAGCGCGTGCAGATTATAGCCAAGTGTAGCCAGGTGCGCTACCTTCAGCGCAACCAGATTGATGTCGGTGGACATCGCACTGGCAATCTGCTCGGCTGTGTATCCATACTCATAGATGTAACGAAGGACTTCATCGCTGTCCATCAGAATCTCTGCTGCTACGATGTTCGCTTCATATTCCGGTTTGGATTTCATATCGTAGAGCATGAACTCATGAATCGGGGTGGTTTTCGCCATATTCCGGTGAAGCTGGTCATGCCCTAATTCATGTGCGCACACGATGCGCAGCATATTTTCATCCAGACTGTTATTCAGGAAAATAAAGCGATTTCGCTTAATCACCCGGTACATTCCCTTCAGGGAACCGAAATTTTCGCAAAGCATGACATTGATACCAAGCTGCCTTGCAATTTCAAAAGGGTCTCTGGAACCGCAGCGTTTTACCAGTTTCTCACCGACCCGTGAAAGCTGTTCCGCATTCATCATACCACCTCCAGTTTACAGTATAGCGAAAAGTGTGTACGATAAATATCACTGATCGGATTTTTTACGCCTCGTTTTCGGGGCGTATTTTTTATTGTTCTCTTTGGCAATCCAGTAGGCATCGGTCAGAGCTTTATAAGCTCCTTCGATGGCATCTTCGCTTAATTCGCCGCCAGCGAACATACCGGTCACTTCGCTGACCAGTTCTTCAATATCTTTCGCTGCTTTTGCGCCGCCTTTTTCATGAGCTTCTACGACATAGGTGCCGCTGCTTCCCAGCAGGTACTCAGTAGTAGTATTCAGCGCATCCGCAATCTTCTGGATCGTAACCATATTGGATGGTTTGCGGCTGCCAAGCTCATAATTCTGAATTGTGCGGGCGGTTACACCGGCCTTCTCTGCAAGTTCTACCTGAGTTAAATTGGCTTCTGTTCTTTTTTCTTTCAACCTTTCTTTGAAGACCATAGAAATACCTCTTTCTTTTTTGATTACGAACACGAACATTTTTTCATAAAAACCTATTGACACGAAAAACTGTGCTTGCTATAATGACGATGAAAACACGAAATACAATTCGTGCAATTATAGTATCACAAGAAATGCTGTGTGTCAATGCGTTCGTGAAAAGTTGTTCGTGCTTTCACGAACGGAGAGGAGGAATACGGGATGCAAAGAGTGATTCTTCACTGTGATATGAATAATTTCTATGCCTCTGTCGAGTGTATGCTGAACCCGGAACTGAAGAACAAGCCGGTGGCAGTGTGCGGTTCTGTGGAGGAACGGCATGGCATCGTACTTGCGAAGAACTATGCAGCAAAGGCGTTTGGCGTTTCCACGGGAGAGGCAATCTGGCAAGCAAAGCAGAAGTGCCAGGATCTTGTGATCGTGGAGCCGCACTATGAGCAATATATGAAGTTTTCAAAGCTGGCTCGTGAGATATACGGTCGCTATACCGATCAGATCGAGCCGTATGGGATGGACGAATGCTGGCTGGATGTGACCGGAAGCGGCTGCATGGGAACCGGATTTGAAATCGCAGATGAGATTCGCAGAACGGTTAAGTTTGAATTGGGACTTACGATTTCCGCAGGAGTGAGCTTCAATAAGATTTTTGCCAAGCTTGGGTCGGATATGAAAAAGCCGGATGCGATTACCTGCATCGAAGCAGATTCGTTCCAGGAGAAGATTTGGTGTCTTCCCGCCTCTGACTTGCTTGGAGTCGGCAGAGCGACCGAGAAGGTTCTGTCCGGTTATGGGATTCATACCATTGGAGAGCTTGCTGCAACATCGGATGATTTCTTGAAGTGCCGCCTTGGAAAGAATGGACTGGCGATCAAGAAATATGCCAATGGGCTGGATGATTCACCGGTTATGCGTTCCGATTATGTCTCTCCGGTAAAAAGCATTGGGCACGGGATAACGACCATGCAGGATTTGGAGAATAACGCCGAAGTCTGGTGTGTCATGCTGGAGCTGGTGCAGGAGATCGGAACCAAGCTGCGAACGCATAAAAAGAAAGCAGGCGGAATTGCAATTTCCATCCGCAACAATGAGCTTTTCACGAAGGAGTGGCAGTGCCGGATTAGCATTCCGACACAAAGCCCTACCTATCTGGCGAAAACCGCATTTTCTTTGTTTGCAAAGAATTATCAGTGGGAACACCCGATTCGTTCGGTGACGGTTCGGGCAATCAACCTGTTTGAAGAGGATTGTCCGATACAATACGACCTATTCACCGACGTGAAATCACTGGATCGCCAGGAACGGCTGGACGCAGCGATTGAGCAGATTCGATTCCGATTCGGGAAAGATGCGATTAAAAATGGGGTACTTTTTCAGAAAAGCAAGATGCCGACAGAGCGAAAAGTGGATTTGGTTATGCCGACAGGAATGATTGGTTAATACAGCACCGGTAGAATCTGGTGAGTTCTTTGCTAAAAGAAGTCAACACATTCGCCGGTTTACAGAGGAGGAGCGTAGAATATGTCGGAACAGAAATGTAGAAAAGTATATGTACCTGTGAACTTAGATGTGGATGCAGAGGGAAATATTCGCCCGCGCCTAATTCGATGGATTGACGGACGGGTGTATGAGATCGACCGATTGAAACATAAGTGCCGGGCTGCTTCCACGAAAGTGGGCGGCTGCGGAATTCGTTATACGGTCATGATCGGTGGGCATGAGAGTTTTCTGTTCAACGAAGATGAAAAATGGTTCGTTGAGGCAAAGGAGCGGTGCCTATGATCCTTTCACAGAAAAAAATAGAAGAAATCGCTGTTGCAGTGATAAGAGATTTTCAAAAGTCCTTTTTCGGCAGCGAAGCAGATGATCCGGCAAGATTTGCGCTTCCGACACCCATTGACCAGTTTGCATCCGATTATCTGAACCTGAAGGTGTCATTTCAAAAGTTGTCCTCGGACGGAAGCATCTATGGTCTGACCGCGTATGTGGATACAGAATATCAGATAGAGGTTGATGGAAGTCAGAGGAGCATCTTCCTGAAAACTAATGATGTGGTTCTGGACAAGAGTTTCATTGAACCAGAGAATATTCGGAAACTCTGCGGAAAACGCAGATTTACGCTGGCACATGAGTGCGCTCACCAGATATTGTTTCAGCTGGATGCCGATGACCGAAAGATAGCCTGCCATAAGAGACCGGAAGTGAGGAAAAAAGGTTCCCGCGTTCTGAGAACGCAGGAAGATTGGAACGAGTGGCAGGCCAATTCGCTGGGAGCTGCCATCCTGATGCCCCAGTCAGAAGTGGATCGGGCGATGTGGTTCATCAACAGCAGAAAGCCTCTGACATGTTATGGATGGCGTTTTTATAACAAAGACCAGGTGAAGATAGATACTTTCTGTGGTGTCTTTGGCGTTTCGAGATCGGCAGCTGCTATCCGCTTGGAACAACTGGGCTATCTGAACCGGAAAAAGGATTATGAATATCGTGATCCATTGGAGGTGTGGCCATGAGCAGGAATATCAGAGTATCGGAACCATCTGCGGAAATGCAGATTAAAATCATCCGGGCAAAGGATGCGATTGCTTCGCAAAAGTCCAGGATTGTCAGGTGCCCTTATTGCCGACACAATTCAATCATCGTCTTTGAGGATACCAGAGGACATGTGCAGACCAAATGTAAGGCCTGCGGACGCGAGACCGTCTTCAATGTTTTGGAGATGAGAAGATTACGGAGATTGCAGCTCTACTATTCGTCTTTGAATGGTTGAGATGACAATAAATAACCCTATTAACACAATTTTATAAGTCATAGCTGTGCTGTGGAGCCGCTGACAGGCGAAGTCTTCCGAATGCCGCATGAGACAGAATTATGGGATACCCATGTTCTGTTTTATCGGCACAGGATTTTTTCTTCACCGTCATGCGGCTCTTTTTTTGACCTTCCGTCGATCCGGTTCTGTACCGGCTGTGCGGAAGGAGAAATGTATGTATTACGATCAGCATGTATGTGGAGCAAGAATTCAGGAATTACGCAAATCAAAAGGGTATACGCAGGAGGCCCTGGCTGAGGCGATTGATATTGATGCAAAACGCATTTCCAAAATTGAGCGCGGAGTAATATCGGCATCTTATAATGACATGATTTTGTTTTCGGAATTCTTTGGAGTAACGCTGGATTATCTGATCATTGGCAAGAGACAGGATGTGGATGCGTTGAAAAAGAGAGTGCAGGATGCCATTACGCAGCTTCAGAAAGCACTGATGTGAACTCGCAAAATTAGGTGGGCAAAGTCGCAGTTTCTGGCGTGTTATGTAAAACCGCATTCTTTTATACTTACTTTACAGCTAAGGCAAAAGAAGAAATTGTACAGCTTATGTCGGAACTTACCGGACAAAAAATAGATGAGAGTTTTGGAATGTTTCCTCCGTTTTATACAGACTGTGGGCGAAGTATTCATATAGGCAAAAATGTTTTTATTAATGCAGGATGTAAGTTTCAGGATCAGGGTGGTATTTATATAGAGGATGGAGTCCTGATTGGACATAATGCAGTATTGGCAACGATCAATCATATGGAAGATCCCGAGAAAAGAGCAGGTATGATATTTCAGCCGATTCACATCGAAAAAAAAGTGTGGCTTGGAGCAAATGTAACGGTTCTTCCGGGGGTTACGATTGGTGAAGGTTCGGTCATTGCAGCCGGAGCAGTTGTAACAAAAGATGTTCCAGCCAATATAATTGCGGCAGGAGTGCCTGCGAAAGTTATACGGAAGGTTAAAAAAGACACTGAAAAAGGAGAAATTTAATCATGGCAAAAAAGTATTGATCATATCGACAAGTCTTCGAGGAGGCATCAATTCTGATATACTTGCAAATGAGTGTGCAAAGGGAGCAAAAGAAGTCGGGCATGATGTGGAACTTCTTTCTTTGAAAGGAAAAGATATCAAATATTGTATCGGTTGTCTATCCTGTCAGAGGAATGGGATGTGTGTACTGAAGGATGATGTTGCAGATATTATGGCAAAAGTAAAGGATGCGGAGGTTATTGTCTATGCAACACCAATTTATTACTATGAGATGTGTGGCCAGATGAAAACACTTCTTGATAGATTGAATCCTTTATATTCGACAGATTATTCATTCAGAGATATTTATATGATTGCAACTGCCGCTGAGAATGATGAAAGTGCATTTGAAAAAGCTACAATGGTCTGCAAGGCTGGGTAGACTGTTTTGAAAAGGCTTCCTTGAAAGGCATGGTCGGTGGCGGTGGAATTGATGCCGCAAATATAGCTGCAAGCCATGTTGATGTGATGAAAAAAGCATATGAACTTGGAAAGAAATTATGAGTTTGAAAAGAGTACTGTTATTTAGTCTGTGTATATTAGTTTTATCTGGGCTTGTAGGATGTAGAGAAACAGAAATTACCGTCAAATCGGAATTGTGCGCCCAGATAAGGGCGAGTAGTCTAGCAGGTGGAATGCCTGTCTGGTAAGGTCTAACCAACCGCCAGTAGCGAGTCTTGGGTGATTGTCAGTAATGATAGTTGCTAAGCGTAGACAGCGAGAAAATAGAGAGTGTGATTGAGCCTCGAAATTTTGATATCTAGAAGGCTGACGTTTTAATTCCAGCGGAAAGCAACACAAACCAAATCGTCATGGTAATCTGTGTTTTCCACTTTCCCTGAAGCATCAGAAGCAGCGGCGTGACCGGGCTGTTGCCCAGATCGGTGACGATTCCCTTCTTGACATCGCGCAGATATTCCTCATATGTCATGATATGATCCATCTTGATTCCTCCTGTTTATAGCCTTGGTCAGTAGTTTGATACTATGTACGAACTTTCTGCGTACTTGCTTTCGTTTTCGGATACCGTACAATATTTATACAATGAATCGTCAAGAGAGGAGGCAACAAGGTGACTTCTTTAACCATAGAACAAAAAAGAGTGGACATATACCCAAGCGCAAAGCCGGGCAGCCCAGTTATCTATCTCAACACCTTTTCCAATGCCGTTAACAGTGTGTATAAAAACCTGATGGCGCTCGGCTGCCCAGATTTCTGTCTGGTGGCGGTCAGTAAGCTGAAATGGGATCATGACATGACACCGTGGTATATGGGGCCGATCTCTAAACACGATACGCCCTGCACCGGGGGTGCGGATGATTACCTGAAACTGCTTCTGGATGAAATTATGCCGGAAGCGGAAGCGCTCCTTCCCGGTGCGCCCGCCTGGCGGGGCCTCGCCGGTTACTCGCTGGCTGGGCTGTTCGCCCTCTACGCTCTCTACCAAACGGATGTGTTTGCCCGCGCAGCGAGTATGTCAGGTTCCTTCTGGTTTGAGGGCATCATGGAATATGTGTGCTCCCATGAGATGAAGCGCAAACCTGACTGTCTGTATTTTTCTCTCGGAGACAAGGAGAGCTCCACCGATAATCCGATTTTGAACGTTGTGCAGCAGAATACGCAGGAGATAGAAACACTGTGCCACGGGAAAGGCATCGAAACCACCTTCGTACTGAACAGTGGCAGCCACTATCAGGCGTGCAACAAGCGCACAGCGGCTGGCATTCACTGGATATTAAATAGATAAACCGACAAGGAGATAAAACGATGGATACGATTTATTCGCTTTTTCAGAAAGTAGTTAAAGAACATGAAAATGCCCCGGCTATCATTGAAAACGACCGCGCCATGACTTTTGGAGAGCTGTCCAACATGGTAGATATGATCACGTGCAGCTTTCCGCAGGAAGTACACAGCATCGGCATCGTCATGCGTCACCGAACCGAGATGATTGCCTCGATTCTGGCGGTACTCAAATGCGGCGGCCAATATGTCCCAGCCGAGCCGGATTTTCCCACCGGGCGCATCCATGACATGATGACCGAGGCACAGGTGGATTTTGTGCTGACGGAACACGCCTTTGCACCCAAACTGAGCAGTTTCCCCATCCGCTATACAGATTGTGAGATCTGCGGCGTGGAGACGCCCTCCTGGAAGCGCAACGCCATCGAAGACCCGGAACGCCCCGCCTATGTGCTGTATACGTCAGGTACCACCGGGCGGCCCAAAGGTGTCTGTGTCACCAACCGCAATGTTTGCCATTATGTCCGTGCCTTTGCCAACGAGTTCCATCCCGGCCCCGGTGATGTCATGCTGCAATATTCCGTCTGTTCTTTTGACATCTTTGTGGAGGAAGTGTTCACCAGTCTGCTGAATGGTGCCGCTCTGGCCATCCCCGCTGACGAGGATAAGGCCGACATCCATGCGTTGATGGCTTTTGTGGAACGTCACCATGTGACTATGATCAGCGGCTTTCCGTATCTGCTGGCAGAAATGAACCACCTGTCTGTCATTCCGTCCTCTCTGCGGCTGCTTATCAGCGGCGGCGATGTGTTGCGGGGCGTTTATGTGGATCACCTGCTGAACAAAGCAGAGGTTTACAACACCTACGGCCCCTCCGAGACAACGGTCTGCGCCTCCTATTACCGTTGTAATAGTGGAACTGTGCTGGAGGACGGTACCTATCCCATCGGTCATCCTGTACTAGGTGCGCAGATCAGGATTCTGGATCAGTCTGGCAACGAGGTTGCCAAAGGGCAGACGGGTGAGATTTGCATTTATGGCGGCGGTGTATCTCTGGGCTACATTGGCGACCATGCCGAGGAAAACAGCGCTTTTGAGCGGCAGCCGGACGGTAGCACCATGTACCGCAGCGGCGATTTGGGCTATATCCTGCCGGATGGCAACATTGCATTCCTGCACCGCAAGGACGACCAGATCATGATTTACGGCAAGCGGGTGGAACTTGCCGAGGTGGAGTCCCGGCTCTATCGGTGCAAGGATGTGCAGCAGGCTATTGTCCGGGCTTTTACAGACGAGGATGGACTGTCCTATATGACCGCCTATGTGGTGCCTTCCGACAATAAGCTGAAAGTCTCGGAAGTAAAAAAAGAACTGTCTGAAAATCTGACTTCCTTTATGATCCCAGAGTTCTTTGTGAAGATGAAGCAGATTCCTTTGAATGTCAACGGTAAGCCGGATGTGTCGAAACTGCCGGTGGTAATGAAAGCGGGGGCATTATAATGGAGATTCAGATCCGGCAGGCCACGATCCAGGACCTGAATGTATTGATGCAATGGCGAATGGAAGTCTTGCATGAGGTATTCTCCATCCCCTCGGAGCGGTCTGTAACAGAGCTGGAATCGGAAAATCGCCGCTACTATCAAACAGAACTGCCGCAGGGCGGACATATTGCCTGCTTTGCCTACGTAGGGGAGGAAATCGTCGGCTGCGGCGGGATATGCCTCTATCATGAGATGCCCTCACCGGACAATCTAAACGGGAAATGTGCCTACCTGATGAACATTTATACCCGGCCGCAGTTTCGCGGACACGGCATAGGGAACAGAATCGTCAGGTGGCTTGTAGAGCAGGCTCGTCAGCGGCATATTTCAAAAATATATCTTGAAACCTCAGACAAAGGCAGGCCGCTGTATCAAACAATCGGTTTTGCCGATATGAAGGATATGATGAAACTGTCCCGTGAAAAATAAGCAAAATCAAAGGAGCATACATACAATGGAGCCAATCATCTGAAACGTTGAAGTAAAAAGCGTCCTCACAAAATCCAATTTGCCTGTGAGTGATTATTATTCGGTCAATCCTTATGTGGGCTGTGGCCACGGCTGCAAATATTGCTACGCATCTTTTATGAAGCGTTTTACCAATCACCCGGAGCCCTGGGGAGAGTTCATAGACGTTAAATTTTGGCCGGAAATCAAACACCCGGAGCGGTATGCAGGGAAAGAACTGTTTCTCTGTTACGTGACCGACCAATATCAGCCGCTGGAGGAAACCGCCTGCCGCACCCGCGCCATTTTAGAGCAGATGCAGGGCAGCGGATGTAGCCTCAGTATTGCTACCAAGTCTGACCTGGTGCTGCGTGACCTTGACCTCATTAAAACATTCCCCAATGCGCGGGTATCCTGGTCGATCAAACACACTGGACGAAGATTTTCGCACTGATATGGACAATGCAGTGAGCATTGAGCGGCGGCTGGCCGCTATGAAAGCATTCCATGATGCTGGTGTGCGCACCACCTGCTTTATCTCGCCGATTTTCCCCGGCCTCACCGACCTGCCCTCCATCATCCACCGGGCGAAGAATCAATGTAATTTGGTCTGGCTGGAAAACCTAAACTTGCGGGGCGGTTATAAGAAAACGATTTTTGACTATATAACGGAAAAACATCCAGACCTGCTGCCGCTGTACGATACCATTTACAATAAAAAAGAACGCAGCTACTGGTCAATGCTGGATGCGCAGATGCGGCAGTTTTGCCAAGAGGAAGGGCTACTGTATGTCCGGGATGATGATTCCATCAAACGCCCGTTCAACGATCCGCCTATCGTGGTCAATTATTTTTTCCACGAAGAGATTATCCCTCGGCCAAAATGCAGAAGAACAGGTAATCAAAACTATATAGTAACATGCAGAAAGCTAGAAGTTGTAGAGGTGAGGTTATGAAACGCGCAGAATTAGAATCATTTATAATGGAGACATATAACGCTGAGACAGATTATCCGTGGCTCAAATATCCGAATTATGAGGTGTTCCGGCATTGTAATAATCGGAAGTGGTTTGCTCTGATTATGGATGTACCAAAGAACAAGCTGGGGCTGCAAGGCGAAGAAATGCTGAAAGTGGTCGATTTCAAATGTGACCCAATTCTGATTGGCACACTACGAGAGGAACCCGGCTTCTTCCCGGCGTATCATATGAGCAAGGATAGTTGGATCACCGTTGCACTGGATGGTAGCGTATCAGATGACAAAATCAAAATGTTGCTCGATACGAGTTATGAAGCAACGGCATCCAAAACACATAAAAAAATGCTGACAATTCAAGTTTGTAGGGCTAAATTATAGAAAATTAAACGGAAAATTTATTATTGAATTCGTTTTAACTGTTGGCATTTTTTGGTATTTTCAGAAGGGAAAGCAAACATGGAGAATGAATTAATTTTGTTTGAAACTGCCGATAAAGAAATAAAGTTAACTGTGCCTATAAAAAATAATACTGTATGGCTTAATAGAAAACAGTTAGCCGAATTGTTTGGAAGAGATGTAAAGACAATTGGGAAACATATTAATAATGCATTAAAAGAAGAGTTGGATAATTCAGTTGTCGCAAATTTTGCGACAACTGCTTCAGATGGAAAAGTGTATCAAGTTGAACATTATAATTTAGATATGATTATTTCTATAGGCTATAGAGTGAAATCTAATCGAGGAGTAGAATTTAGAAAATGGGCTAATAGTGTTCTAAAACAGTATATCATACAGGGGTATGCAATCAATGAAAAAAGATTAGAAGCTTTACAACGAACAATAAATATCCAAACAAAAATGCTTGCATGTACTTTGGAAGTAGATGAAGCAGAGGTGTTGAAAGCTGTTAGCTTATATACAAATGCTTTGATGCTGTTAGATCAGTATGATCATCAATCACTTAAAAAGCCTACTGGAAGCAAGGCTATCTATAGAATTACATATGAAGATTGCCGAAATATGGTGAATGCAATGGAAGATTCATTTCACTCGGATGTCTTTGGGATTGAGAAAGAAAAGGGAAAAGTTGAAGGTATTCTTGCAGCAGTTTATCAAAATGTTTTTGGAGGAGATGTTTATCCTTCCTTAGAAGAGAAAGCAGCCAATCTTTTGTATTTTATGATAAAAGATCATCCTTATGCTGATGGATGCAAGAGAATTGCTGCATCGTTATTTTTGGAATTTTTGGCTCGAAATAATATACTTTACAAAGCTAATCAAAAAAGGGTAAGTGATGGTGCATTAGTAGCAATAACATTAATGATTGCAGAGTCAGATCCAAAGGAGAAAGATATTATGGTTAATTTGGTGATGAATTTGTTAATAATGTAAATTTGATTTCGAATCGGAATTGACCGAACTCTTTGAGTGAGGGTACTTCTTGTCCGAAGGGCAAGAAGGTGGAGTTGAAAAAGATTATAACAATCGGAATTTACAGGAGAATATGAAGATCATTTGGATAGATGGTACTTTTGGAATTGGAAAGTCTGCTGTTGCTGCTGCGATTGTTGAGGAAATACCACAGGCACATCTGCTCGAATTCGATGCATTGCAAGAAAAATATAAGCCAACTTCAGTTTCTGATTATTTTGGGAAAAGATATCCAGAAGCTAAAAAATATTTGGTTGATGCTCTCGTCGATGAAATAACAGAAATAATACAAGAAGGAAGTTGCGACTGTTTAGTTATTCCAGTTGCATTGATTAATGATTATTGCAATCAGAAACTTATAGATGGCTTCGCCAATATTGAGAGTCACCATTTTATATTAACGGCCAAGAAAGAAATCCTACATCAACGCATAAATAACCAAGAAAATCGAGACATCGATTTGGCAGTAACCTATATGCCAGAGGCAACACAGTATTTAAGTAATCACTATTATGATGCAAGCAGAATAGATACGTCTAACATGAGCATTGATAGTGTTGCAAAAGAAATAATTGAAAGCATAATTCGGTAACTTCAAGTTTTGAGGGATGACAAGCGGATCAGTATGATATTAATTGAAAATGCGTATATGGTTGATTGGTGTGTGCGGTAATATACTATATTCAGAAAAACTATTCAGGAGGGTGTTAGTGTGAGAAAATCAGATTGGGCAAAATGGTTGATCGTGATTCCGGCAATGCTAGGCATTGTGTTGGTAACCTATGTGGATCGTACAACAGATATCTGGGGATTTGGTGCATTTATCTGCCAGCTGATTGCGATTTTAGAATTGGCTTATGGTATGCGAATCGCGATGCTGGCACAGAGTAGAAAGAAGTCCTACCGGTTAACACCGGAAGAACGACATGAGTATGCACAGTATTTATATGAGAAACAATATCAACGTTACCCTGCTGTGGCGAATCAGATGCTTTTGGTTATGGCAAGGATGAGTATACTTCTTGACAATTATGAACGGGCTACACAGGAGCTGGAAGATATTTGTATAGATAAATTTAATCCGGCACAGTTGAAGGTGTATTATTACCTGAAAGTGGTTACAGCAGTAGTGGCAGGAGATACAGAAGGGCTTCAAGAGAGCCAGATGCGTTATGCAGGGATTCCGGATACTAAATGTGTATATCCGCCAGAAGCTGAGCTTGCTGAATGGATAGAGCAGAGAGATACAGTGCAGATGGCAGAAGCACTGAAAAAGGTAGTGCCGGATAAGAAAGAGCATCCGGTACGGATCAGTGTCATTACTTTGATTCTTGCATATAGTACCTTCTTTTACGGATTGTGGTATGGTATAAACCGTGATATGGGATATGAAGTGAGATATCGTTTCGCAGAAATATCGATTGCTGTTATTACAATCAGTCTGGCGATTCTTTTAATCTGGGGAATCGTAAGCATGTACAGACACAATTGCCAGGCATTATCCATACAGCCTGGTAAAAACAGAGTGGCATTAATAATCATTTTTGGAGCTGCTGCGATATTTACACTTTTGATTATTGGAATGAGTGGTCTGAGTGTAGTGTTCGGAATGGATGGAGCGGAGACGGTGACTGGTCATGACAGCAAATATACGTATATAACCGTGCAGGAGGATTATGGCGGCGAGCGGAGATATCGAACCAATAATCCATTTATTATGCAGAGTATGGATGGTCTGTGGTGGTCTTCGGAGATAATGGATGTTGAAGAAGATAACGAAGAATCATCGGATGCGGATACAGAGGATTCCCCAGTGACAGAAGATACTCAGAACGGAGATGTGGTAGAAGATTATGAGGCAGAAGGACAGCATGATGGTCTGACGATTCAGAATGCGATGCTGGCGGTCTATAATTATCTTCAGGAGAATAATGCACTTCAAAATATGGCATTCAGTTACACTGCGAATGCAAAAGGAGAAATCTATGGTGTTGTCAGTGAAACGCAGGAAACAAAAGATGGTAATACGGTAAATGTAAAATATTGTCTGTATGACAACGGGGCGAAGACGGATGCGGATGGTAATTCTTGCGAAGAACTGGTGTTAGAAAAAGTATATCCAGACGGTAATTACGAGACCGAATTGGTAGATTTTTATCTGGTAAATACGTATACGATGCAGGTGACAGATGAACAGAAGAATACGTGGTAAAATAAATTCTGGGGAAGTAGGTGCATTATATGACAATGGGAGAAAGAATAAAACAACTGCGAAGTGCAAATGGGTTTACACAAGAAATGCTTGCAGAAAAAATGAATGTGTCCCGTTCGGCGATTGCAAAATGGGAAGCGGCAAACTAAAATTATTCGGATTGAAAAATCGGAATTTGTGGAGAGATTTCCTGAACTTTCCTTATTTTACAGGCTTTTCAGCCCATTAAATAGTGAAATGATATGTATTTTCCCTTATTTTTGCCCTTATGCGGAATCCGCAAGGGAAATAAGGGGAATTTTTGTCGCATTGCATATCAATAATTGGTTCAGTGAACCAATTTTGATTTAAGCATTGCTCGCTACTTTATCAAGAAGTCTTGCGGAATCCCGTTTTGCTTTTCTTGTTGAGTGAGCGTAAATATTCATTGTGGTACTGACATCAGAGTGTCCTAACAGTTCCTGTACATCTTTCGGTGCAGCCCCATTGGAAAGCAGATTGCTGGTGTAGGTGTGACGTAACTGGTGGAAATGGAAATCTTCAAATCCTTCCAGTTTCTTTGACACTGATCTGCATACAATGCCGAGTGTACTCGGCAGTTCCAGGGAGCCATCCGGTCGCAGGCAGACAAAGGAGATTTCTTTGTAATCTGCCGGGACTTCCTGTGTTCCGTCAAGATGATAGTATTCATAATATACCCTGTTTTTCACATGCACTTCTTTGTAGTAATTGCGGTGATAGAGTTCACCATACTGCATCCGGTTTTTAA
>ENA-OPCB01001149-OPCB01001149.1-human-gut-metagenome-genome-assembly--contig:-NODE-1149-length-16141-cov-3.071366_pt1 | contig 16141 bp, 11 predicted proteins | sample MGYA00241561_ERZ501473 | MGnify/ENA primary metagenome ERZ501473 (study PRJEB25962, sample SAMEA2042519) | human gut metagenome | biome: human gut; feature: human-associated habitat; material: faeces... | reverse complement strand
TGCCCTCTGCTTCCTTCTGCGCGCGGATCTTGTCCACCCAGCACTTGTGGCACATGGCGACATAGCTGTCATTGCCGCCGAGGAGGATCTGCCCGCCCTCGGTGATGACGCGGCCGCTGCCGTCGATGCGGGCGTTGACCGTCGCCTTGCGGCCGCAGGCGCACACGGTCTTGATCTCCGTGATGGAATCGGCCAGCTCCATGAGCCGCCGCGCGCCGGGGAAGAAGTGCGTGAGAAAATCCGTCCGCAGGCCGAAGCACAGCACCGGGATGTTCTGCTCGTCAACGATGCGGCGCAGCTGGTCAATCTGCTCGGGGGAGAAAAACTGCGCCTCGTCCGCGATGATGACATCGGCGTGGCCCGCGCGCGCGAACGTGGCGATGATGTCCTCGTCCGGGTGGATGACCTGCGCCTCGCGCTGCAGGCCGATGCGCGAGCGGATGATGTTCGCCCCGTCGCGGTCGTCGACCGACGGCTTGATGAGCCAGACCGTCATGCCCAGCTCCTCGTAGTTGAACTGCGTGATGAGCGCCTGTGCGGACTTCGACGAGCCCATGGCGCCGTATTTAAAATAGAGTTTGGCCATTTAATCCCGCTCCTTTACATAGGCCCGGATACGCTCCATGACAAAATCGAGCGCAACCTGATTATGCCCGCCTTCGGGGATAATAATATCGGCATAGCGCTTCGACGGCTCGACGAACATCTCGTGCATGGGCTTGACCGTGGTCAGATACTGCGTGACGATCGACTCCAGGTCGCGGCCGCGGTCGCGCACGTCGCGCAGCGCGCGGCGCAGAATGCGTACGTCGGCGTCGGTCTCGACAAAAATTTTGATGTCAAGCATTTCGCGCAGCCGCGGGTCCTGGAAAATGAGGATGCCCTCGACGATGACGACCTTGCTCGGCCGGATGAGCTCGGTCTCACTTGTGCGCTGGTGGTCGGCATAGGAGTAGACAGGGCAGCGGATGGCCTTGCCCGCCTTGAGCTCCTTAAGCTGCTCGACCATCAGATCGGTCTCGAAAGCGTCGGGGTGGTCGTAGTTCTGTTTGCAGCGCTCTTCAAAGGGCCTGTCCTGATATTTATAATAGCTGTCGTGGTGCACGACGCTGATATCGTCGCCGAAGTGCTGCTTCAGATGCTCGGTGAGCGTCGTTTTGCCCGAACCGGTGCCACCTGCAATGCCAATGAAGATGGTGTTCATCGCCAGACCCTCCATGAATCGTTTGTTGTTAAGTCGATTATAGGAAGACTTTAGCAAAAAAGCAAGGCCGCGCGGCGGAATGCGGCAAAAATTTGCGTGTTTCGGTTGACGCGGGACAAAAAAGCAAGTATTATGTAAAGGAACGCGGCACCGTGTGTGCTTGCGCGCAGAGACTCTATTTTGACAAAAGAAAGGAGCGTCGGCATGAATCTTCTCAAGTGCCCGCGCTGCGGCGAAGAATATTCCCCCAGCTATCGCAGATGCCCGTTCTGCGAGGAGGGAGACCATCCCCGCAAGATCAAGTACAACTCCAGCAAACAGAGCGGCGGCCGACGCGTTTCGGATAAAAAGCAGACGCAGTCCGTCCGCGGTGCGATGGCGGCGGTGCTCGTCGTCGTGCTGCTGCTTCTGAGCTGGTCGCTCTTTGGTGACAAGATCGTCGCAAAGATCACGCCCGCCGACGATGACAATACCCCCGGCGTGCAGGACGATGTCAATACGCCCGACGACAGCAATACGAACACGGACGATCCGAACGCGAACAACGGCGACACCACTGACCCGAACACCGGTGATGAGCCGAACGCAAATGATCCTGCAAACGGCAGCGACACAACTGCCACCAATCCCGGCACCACGACAACCCCGTCCATCCCGACGGTGGATGCCTCAGCCCTGAGCATCAAGACGAACGTCGGCACGACGCTGCCCAAGGACGCGAACGGCAACTTTGACTGCACGATCAAGTCGAGCGAGACCATCCGCCTGAGCGTTTCCGGCACGGACGCGGCCGCGACCTGGGCGGTGGCGGACGCGAGCGTCCTGTCCATCTCGGCGGACGGCTTGATCACGCCTGCCAAGGTGGGTACCACGACTGTGACGGCCACCGTTGGCGGCGCGGTGCTGACCATCACGGTGCGCATCAAGTAAAGAGAAAAAGAACGGCCGGGGGCCGTTCTTTTTTACGCAAAAAGGGGCGGCTTTCCTTGCAAGCACTGCCCGCCTGTGCTACAATTACCTTGAAAAAGTATTTGCAGGAGCTATCGACCATATGACGACCCGTGAATTTCAGCAGAAAAAGCCGCTTTCCATTCTCTTCACCTACTTCAAGCCGCACCGCGGCCTGTTTATCCTGGACCTTGTCTGCGCGACGGTCGTTGCGCTCATCGATCTCGCCTTCCCGCTCGTGACGCGCAAGTCGATGTACGACCTTTTGCCGAATCAGCAGTACCGCACGTTTTTTATCGTGATGGGCGTGATGATGGCGGCGTTCATTGTGCGCGCGCTTTTATACTATGTCATTTCCTACTGGGGACACACATTCGGCATTCTGGTGGAGGCGGACATCCGCCGCGACCTTTTCACGCACGTGCAGGAGCTGGACGTCAGCTTCTTTGACCACAACCGCACGGGCCAGCTCATGAGCAGGCTGACGAGCGATCTCTTCGAGATCACGGAGCTCGCCCACCACGGCCCCGAGGACCTGCTCATTTCGACGCTGACGATCGTCGGCGCGCTCGCCGTCCTGTTTTCCATCGAGTGGCGGCTCGCGCTGGTCGTGGCGTGCATCCTGCCGGTGTTCATCGCGGTCATCATGTCGCGCCGCAGCAAGATGACGGCAGCCTCGCGCGGCGAGAAGCAGAAGACTGCCGCCATCAACGTCGGCATCGAGTCGTCGCTCTCCGGCATCCGCACGGCGCGCGCCTTTGCCAACGAGGAAGAGGAGATCGACAAATTCAACGCGGCGAACGAGGAATTCAAGGTCTCCAAGCGCAAATTCCACCACGAGATGGGTGTGTTCAACGCGACGATGGAATTTTTTATGACGCTGCTCTCCGCCGCCGTCATCACGGTGGGCGGCTATCTCATCATGCGTGGCGAAATGAACTACATTGACCTCATCACGTTTTCCCTTTACATCGCAACGTTCATCAACCCCGTGCGAAAGCTCGCGAATTTCTCTGAGATTTTTGCTCGTGGCTTTGCAGGTCTTGAGCGCTTCACGGCGCTCATGCGCGTTGAGCCCGCGCTCAAGGACGCACCGGACGCGAAGGAGCTCGAACACTGCCGCGGCGAGATCGACGTCGACCATGTGAGCTTTTCTTACGAGGGCGAGGAGAATGAAGGCGTGCTCCACGACGTGAGCGTGCATATAAGGCCTGGCGAGATGCTCGCTATCGTCGGCCCCTCCGGCGGAGGCAAGTCGACGCTCTGCCAGCTCATCCCGCGCTTTTACGAGGTGAGCGGGGGCGCGATCCGCATCGACGGGGAAGATGTGCGCTCTCTTACGCAGTCGTCTCTTCACCGCGCCATCGGCATCGTGCAGCAGGATGTGTTCCTCTTTGCCGACACGGTGCGCGAGAATATCCGCTATGGCCGCCCCGACGCGACGGACGAGGAGATCGTCGAAGCGGCGAAGCGCGCGGAGATTTACGATGATATCATGGCCATGCCGCACGGCTTTGACACCTATGTCGGCGAGCGCGGCACGATGCTCTCCGGCGGACAGAAGCAGCGCGTGTCCATCGCGCGCATCTTCCTCAAAAACCCGCCCATCCTCATTCTGGACGAGGCGACGAGCGCGCTCGACAGCGTGACGGAGGTCAAAATTCAGCACGCTTTCGACGAGCTCGCGCGTGGGCGCACGACGCTTGTGATCGCGCACCGCCTCTCGACCATCCGCTCGGCGGACCGCATCCTCGTCGTCGAGAATGGCCGCATCGCCGAGCAGGGCAGCCACGAGGCGCTGCTCGCGCAAAACGGCGAGTATGCGTCCCTCTGGCGCACGCAGAATGGGAAAGCATGATGGACAGACGGCAGCTTTTGGATCGCGCCGCGCGCAATGGCGATGAGCGCGTGCTGCTGGCGCACATTCTGGACAAGTGTGAGCAGAGCAGAAACCGCAATATCCCGTCGGCGACGGACTTTTTGAGCCCCGCTGAGCAGCGCAGCGCGCAGGACCTACTGCACGCCGCCGCCATTCATGACGGCTGCGCCTTCTGCGGTGGATTTGAGCGCGCGGAGCGGAGAATGCTCCTCTTTCTGCCCGACTGGCAGGAGGAGGCCGACGAGAGCGAGTACATGACGGCGCTCCGCTGCACGTATCGCAAGGAAGATACGCTGACGCACCGCGACTTTCTCGGCTCGCTGATGGCGCAGGGCGTCACGCGCGAAAAGCTCGGCGACATTCTGGTGTCGGAGGGCTCGTGCGATTTGATCGTCTCGCGCGATATCGCGCCGTATCTGCTGCAAAACGTGACGAGCGCGGGGCGCGTGAAGCTCTCGGTCAGCGAGATCGAGCTTTCAGACTTGAGCGTCCCCAAGCTCAAGGTCAAGGAGATTCGCGACACGGTTTCGACACTGCGGCTCGACGCCGTAGCGGCGAGCGGCTTTTCGATGAGCCGCGGCAAGGCGCAGGAGCTCATTTCCTCGGGCCGCGTGCAGCTCAACTACCGCGAAACGCTCAAGAGCGACGCCCCCGTCGCGCAGGGGGATGTGATCTCCGCCCGCGGCCTCGGCAAGTTCGAGGTCGCCGAGGTCGGCGGTCTGAGTAAAAAAGGAAGAACGGCGCTGCTTCTGCGCCGATACCTGTAAGGAGAAGTAAACAATGACGATGGATGAAAAGATCGCGCGCATCAACGCGCTGGCGCACAAGGCCAAAGCTGAAGGCTTGACCGACGAGGAGAAGGAGGAGCAGGCGCAGCTGCGCCGCGACTACATCGACTCGGTGAAGGCAAACCTAAAATCCCAGCTCAATACGCTCTATGTGCTGGACGAAAAGACGGGTAAAAAGACGAAGATCGTCGACTTTGAGCGCGAGCGCGCCGCGAGAGCGGGCAAGAAAAAGGAGAACAGATAAATGAGCAAGGATTTTGAATACGATCCCGAGACCGGTTCGTTCCGCTTTGACGAGAGCAGCGGAAAAACGAAGAAAAAGAACGATGTCGACGTCGGCGGCTGGATTTTGATCGCGGCGCTGTTTGCCTTCGGCCTGTGGCCCATCGGCCTCATCGCGCTCATCTCCAAGCTCTCGGACAAGCCGAAGAAGGTGAATTCCTCGCGCAGCGGCATGCGCACGAGCACCAGCCCGAACGCAAACGTCACCGCGCGCAGTGCAAACAAGGTGGAAAAGACCGTTGTGCAGACGGCGAAGAAGATGAACCGCGCGCCGAAGACCTCGGACAAGACATCCCGCATCCTCTCGATCGTCGGCGCGGCCATCACCTGCATTTTCGGCATCAGCCTTGTGACCATGCTGGGCGAGGTCATCGCCTACGGCTGGTATTCTTACATGATGGAAGGCCTCTTCCCCATGTGCGGCTTCTTTGCCGGCGGCGTCGCCATGCTCGTTGCCGGACAGCGGATGAAGCACCGCAGCGCGCGTGTCGCGCGCTACCTTGCCGTGATGGGCAAGCGCAGCCACATTGCTGTGGATGAGCTTTGCGCCGTGACGGGCAAGAGCCGCAAGAAGGTCGAAGGCGACCTTGAGTTCATGGTGGAAAAGGGGCTTCTCGGCGCGGGCGCGTACTTAGACAGCGGCCGCGGCATCTTCTTCCGCAGCGCCAACGCCTTTGCCGACTATGCAAACGAAACAGCGAAGAAGGAAAACGTCACGCCCAAGGAGGCGAACGAGGGCTACGCGGGCGCGTTGCGTGCCATTCGCAGCGCGAACGACCGCATCGCCGACCCCGTGCTGAGTGAAAAGATCGACCATCTTGAGACTGTCGCGGGGAAGATCTTCCGCGAGGTGGAGCAGCACCCGGAAAAGCAGCAGCAGGCCGCGACCTTCCTCAACTATTATCTGCCCACTACGCTCAAGCTGCTCGACAGCTACGCAAAGTTTGAAGAGGCGGGCATCGAGGGCGAGAATCTCTCCCGCGCGCAGGAGCGCATCGAAGAGACGATGGACGCCCTCATCAAGGGCTTTGACAAGCAGCTCGACGATTTGTACCGCAACGAGGCGATGGACATCGACAGCGATATCCGCGTGATGGAAAATATGCTCCGCCGCGACACGGCGAGCGTGGAGGACGATTTCGGCCTCGGCGGCGCGGCAGTGCAGCGCGCACCGGATGAGGAATAAGGTGCTGCGCCGCTCTCATACGCTCTATGAGGAGAAAGGACAAGAGGCATGAAACAAACTGGCAGACGATTTGACGCCGCAGCCTTTTACGGCGGCACGAACAGCGGGGCCTACCGCTATCTCGGCGCGCACCGCACGCGGCGGTCGGGGAAAGACGGCTACGTCTTCCGCACCTGGGCGCCGAACGCCGCGTATGTGTCCGTTGTGGGCGATTTCTGCGGCTGGAACGGCTACGCCCACCCGATGGAAAAGAACGCGGACGGTTTCTGGGAGTGCTTTGTGCCGTCCCTCAAGCGCTACGATACCTACAAGTTCGCCGTGACGGCACAATCGGGCGAAACGGTCCTCAAGGCCGACCCCTACGCCTTCCACGCCGAGACCCGCCCCGGTACGGCCAGCAAGCTCTATGACCTCGGCGGCTACCGCTGGGGGGATGACGAATGGCGCGCGAGCCGCGCAAAGGCACCCCTCGACCGCTCGCCGCTCAACATTTACGAGGTCCACCTCGGCTCATGGCGGCGGCACGAAAACGGCGATTTTTACGACTACCGCACGCTCGCGCGCGAGCTGGCGGATCACGTTCTGGACCTTGGCTACAACTGCGTCGAGCTCATGCCCGTCACCGAGTATCCGCTTGACGATTCCTGGGGCTATCAGTGCACCGGCTATTTTGCCGCAACGTCGCGCTACGGCACGCCCAGGGACTTTATGTACTTTGTCGACCATCTGCACCAAAAGGGCATTTCCGTCATTTTAGACTGGGTGCCGTCGCACTTCTGCAAGGACGCGCACGGCCTCATCGACTTTGACGGCACGCCCTGCTACGAATACGCCGACCCCAATAAGCGCGAGCACGAGGGCTGGGGAACGCGTGTGTTCGACTATGGCCGCGGCGAGGTGAAGAGCTTTCTCCTTTCCTCTGCTGCGTTCTGGCTGCGCGAGTTCCATGTGGACGGCCTGCGCGTGGACGCGGTCGCGTCGATGCTGTACCTCGACTATGGCCGCGAAAATGGCCGTTGGACGCCAAACATCAACGGCGGGCACGAGAATTTAGAGGCCATCGACTTCCTGCGCGCGCTCAACGAGACTGCGTTTTCCATCGACCCCAACGCATTGATGGTCGCGGAGGAGTCGACCGCGTGGCCGCTCGTCACACGGCCCGCCAAGGATGGCGGCCTCGGCTTTAACCTCAAGTGGAACATGGGCTGGATGAACGACATGTGCCACTATTTGAAGCTTGACCCCTGGTTCCGCCAGTTCCACCACAAGGACATCACGTTCTCGCTGATGTATGCCTTTTCGGAGAATTTCGTCCTGCCGATCTCGCACGACGAGGTCGTGCACATGAAGGGCTCGCTTCGCGGCAAGATGCCGGGGGATGACTGGCAGCAGCTGGCGGGGGTGCGCGCGTTTACGGCGTATCTGCTCGCCCATCCGGGCAAGAAGCTCACGTTCATGGGCGCGGAGCTGGGCCAGTGGCACGAGTGGGATTTTGCCTCTCAGCTCGACTGGTATTTGCTCGAAAATAAAGAAAATCAGCAGACTCAGCGGTTTTTCAAGGACATCAACCGCTTTTACCTGTCGCAGAGCCCGCTTTGGGACATTGACTTTTCGTGGGAGGGCTTTGAGTGGCTCGTCGCCGACGACAACCACAACAACGTCGTCGTCTTCGTCCGGCGCGACCGGAAAGGGCGCGAGCTCATCGCGGCGGTCAACTTCTCGCCCGTCGGACGCGCGGACTACCGCTTCGGCGTCCCGCCGAAAAAGACGTACCGCGAGGTGTTTACCACCGACCTTCCCGCATACGGCGGCACGGGCGACTGGCGCAACGAAGGAGAGCTTTTGACCGAGTCCATCCCCTCGCACGGCAAGCCCTGCTCGCTGTGCGTGACCATCCCACCGCTCGGCGCGGTGTTCTTCGCGGGCGAGGGCGAATGGCAGGAAGAGGAGAAAACCAACGAGCCGCCCGAGGTGTGACCGGACGGCAACGAAACAAGGAGGAGAGAACAAGCGTGAAGAAAGAATGTATCGCCATGCTGCTTGCCGGCGGCCAGGGCAGCCGTCTCTACGTGCTCACGGAGAATATGGCGAAGCCCGCCGTGCCGTTTGGCGGCAAGTTCCGCATCATTGACTTTCCGCTCTCAAACTGCGCCAACGCTGGCATCGACACCGTCGGCGTTCTGACGCAGTACCGCCCGCTGGAGCTCAACCGCTACATCGGCTCGGGCCAGCCGTGGGATCTCGACCGCGCGGACGGCGGCGTGCACATCCTGCCGCCGTATCAGAGCGCGGGCGGTGCGTCGTGGTATAAGGGCACGGCCAACGCCATCTTCCAGAACATCGGCTTTGTCGACATGTACGACCCCGAGTATGTGCTCATCCTCTCGGGCGACCACATCTACAAGATGAATTACGCCAAGATGCTCGCCCACCACAAAAAAGCGGGCGCGGACTGTACCATCTCCGTTATGGAGGTGCCCTGGGAGGATGCGCCGCGCTTTGGCATCATGAGCGTGGACGAAAACGACACGATCACGGAATTCGAGGAAAAGCCCGCGCATCCCAAGAGCAACCTCGCGTCGATGGGCATTTACGTCTTCACGTGGAAAAAGCTGCGTCAATACCTCATCGAGGACGAGAGCGACGAGGCGAGCAGCAACGACTTCGGCAAAAACATCATCCCCAAGATGCTGCAAAACGGGGAAAAGATGGCGGCGTACCGCTTCTCCGGCTACTGGAAGGATGTCGGCACGCTAGACTCTCTTTGGGATGCGAACATGGATATGCTCGCGACCGGCAGCGGGCTCGATCTTCTCGAAAAGGACTGGCCGATCTATGGCCGCTCCGTCTCCGCGCCGCCGGCGTACTTAGGCGTCAACGCGCACGTGGAGCACAGCGTCGTCGCGCGCGGCTGCACGGTCGAGGGGGAGGCGGAGAACTCCGTCCTCTCTGAGCGCTGCACGGTGGAGGAGGGCGCAAGCGTCCAGTACTCCATCCTGATGCCCGGCGCGGTCGTCAAAAAGGACGCGCGCGTCTCCTACGCCATCATCGGCGAGAACGGCGTCGTCGGCGAGCACGCCTTTGTCGGCGCGCCGCCCGAGGCGGTGCCGCCGGAGCAGTGGGGCATCACGGTGCTCGGCCCCGGCGCGGCGGTCGCGGATGACTATGTGCTGCCTGCCAACCGCATGCGCAGCGTGGACGGAAAGGAGACGGTACGATGAACGGACTGCACGGCATCATCTTTGCCTATGAAAAGGCTCCCGGCCTTCGCGAACTGACCGAAGCGCGCATGCCCGGCTCTGTGCCGTTCGGCGGGCGCTACCGCGTGGTCGACTTCATGCTCTCCAACATGGCGGGCGCGGGCATCACAGACGTCGGCGTTGTGCTGCACGGCAACTATCAAAGCCTGCTCGACCACATCGGCAGCGGCAAGACGTGGGACATGGCGCGCAAGAACGGCGGTCTCAAGCTGCTGCCGCCCTTTGCCGACGCGCGCAAGTTCGGCGTGGAGGAATTCCGCGGCAAGATGGAGGCGCTCTCGGGCGTGCGGTCGTACCTGCACGAGATCCGGCAGAAGTACGTCGTCCTGTCCGACAGCGACCTTATCATCAATCTGCCGCTGCAGAAGGTGCTGGACGCGCACATCGAAAGCGGCGCGGACATCACCTGCGTCTGCACCGAGAGCGGCCAGTTTGTGGAAAACGCCACGTATTTTACCGTCAACGAAGCGGGCCGCATCACCGAGACGCGCTGCGCGCCGCACAAGGCGAGCGGCTGCCGCAGCTTGGAAATTTATCTTCTGAGCCGCGACCTTCTTATCTCCCTTGTGGACGAGTGCGCCGCGCAGGACAAATACAGTTTTCGCAGCGATGTGCTCTGCGCCATGGGCGACAAGCTCGACCTGCGCGCTTTCCTGTGGGACGGCTTTGCCGCGCAGCTGCGCACGGTGCAGGAATACTATGAGCGCAGCATGCAGCTCTTAGACCCCGCCATCCGCTCCGAGCTCCTGTGTGCCGAGCGGCCCATCCTCGCTAAAGAGGATGACGAGGCGGCGTCGTACATCGCGCCCGACTCGCGCTGTGTCAATTCGCTGATCGCCGACGGCTGCCAGATCGAGGGCAACGTAGAGGGGAGCATCCTCTTCCCGGGCGTCAAGGTCGGCAAGGGGAGCCAAGTCAAAAACTGCATCCTCTTTAAGAATACCGTGGTGGAGGACGGCGTGACGCTCGGCTGCGTCATCGCCGACAAGGACGTCCACATCCGCCGCGGCGGCACGCTGATCGGACACGAAAGCTACCCGCTCGCCGTGAGCAAGGGCAGCATTGTATAAAAGCAGCAAACAGAAGAAAGGAGCTTGCAGATGAACATTTTGTATGTGACGAGCGAGGCGGTCCCCTTTTGCAAAACGGGCGGCCTTGCCGACGTAGCCGGCAGCCTTCCGCAGGCGCTCGCGGCAAACGGAGACCGCGTGAGCGTCATCCTGCCGCTTTACGAGCGCGTGAAGGACAAGTGGGGTGAGCAGCTCCACTTTGAAAAGTGGACGTTCGTGCGCCTTGCGTGGCGCAGCGTCTACTGCGGGCTCTTTTCGCTCGAGCGCGACGGCGTCACGTGGTACTTTGTCGACAATGAGACGTATTTCCGCCGCAGCGAGCTCTACGGCTACTATGACGACGGCGAGCGCTTTGGCTTTTTCTCCCGCGCGGTGACGGAACTGCTCAAGTCCCTGCCGCAAAAGCCCGACGTTGTCCACTGCAACGACTGGCAGAGCGCGCTTGTGCCCATCTACATCAGGGATGAAGCCGTGCGCGACGACTTTTATAAGGGAATCAGAACCGTCATTACGGTGCATAATATCGAATATCAGGGCCGCTACGGCAGCCGCACGGTCGAAGACCTGTTCGGCCTGGACCATGGCTGGTTCGACGGCGGCACGATCGAATTCGGCGGCGACGTGAACCTTTTAAAGGGCGCGATCGTCACGGCGGACGCCGTGACCGCCGTGAGCCCGACCTACGCGCAGGAGCTCAAGTACGCGTACTTTGCCCACGGGCTGGAAAACGTGATGAGCATGAACGCGCGCAAGCTTCACGGCGTGCTCAACGGCATCGACATGCAGCGCTATGACCCGTCGCGCGACAAGAGCCTCGCAGCGGCGTATTCGCCCGATGACCTTGCCGGAAAGAAGAAGGACAAGGCAGCGCTCCAGCGCGTGCTGGGGCTGCAGGAACGGTCCGATACGCCGATCCTCGCGATGGTCACGCGCCTTGTCTCCCACAAGGGGCTCGACCTTGTGTGCGAAACGCTCGACGCATTTATGGGCAAGGACGTACAGTTCGTCGTGCTCGGCAAGGGCGACGCGAAGTATGAGACGTTTTTTGAGTACGCCAAGCAGCGCTACGGTGGACGCATGGCCGTCTACCTTGGCTATTCCGAGCAGCTCGCCATGCAGATCTACGCGGGCGCAGACCTCTTCCTGATGCCCTCGAAGAGCGAGCCGTGCGGGCTCTCGCAGATGATCGCGATGCGCTATGGCGCGGTGCCTATCGTGCGCGAGACCGGCGGATTAAAGGACACTGTCCATGCGTATGAAGCCTGGAACGGACAGGGCAACGGCTTCACCTTTGCCAACTACAACGCTGGCGACATGTGCCACGTGATCTGCGAGGCCATTGACCTTTACCATGACAACAAGGGCGCCTACGCGATGCTCCAGCAGCGCGGCATGACCGCGGATTTCAGTTGGACGCGCTCGGCGCAGGAATACCGCCACATTTACGAATCCATCTGCCGATAAAGAAAAGGAAAACGATCTATGACCATTGACTCTGTGAAAAAAATGAAAGACGCGCTGTGCGAAAAGCTGAAGGTCAGCTTCGGCAGCACCGTGGAGGAGGCGAGCGACGCGCAGATGATGCGCGCGAGCGCCCTTGTCCTGCGCGACGTGATGGCCGAGCGCAGCGTGGACACCATGCGCGAGACCCGCGAGGAACACTGCCGTCAGGTGCACTACCTGTCGATGGAATTTCTGATGGGCCGCAGCCTGATGAAAAACGCGTTCAATTTGGGCGTCGGCGAAATTCTGACCGAAGCGCTCGACGAGCTGGGCTTCCGCGCAGCGGACATCTTTGAAAGCGAGCCCGACGCGGGTCTCGGCAACGGCGGCCTCGGCCGCTTGGCCGCGTGCTATCTCGACTCGATGACGACGCTCGACATCCCCGCCGCGGGCTATTCCATCTGCTATGAGCTCGGCATTTTCCGTCAGCGCATCGTCGACGGCCAGCAGGTCGAGCTGCCGGACTACTGGCTGGGCAACGGCAACGTGTGGGAAATGCCCGTAATGGAGGACGCCTGCGAGGTGCACTTCAACGGTCACGTTGAAATGGGCAACGAGAACGGCCGCACGGTGTTCCGTCACGTCGGCTACAACACGGTCGAGGCTGTTCCCTACGACATGCCGCTGGTGGGCTATGACACCTCCACCGTCAACAGTCTGCGCCTGTGGAGCGCCCGCGCCCCGAAGCGCATTGACCTGAGCGACTTCAACCACGGCCACTATGTGCAGGCGTCGGAGGAAAAGGAACTGGCGGAAGCTATCTCCAACATCCTCTACCCCGAAGACAACCACTACGAAGGCAAGCTGCTCCGCTTGAAGCAGCAGTATTTCTTCACCTCCGCCACTCTCCAGTACATCCTCAAGGACTTCAAGAAGCTCAACGGCACGAACTGGAGCAAGCTGCCGGAGAAGGTTGTCATCCACATCAACGACACGCATCCGGGTCTGGCGATTCCGGAACTGATGCGCCTGCTGATGGACGAAGAAGGCTTGGGCTGGGACGAAGCGCAGCAGATTGTCAGCCGCACGATGGCGTACACCAACCACACCATCATGGCGGAAGCGCTCGAAAAGTGGCCGGAAGACATGGTGAAGAGCCTGCTGCCGCGCATCTATCAGATTCTGGTGGAAATGAACAAGCGTCTCTGCGCGCGCCTGTGGAACTTCTTCCCCGGCGAGGCGGAGCGCGTGGGCCGCATGGCAATTATTGCCTACGGTTACATCCACATGGCGAACCTGTGCGTTGCCATGACGTTCTCCACCAACGGCGTGAGCAAGCTGCACGGCGATATCCTCAAGCAGGAGACGTTCCACGACTTCTACCTCGTTATGCCGGAGAAGTTCAGCGCAATTACCAACGGCATCACGCATCGCCGCTGGCTGATGGCGTGCAACCCGGAACTGACCAAGCTTATCTGCGACACCATCGGCACAGACTGGGTGAAAGATCCGGAACTGCTGCATGACCTTGCGCCCTATGCTGACGACGCGGCGTTCCGCGAGCAGTTTGAGAAGATTAAGCACAACAACAAGGTTCGCCTGTCGAATTTCCTGAAAGAACATCAGGGTGCAATCGTTGACCCGAACTTCATCTTCGACGCACAGTCCAAGCGGCTGCACGAATACAAGCGTCAGATGCTCAACGCTTTGCACATCCTTGTGCTGTACAACCGCATCGTCAACGACCCGAACTTCACCATGCGGCCGCGTGTGTTCATCTTCGGCTCGAAGGCGGCGCCGGGCTACAACCGCGCCAAGCTGATTATCCGCTTCATCAACGGTCTGTCCGCGCTGATTGCCAAGCACCCGCGCGCCAGCAAGATGCTGCAGGTCGTCTTCCTCGAAAACTACGACGTGTCCAGCGCGCAGCTGCTGATTCCGGCAACCGAAATCTCCGAACAGATTTCCACCGCGTCCAAGGAAGCCAGCGGCACGGGCAACATGAAGTACATGATGAACGGCGCCATCACGATCGGCACGATGGACGGCGCAAACGTCGAGATTTCCGAGCAGGTCGGCATGGATAACATCTACATCTTCGGTATGCGTTCCGACACGGTGCTGGATATGTACCGTGAGCGCAACTACAACCCGATGACCATCTTTGAGACGAATCAGGAACTGCGTCTGGCGTTGACCCAGATGATCGACGGCACCGTGCTGCCGGACGCGCCGAGCGCCCTGCAGGATTTGTATCACAGCCTGCTGATTGGCGACTGGGGCAACATGGCCGATCCGTTCTTCGTCCTGAAAGACTTCGGCTCGTACTCGATGGCGCAGCGCCGCATCGACGCGGATTATGCCGACCGCGACAAGTGGAACCGCATGGCGGTCATCAATACCGCAATGTCCGGTGTTTTCTGCTCCGACCGCACAATTCGCGAGTACAACGACACCATTTGGCATCTTGACCCGCTCAAGCGCAAGGTATAAACTGCATATTTTCGAGAGCACTGCGGAAAAATATCCATCCGCAGTGCTCCCGGTTCAAAAGTCCGGAGCATTTCGGGCTTTTTTGCCGTGTTTCCGCAATTATTGATGATTGGATGGATGGATATCATGCTGCTGCACGATTCCCACAACGAATTTTATCGCACGCCGTCCGGCCCTGCTCCGGCTGGCAGCAATGTTCTGATTCGCCTGCACTGCGACGAAGCGACGAGCGTCGTCCTGCGCACTTGGATGACGGAAGAACTTTGCTACACCATGCTGCCGACCGCTGAGCATGTCTGGGAAGTTGCCATTCCCCTGCCGACCACGCCGGGGCTTTTCTGGTATTACTTCCTGATTTACCGCAAGGACGGTCGCACCATCCGCTATGGCAACCAGCCGGACAAACTTGGCGGCGTCGGTGTCGCGTATGACCACGGCGAGCCGGAATCCTTCCAGATTATGCTCTACGACCCGGCTTACAAGACGCCGGAAGCCTTCCACGGGGCGAATATCTACCAGATTTTCCCCGACCGTTTCCGCCATGCGCCAACAAAAGCCGTTGATGACCGCAAAGACCGCTATGTCCACAAAAACTGGGATGAAGAGCTGTTGGGCGTGGGCGACCTGCGCGGCGGCAAGTATCAGGAACTGGACTTCTACGGCGGCACGCTGACCGGCATTCAGGAGAAGCTGCCCTACCTGAAGGACATGGGCATCGACATTATCTACCTGAACCCGATTTTCCGCGCACGGTCGAATCACCGCTACGACACGGGCGACTACACGCAGGTTGACCCGCTGTGCGGCACGAACACGGAATTCACCGAACTGTGCGAAGCGGCGAAGAAAGTCGGCATCCGCGTGATGCTCGACGGCGTATTTTCCCACACGGGCGAAGACAGCGTGTACTTCAACCACTTCGGGCATTATCCGACGCTCGGCGCCTATCAGGGGCAATCCTCCCCCTACTACGACTGGTACACCTTCAACCACTATCCGGAAGACTACAAGGCATGGTGGGGCATTCTCTCCCTGCCGGAGCTGCGCAAGGACAATCCGGAATACCAGAAGTTCATGTTCCAGCCGCACGAGGGTGTTGTGCCGCGTTGGATTGAGGCGGGCAGCTGCGGCTGGCGGCTGGATGTGGCCGCTGACTTAGGACACAGCCCGGAGTTTAACCACAAGTTCTGGAAGGAGTTCCGGCGCGTTGTGAAGGAGGCGAATCCGGAGGCAATTATTCTGGCTGAGCACTACGGCGATGCGATGAGCTGGCTGCAGGGCGACGAGTGGGATACGGTGATGAACTATGATGCGTTTATGGAGCCGGTTTCCTGGTTCCTCACGGGTATGGAGAAGCACAGTGATGAGTTTAACCAGGGGCTTCTCGGAAACAGTGAGAGTTTTATCGGGGCGATGACGTATCATATGCCGGCGTTTTATGCGCCTTCGCTGTATACGGCGATGAATGAGCTGGATAATCATGATCATTCGCGGTTCCTCACGAGAACGAATCATCGTGTGGGGCGTGTGGCGAATGTTGGGCCGTATGCGGCTGCGGAGAATACGAATAAGGCGGTGCTGCGCGAGG
>ENA-OPCB01001136-OPCB01001136.1-human-gut-metagenome-genome-assembly--contig:-NODE-1136-length-16272-cov-4.547389_pt1 | contig 16272 bp, 17 predicted proteins | sample MGYA00241561_ERZ501473 | MGnify/ENA primary metagenome ERZ501473 (study PRJEB25962, sample SAMEA2042519) | human gut metagenome | biome: human gut; feature: human-associated habitat; material: faeces... | reverse complement strand
TGTTTCGGCGTGTGAGCCGCTGTGTGCGCGGTTAGGGGCTGGGGTGGCGTGTGTATACCCGCCGCAGCCCCTTGAAACGAACGTTGCGGCGTTTGTGCCGGAGGTGTTGAAGTCCGTATGACCAATGCATTGGATACGTTGGTATGACTGCGTTTCCTGCGCTTTTCACGGCTTTTTCGAGGACGAAAAAGAAAGCAGTCGGCTATGGGTTTGTCAAGGGATAAAATTACAGTTCGCGTGTATAAGGGATATATCGGAAAAGGGCACAAAGAACCAGACCCTTTGCGGGCCGGATGAAAATGATGCAGCTCAGTTAACCGGCAGATTGCAAAATGGGTTGGTACGGTTGTCCATCCCGGAGGACAGCGAAGATCACAGCGGTCATCTTTCTGCTGACATGACCAATCACATTCATGTAATGCAGACCTTCGGATATTTTCTTTTCGTAATAGGTTTGAAACATCGGATCACGATGCACTGCTACCGTGGACGCCAACCAAATGGCACGACGTAAATAAGGAGATCCCCGCTTGGACATACGATTCTGGTTGCTCTTAAATTCGCCGGACTGCTTCACGGATGGATCAAGTCCTGCGTAAGCCAACAGCTTATCGGCAGAAGAAAAGCGAGTAATGTCACCGATCTCGCTTAAAATTGTTGCGGCGAGAACAGTCCCAACTCCCGGTATAGAGGTTAAAGGGTTATTAAACTCTTGGAAGAATATGGATATCTGTTTTTCCAGAGAATCTGCCTGTGCAGTTAAAGACAGGATCTGCTCAAGGAACATCCCAAGCAACGTGGAATACACGCCGCCGCTGTCATCGATCCCAAAGCTGCTGCAGGCGGCCTCTTTCAGTTGATGGGCCTTCCACTCGCCAAAATGTCCGTTGCTGCTTTCCATAAGGAGATCCGTCAGTTTCCTGAGATTTGCATTTTTCACTTTTTGGGGTGTAGAGTATTTGCTTAGTACGGCAATAGAAGCCTTGCTGAAAACAGAATCAAACAGGGATTCGTACTCCGGAAATATTCTGTCCAATAAGGCAATCAGCTTCCGCTTCAGATCAGCGGCCATGTCTACCAGATAGGCGCGACTGCGGCACAGCTCTCGCAGAGCCAGGATTTTGTCCTGAGGCACGTTGCTGGCTTTGCAGCGGCCAAAGCGGACAAGGTCCGCAATGATGAGTGAGTCTCTGGCGTCGGTTTTGGCCTTGCGGATGTAAAGCTCCCGCAGAGAATGGGATTGGATAGGATTCAGAACCATGACTGCGTATCCGTCTTTCAAAAGTCTGGCGTAGAGTGCCAGCCAATAGTGGGCGGTGGATTCCATGGCGAATACGATCTGGCTCTTTACAAGGGTCAGTCTCCGTACCTGTTCCAGTAACAGATTGTAGCCGGTACAGTTATTCCGGAAGCTGAATGCCTTGCGGACGATCTGGCCATCTTCAGTGATGATGACTGCCTCGTGACTCCGTTTGGCAATGTCGATCCCGACAATGAACATAGTGTTGGCACCTGCCTTTCCTGTTGATGTACAGACAGTTCCTCATGTCCTTATGAGTCATATCCTGCATAGAAATCTGCGGAAAGATCACTCCCGCATCCGGCTCATTCATGAAATCCCATAAGGGAGAGGTCCCATACTGCTGTAAAGCGGACGGTGCCGCAGGGATAAAGCAGGGAACCTCTGTCTGCATGAGGAAATTATATCATCGTCACCGTTGGACGAGGATAGCATACGGTAAATGCGCAAGGAAAATGGATAATTATTGAGAGATTCAACACATCTTATTTATAGCAGGATAAAGGGCTGGCGTCGGAACCGACGCTCTGCCCAATCACTTCTGCCCGCAGTGCGGGCAGTTGACGGGGGTTTTCGGGGTGTTTCAAAGTGGGGTCAAAATCGAAGGGGTGCTATCACTTCTGCGGTCGTCATCCCCGAAAGCCTACACCCACAAGAAAAAAGTAGGGGTCATGCCCCGGAAAGGAGCTCATTTTGAGCAGAAAAGAAAAATTTGCCCTCTACCTGACGCCAGAGAAAAAGGCACGCTTGGAGCGACGATATCAGGAGGATGGAAGCCGCAGCATCACCGGCTTTATTGAACGGGCGATTGATTTCTACCTGGACTATCTCAGTGCCAACGACGCCGGACTGTTTCTCCCAACCTCCATCCAGTCCTATCTGGACGGTCGGGTGGGACAGATGGAAAACAAAATGGCGTCGCTAGCCTACAAGCAGGCGGTGGAATTGGATACCTCGACGCTGCCAACGTCAGAGGGCTTCTGCCCATGTTCTATCTGGAGCTGGTCAGCGGCCTGCGCAAAGGAGAACTGGTAGCACTGCTATGGTCCGACCTGGATATTAAAAACCGCACCATCTCAGTCAGCAAGCAGTACATCAAGAATCCAAACGGAGAACTCACCCTATCTCGTCCCAAGACGGAGACTTCCGTCCGAAAAGTCTCCATCCCTCAGATGGCGGTAGACCTGCTGATTCAGGAACATGAAAAGCACCCAAGAAATCCCTATATGTTCCCCTCCCCTATTACTGGCGAAATGTACTACCCGGATTCCGTGGTCAACCTTCACAAGAAGATTCTGAAAGACGCAGGGCTGGAACACATCAGATTTCATGAAGGGAAACATTCATAAATGTATATTGCGGTCAGTACGGTGGTAACTGACATCATGGTATCAAGTGTTTGTTTTGATGTACTCCGGCGACAAGTCAATTTCTCCAATAAAATTGTAATGCACATCAATCTGCTGTACTCTGCGTCCGCTGGACCTATCAGGAGCATGGACAACAATTTTGTCCACAAATTCGTGGAGAAGGAGTGGCGTCAGCTCCGTAGGTTCAGTGTACTTCTTCACAATTTTCAAAAAACTTTGGATGCTGACTTCTGCTGTTTCCATTGTGCTGACAAGTTCTTGTAGAGTTTCTATCGAGCTTTTCAAGTCGGTTTGTTCCTGCTCGTATCCTCTGGATAGTTTAAGAAACCGTTCCTCAGTAAGTTTGCCCGTGATATGATCCTCGTAAAGTCTCTGGATGATAGTGTCCAATTCCGTGATTCGCCGGGTCTGCTTTTCTAACTGCCGTTTTGCTTGCTCCTGTTCAGCCATCTGTTCAGCTAATTTGTTTTCCATTACTCGTCTCACAAATGCGTCCTCGTCATCCTTGACATAGGCCATCACCCGCTGTAAGTTCTGCAAAACAAGCTGCTCCAAAACAACTACTCTGATGTAGTGGGAGGTGCATTTAATCCGGTTTTGGGTGGCGGGGCAGGTGTAGCACTCCTGTTCGTATGTCCACCCGGCGGATCGGCGGTGGTACAGTTTTGAGCCGCAGTCGGCGCAATAGACCAGACCAGAGAATAGGGCCATTTCTCCCGTTCTGGTTGGGCGGTGGCGCTGGGACAGTTCCTTTTGCGCCCTATCCCAAGTGTCACGGTCAATGATAGCGGGGTGGGTATTCTCGAATGTCACCTGCTTTTCTGGAGGATTCTTTATCATCCGTTTACTCTTGTATGATGGCTTAAACGTCTTGAAGTTCGTCGTTTGCCCCAAGTATGTATCTTGCTTTAACATACAGGCAATCGTTGCCGACGGCCAGTAAAACGGGGTGTCTGGATGGTATCGTTTGGTGTGTCCAGTTCGTTGAAATTCCAGTGTGGCCGGGGAGGGAATTTTCTTTTCCGCAAGGATGCGGGAGATTTTCCGTGGCCCGTTGCCTTCAATGCAAAGCTGGAATATCAATTCCACCACGGGTCTGGCTTCCTCGTCAATAATCAGGTTTCCGTCTGCCCCCCTTATATAGCCATAAGGAGCTCTTACCGCAATTCTTTTCCCGGCCATTCCTTTGCTGCGGAGCACCGCCCGGATTTTCTTGCTGGTGTCTTTGGCGTACCACTCATTCATAATATTGCGGAAAGGGGTAAAATCGTTGTCCATCTGGTTGTCGCTGTCCACACCGTCGTTGACAGCCACGAAACGCACACCCAATTCCGGGAAACGGATTTCGGTATAAAGTCCCACTTCAAGGTAGTTTCGGCCAAAGCGTGACATATCTTTGACTACCACCATGCTTATCATGCCAGCCTCAATATCAGCCAACATTTCCAGAAAACCAGGACGGTTAAAGTTCGTACCAGAATAGCCGTCATCCTTATAGATTTTATAATTTGTGATACCGTGTTCTTTGGCATACCGGGTCAGAATTTCAATCTGATGGGCAATGCTGTTGCTGTCTCCTTCGTTCTCGTCATCACGGGAGAGACGGACATACAAAGCAACAATTTTCTCAACAAACCTTTTGATCGCTGCCATTAGAGCCAACCTCCCATCTCATCCCGCAAATGTTTGGTGACAAGAAGATGGGGCGATTGGGGGGTGATATGATCGCGGAGAGAATAAAGGTTTATCTGCCATTTAGACAAGAGTTCATCAATGAGCTGAGATATGCTCATGTAGTCTCGATATAGCCTGTCAAGGCTATGTACTACAATGTTTTCGACTTTTCCCTGTTTGATGTCGTTTAGGAGCCGTTGGAAGTCTGGGCGTCCGGGGTCTGCTCCGTTGTAACCATCATCAGAATAGAAGGCGAGATTGGGTAAGCCCATTTTTTCTGCATATTTGCGGAGTGCCTGTTCCTGTCGCTGGATACATTCGGAGTTTCCGGGATAATCAATGCGTGTATAGATTGCTGTAATCTTATTTGACTGCCTGTTCATAATAGCCTCCATTCCGGCAGTCACCATCTCTTATCTTGTGACATATAAATTATATCACATTTTGATTAAATCGTCAAATTTTAGCCATTTTTACAAACTTTTTGAACTAGTTTCTCTGTCGAGTAGACGGACGATTTTTTCGGAGACGGTGACACCTTTGGGGGCATAAAAACCATTAACTATATAGGTGGTGTTGCCAATTTTTTTCTCTATCTCTATTTTTGGCTGTCCCACTTGAATGGTAGCAACCATTAGAGATACCTCCTAAAATTGTTTTGCGTCTCACGGTGAGACGCAAAAAGCCATATCATTCGGAGTGTCGATTGATAGGTGCAAGTAAGGATAGACAAGCCAGCGGCGGGTGGCAACCGCTCCATAGGCTATAAACCTCCCCCCATTCCCGTGGGCGGGGCGTCCTACGCTGTGACGCATAGCCGACGCAAGTAGCATGATCCCGTATTTGTGTCATGGCCTGCGGCTTTGCCAAACCGTGTTACGCTGCTGGTGTGGATCGCTCCTTTCTGCCGGAGCTGTCACCTCCTTTCCCGGCAGAAGATCCCGGCGCACCCAGCGTTTGGCTCAACAGAATACGGCAAGTGACTGGCTTGTCCTATTCAGTTGTCAGAAAGATTGAAGGAATAAAACTCGTCCTTCACTTACCGCCGTTTTTGGTTCCGTTCTGCACCCACCTTTCCAAAAATTTTTTTAGAATTTTTTTGGCTGCCAATATTCTCTTGGATATATTCTGGTGTTTGACCTTCTCTTGCGCCGCAATTTCCTTTATGGTCAGGCCCTCCACACAGTAGAGCCAAAGACGGCGGCGTTGAGGCGCGGTCAGGCAGGCGCCCAGGCCCTCGGCCAACAGGCGGCATAGGCGGGCCCGTTCCTCTTGGTCGTATTGATCCATGACCTCCGTTTCGGCAGAGAGCACCGCAAAGGATAGTTCAGCCAGTCCTTCCAGCGAAATTGTCCGGTTACTGTGCCGGTGATCCGCTTTCTCAATCGCGTGGTAGTTTTCATCGGACCAGCGTTTCCATTTTTCAAACTCCTCCGCACTGGAGAAGTCGGCACGGGTCAGGCGGATATGTATTCCGGTGGCGCTTTTGCATACGATGGCGTCCGGGTCCTTCTTATTCAGAGCATAGTCACTATTGCGGTCAAACATATTGGCTCCTCCTTTCATTTTCGTTGATTCGTGGATGGTCAACGAAAATCGGGAGGAGAGCGGCAGGAATATCTTTTTCCGCCAAAATGTAAAAATTTTTCTAAGTTTTCAATGTTTTTTCTGGGCCGGGATAGGCCAGTACAAAAATCACATCCATACCTCGACACTTCACCCCAATATCTTCCAGAATTTTCCGGGGGATACTCGGATAACTTGTCGAGAAAAAAATGAGGCGCAGACAACCATTTGGTTGCCTGCGCCTTTTCAGCGGTTGGCGTTATTCGATTTGGTGGCGGTTTAGCCGCCAGTGGAACGAAAGGGAAGATATATCATTTCTGTCCCTCGATAAAATCTTTACTACTCAACCACTATTTAATGGGCTTGATTTTTGCTACTTACTCCTGCTCACGATACAGGAAGGTCACGGCCTGAGCGCGGGACACAACCACATCGGGGCTGAAGCTGTTGCCGCCGGTACCGTTGGTGATACCGTTGGCCACAGCCCAGGTCACAGCATTGACATAGCGGTCCGCCTCCGGGTCGTAGTCCGGGGAGAGATACTTTTCCTCGAACTCGGCAGGAGTGTATTCTCCGGCCTCAATGTCCAGGAACAGGTCACCCGGCTCGATTTCCCGCTGTCCCTCATGGGTCATGGGGATAGGAACGGGAGTCAGTACCGTTCCCATAAAATCATCCCCGCTGTCCTGAGCCAGATGGCGGGGGCTGCCGGGGACCTCCTTGCTGGAAAGCAGTTCATATCGGTACATTCCGGGGTAGACATCCTCGGGGGCGATACGGTTGCTGCTAAACAGAGCGGGGATACCAAAAATCTCGATTTCCTTCATGCGTTCACCCTGGGAATTGATTTGCATAGTGGTCACTCTCCTTACTATTTTCTACTGCGCTTTTCCTTGTGCTTTACTTGATCCTGTTTGGGGTTCTGCATTTTTTCTGCCAGTTCATGCAACGGTTCAGATGGTTGGATCGCGTTGATGATTTCACCGGCAGTAGAATGGATGCAGTCCAGGGATGCTTTCAGTTCGGTAAGTTCTCGTCCTCGGCTCCATCCGGCAATATAGCCAAAGGAATATTCGGATGTGTCCAATCCAAAATGTTGGCACACTACATAAGCTACACTTTCTGCCTCCACCTCTTTCTCCCGGCGTTGTTTTCGTTCCTCCGGTGATAGGTGGGCAGGATCGTGGAGTTTTGCATGGGCGATTTCATGTACCAGTGTCTTGATGGTCTGCATTTGGCTCATACCAGGCCGAATGACGATTCGCTGTTCTTGAAAACTGGCATATCCCTTTGCCGCTCCCGGAAAATCCTCCATTTCAATGGGAAGCGGGGATAGTTCCGTTAAGAGGTCAAAGATTTCTGTGAAATGCTCTACCTCGCCAGTCAGTTCAGAAACTCCAATATTGGGAAGTTCCCGTCCTTCTGTCTGGCTTATGTCGAAAACTGTTGCTACTTTGAATCGGGTGATTGGTTCAAACATGGTCTCTACCAGGGGCTTGCCGTCTGGCCCATATAGCGTCTGCCCGGTATTCGGGTCTTTCTGTTCGCAATCAATCTGTCGTTTATAGGGACAAGGGGCCAAAATCTGGATACCTTTTTCATGTCGCTTAACTTGTCTCCCCAGTCTCTTCCATGTGGTGTAACCGGCAACACGACTTGCAGTTGGACATTGAAATAAAATCAGCAGCGCATTGCCAAAGCTGTAATGATGAAATTTGGACATGGCAGCAAGATATTCCGCATAGCGGTTGCTGTCATACAGTTCCCTAATGCCGTTTTCAAGCCGGTCTGTCAGTTCAGCCAGCCTCTCCTTGATTGTCTGGGCCATAGTCAGCGGGATGGCTGTTTTCGCAGGGGTGTTTGATCCGGGCCGTTTTTCCGTTTGGGTTCCACTTTCATTGTGATAAGATCATTGCCCTGCGCCCCCAGCAAGATTTCCGCATGGTGAAACTTCTTCTTGTACCGTTCCATTTGTTCCGGCGTTAGGGAACAAAAGCTGTCCTCCGTCAAACCGCAGACAAAGAAGGGGCCAAAAATACCGCCATAGCCGCCCTCCACACTGCGGTTAAATTCCATTTTCAGCAGGATTCCTTCATCATTGGCTACAATACCGACAGGTTCTTTATAGGGGTAAATGACGGTAATCAACCCGCCGACAGCGGCCTGCATTTCCTTTAAGCCGTTCAGTTCTTTCTCATAGGGAGCCATGCCCGGCTCCACCATTAAAACATTCACATCATCACTCCTATCTGAAATGGGTATGAAAAAAGCGCCTCTAACGGCGCTTGCTTTTGGGACCATCCCGCTCTTTTGGATTGTTGTGGCGCTTGACCTTGGCTTGCAGCGGATATTGAAACACTCGATATTCCCGCGGTATCTCCTTCCCATCATAGATTTCCTGGAAGGACCCGGACCTGTCATGGCAGATATATCCCTGGGGTGTTAGGTCGCCATTTTCATTGATTGCCGTTGTCTCGCCGTATTCCTCATAATTAAAATAGAACCTTGCTCCACGAGGCAGTGAAAAGTCCCGTTTGGTATCCACCAGATACCGGCCGTAGTCCTCGTAGGTCTTGACCTCCGGCAGCAACATAAATTGTTCCAGATTACAGGGATAGGCGAGATTGATTAAGTCCTGGACACTGCAAACATATTCTCCATGGCGCACAGCGGCAGCAAACTTCTTCAGATCCTCCGGTGAAAGACATTCCAGCCGCTTTGCCAGGTAATTCAGTTCATCAATATGGGCATATTCCCCCAGCAAAGACGCAACACCGGCAATCCCGATAGAATACTCCTTTACAATCACTTCTTCGTATTTCAGGCCATCCACACCAATGGTTTGCAGTGCCTTTTGTACCTGTTCCGTGGTTGTAGGAAATGCAAGGGGCGTCTCTGCCACAATACCTGCGGCATATTTGCCCAAATTGGCGATCAATGCAGTAAATTCCATGCCATCACCTTGTCGGGCCGCCCTTTTTCAAAATGGCCTCTTTCTGCTTTTGCTTTTCCAGTCGTTGCCGCCGCTCCTCCAGGGCCTCGTAAACACTCTCCTCGATTTGCCGGGGCGTCATGTTTACATCAGGAAAATATCTGCGCAGGCGATCTCCGGCAAGAATGACCTTGGTGTATTCAGGCCGCTCCTGCTCCCCCTTGAACGGGTCTTTTTCCTGTGCGGGTTTCTCTGGAGGTGTTGGGGTCGTAGTCGGTGTCGGTGCGGCAGGCGGTGTGGTGGTGGGCGGTGTGGTGGTGGGCGTCGTGGCAACGGGTTCCGGGGCTGCGGGTACGCCTGCTGGCTCAACGGGTGTTTTCTCCTTGCTGGGTTCGGGTCCAGGTGTGGGAGCCGGTGGAATGATTTCGTGGGTCGGAACATTGGAGGGCGGCGCTGCTTTGGTAGGCTGCGGAGTTTCCGTTCCAGGGAACGAGACTACCTTCGGGGGCTCAAGGACATTTTCTCCGTCCAGCACCTTCCGCATGGTCATCTCGTCCAGCTTTCCAGCTTTCTCTACCTTTTTCAGATACTCGATTCGTTCCGTGGGGAGCTTGTAGCCCAGGTCTGTCAGATGGAGCGCCACATCCTGATTTTCCGGCTTTAGGAAAGAAAGGGCAGAGGCAGCGGAAAGGGGCAGCGTGCCATCGTCTACACGATTGCATACCTCCTTGGACGCCTCGGACAGCCGAATAATTCGATTGAGCTTACTCACGCTCATGCCCATTTCCTTTGCCAGCTTTTCATCACTGTTCAGTTCCTCGGCAGTAAAGCCCTTCTTGCGGCGCCCCGCCTTCTGTTTCATGCCCTCCATTTTCATCCGCAGGGTCCGGGAGAGGTCATAGGTGGAGATTTTGGGGCGGTGCAGGTTTCCATCCGATACCAGGATCTTTGCGTCTGCGTCATCAATTTTCTGAATGATAGCAGGGACCGGATAGTTCAATTCCCTCGCGATCATGTGGCGGCGCTGGCCGGACAGGATTTCAAGGCCGCCGTCAGGATTGATTCGGGTGAGAACCGGGTCCTTGACGCCGTTGAGCTCAATGGATTTTTTCAGTTCCCGGTATGGGGGGTAGCGGGGGGAGATGGATGGATCAGGATGACTAAAATCAGGATGACTTCTATTAGTATGGTTAGGGTCGGATTTTTCGACCTCTGCAAGTCGGGATTTCCGACCTCTTGAAGTCGGTTTTTCCGACTTCTGGACATCGAAAAAATCGACCTCTGGAATGGGCATAAAAGAATCTGGTTCTGGCGATGCCGGCGGTGGGACAGCACGGGTAGTAAATCGCTTAACATAGATTTTTGTGGGTTTTCCCTGACCCTGTTTGATACGCTCGATCAGGCCCACACCTTTGCCGGTATCCAGTTCAGCCAGCAACTTCATAGCTTTATCCCGGCCGCAATTCATATCTCCGCATATTTCTTCCACGGTATAGTAGATATACACGCGCCCATCTTCGTCGTACCAGTTGTTCTTGGCAGATAGGCTCATGCGGTCTAACAGCATACCATACAGAAGTTTTGCGTCTGTGGAGAGGTGTTTGAAACGGGGGCTTGTAATCAGCAGTCGAGGAATACGGAAGTAGATGAATTGTTCTGATTCATCCCCGTAAAAATAGTCAGAGAGGATGACTTCCGACATAGGGCGATCCTCCTTTGGGGCATGAAAAAAGCACGATTGTCAAATCGTGCCTTTTTCGGAGTGTTCAATTTTGTCACAAGAACTCTTTTTTGCGGTGACTGCCTGGTTTTTTATATCTTTCTGTCTTGGTGTTTATGAACATTTGCCTGACCTCCGCCATACCTTCGCAACCCTGGCACTGCAAAACGGCGTGGATATCAAGACAGTGTCCAGTATGTTGGGCCACTACGACGCCGGATTCACCCTTCGCACCTACACCCACGCCACCAGACAGAAGCAGGACGAAGCAGCGGAAACCATGGGCAACTTCATGGAGCAGGTCATGTGAGCACAAAAGAGCAAAAAGTACAGGGCAGGAAGACGAAACTTCCTGCCCTGTACTCTCAGGACTCTCCCGCTTACTTCATTGTGTTGCTAATATGATGCTTTTTGTTAAGGTTGTAAAATCCTAAACAATAACCTCATTGGACAGAAAGTTTGGTTAATCCGCGTTTATACTTTGACTCAGTCGAACTCTCCAATTTAGAAACTTTCCGTTCCAAATCATCTGTAAGCATTTTCAAATTAACACGATGGATATAATCTGACTTTAATTCAATTTCAATCTGATAGTCATATGCTTTGTGTCCTGAATCATCCTGATATGTAACGTGGTCAAATGCCATCTCAAATTTTGCTTCTGATTTTTTGGCCAAAATATTTATTATTTCTCGTTTATTAATGATAGTAAGCGTATTTTTCAATTCTGAAGTTTTATCTTTGAGTGAGGGAACATGTTTAACAATAAAAGCCTCTTCTCCTGACAAAGAATTACTTGAAATGGGATGACAGAATTCGAAACGCTCGTTTTGTCCATTATCTTTAATTTGGACAGGAGTAGGGCATTTAATAGTTATCTCATAGTTGCAATCCTTGTGACGAATCCGAAGGGTAGATTTTGCAGACTCGACAAGTTTGTCAGGCGTATCATAATAACTGTCAACCTGTTCAAAAGCAGGGGATTTATCAAAGCTGTAGACATCATCTCTTGTTTTTAAATAGGCTAACACATCTTGAAAAACCGCTTCATCGCTAAAATGATACTTTTTTTCAATTTCAATTGTATTTCGAATGTCATAATTATGAATCAATTCGTCCAACGCTTTCTGAAACTCAGTCATATTACTAAGCGGAAGTGTTTCTAAGATTCTTCGATTAATCCATACCCGTTCATTGTCAGAAAGGAAAACTGCCTCATCTGCAGCGTCATCTCTTAGTTGAACAATTTTTGATTGTTGAGATATATCTACTAAAAATCCAGCAGCTGTTTGGATCCAAATATTTTCTTTTTGGGGTTTATATGCAGAAAAAACAAACCGCTTTTCAATCCAAAATGGACTTTCAGCTAAAGAATCTTCAGTAACTAGCGTATAATTGTGTTTTTTTAGCAACTTGCAAAAATCTTCCTTAAATCGGTGATATGCAGTACTGGTGTTATCCAGGGCATTTAACTTAAGCAGCTTTTGGCGGTTTAAAATTGTCAAGCAGTAATCCGAAAGTTCCACATCTGGGGACTCGCTCCATGATTGAAATGCACACCAGAAAGTCGAATCGTCTATGCGAATATAATCTTCTACTTGGAGATTATGGCTGGAAAAAAGCGTGTCAAGGGCAGGAGGACAATTAGGCAACTTATTCTCTTCATGAAGCTTTTGTGCTCTTGAAAAAATCTTCTGGATAATTTGCTCCATCTGTACCTTCATATCATGGTAGTATACAACGCTTTGCATATGATAACGAGCCAACAAATAATCCTCAATATCACCTATATATTTTTCAGGAACACAGACGTAGTACTGATTATCATAAACAGTTAAGCTTAGAGCAGAAATAATCCTTTGAATGTCAATCTTTCCGAAAGAAACTCCACAATTATATGCATCACGGACTAAATAGTCTAACCGATCAGCATCTAATTGGCTGCTTATCAGAGAAGAAAGGACCGAAAAAATATCTATTTTTTCAATAATATAGTTTTCTTCACTGGACTTTACTCTGCGTTGCTTTTCAATTAATTCGGAAACTTTTTCAGCGGTCCCCTTGCCGAATGTCTCTTCAATCTGTTTGTAAATAGTTCCGGAATGACAAGTAATAATTCTTGAAGTCCATGTCTCATGGCTTACTTGGGCGGCACCTTTGGGATGAATGTCTTCGAAAGCATGTGAAAACGGACCGTGTCCAATATCGTGCAGAAGCGCCGCCAGTAAGGCGATATCTTTGTCCTGCTTGGAAACTTCAATGCCCATTTTCCCGAAAATAGAATCAAAATGCGCAATGATTTGTTTCATAACATAAAAACAACCAAGGCTATGGGAGAAGCGTGTGTGATCTGCACTAGGAAAAACTATATTAGCAACAGAAAGCTGCTTAATTCTTCTCATGCGTTGAAACTCAGGAGTATCAATAATTTTCAAAAATTTATCTTCTACAAATATATCTCCATGAACTGCATCGCGTATAATTTTCCCTTTCGGAATTCCATGCATATATACATTATTAGTCATAACAAATTGCTCCTACGTAATTTTAAAAATGTTTATACATATTCGGGCATGGTTAACAATGTGAATGTCCTGGCAGCATATTGATCAGTCATCCCTGCAATATGGTCACTGATAGCTCTAACAAAAGCCGGGTCTTGTTGCAAGCGAAAATCATCCAGGGCAAGCCGGTCAAAACTAATCTCCGCTTGTTTACAGTATTTACTCAATGCATAGTCTGGAAGCTGTTTTGGATGAAGATAAAATGCCTCAAATAAAGACGAGATGATATTTTTTGATTTTGAATCAGATATTGTAATCTGTTCTGAACAAACAATAAGTCTTTTTATAAAACTCAACAATTCCAACACTGCTTTTTCAATATCAGGAGAAAACGAAATGCAAAGTTCCTTAAAGCCTCCTTTATTGGCATCCGGAATTCCGCATTTTTTTGTATATAAACTAATACGCTTCTGAGATTCAATACAGACATCTTCGATTAAAAAACCAACCAAGTTTTTAATTATTAGATTGCGAGTATCATATGTAGGCGTCACTGTTGAGCGAGGAATGAAGATATCGTATTTTTTAATGACTTGAAGGACAAGCGGATAATTTTGAATATCGCTAAAGCTGATAATCTTACTCCGAACACCGTCTTCTAAATCATGAGTACATTGTGCAATTTCATCTGAGATGGCAACGACTTGTCCTTCAAGAGTAAAGGAAGGTGCACTTAAATCGATATTAGAAAAATCAAGCTCCGGGTAGTGCAAGAAGCCTTCCCCAGCATAGGCCGTCTTAGTATGCTTCAGAATTCCCTCGCGAGTAGCTAACGTCAAATTAATACCAGCATAATCCTCACAACGTGTTTCTAACTGATCAACAACTTTTAAAGATTGAAAATTATGTTTAAACCGTCCACCTGTCGCAGGAATATTTGTATTAAGTCCGTTGTGTAAAATGCCATCGAGCGTGCGCTCGCCAATGTGTCCGAATGGGGTGTGTCCAAGATCGTGTCCTAATGCAATCGCCTCAATTAGCTCGTCATTAAGCCCAAGAACTTTTCCAATTGACCGCGAAATCTGAGCCACTTCTAAAGTATGAGTCAATCTGTTACGGTAATGATCTCCCATGTTCGCATTAAATATTTGGGTTTTATGCATCATTCGTCGGAAAGATCTAGAATGCATAATTCTGTCTCTATCTCGCTGAAAAGGCTCACGTCTGCATATGCCAATCTCTTCGTATTCTGGAAATCGCCGAGCAGATAAAAAAACATCCGTGTTTTTTGTTGCGTAATTTTCCATAAATCCTCACAAACACCAGCAAAAATTCTGAAGTTAAAATATATTATCGCACTGCCAACCTCAAAATGCAATAATAAACAGCCTTTAAACAGAAAGCAACCCTATGCTCCGCTATCAAATCATAGTGTTACAGTAGATAGAAATATTTTACTATAAAATGCTGAGGGCGATATTCTATTCCTACAAGCCGTATATATGAATCAGAAAAATGTCCATTGGATATTAAATCCTCACGGCAGCCCTACGCCATCAACTTCAAAAAAAGAGGCTTCCATTTGTAAGGTCTTTCCATTGCACAGATAACGGGAGAACTACTGATTCAAGAATACAACCACCATACTAGCACTCAAGAATGACATAAACTTCAAGACAGTATTATAAACTGTGCTACCATGAGGCCGGATTCACCCTCCGCACTTACACCCACGCCACCAGGCAGAAGCAGGACGAAGTAGCGGAAACTATGGGCAACTTCATGGAGCAGGTCAAGTGAGCACAAAAGAGCAAAAAATACATGGCAGGAAGGCGAAACTTCCTGTCCTGTGCTTTCTAAACCTTTCCGCACATTCGTTGTGTGGGTCACGGTGTGGGTCAGGCAGTTGACCCACATTTTGACCCACACCTTTTTCAGCTTTTTTGCAGCAAAAAAGCATCGAAAACCAAAGTTTTCGATGCTTTTTGTCGTGTGTCGACAGAAAAGATGCCCTTTGCACATCATTTGTTGTATCGCTCTGAAATTTTCTTTCTCATATCTGGAGTCATAACTTTTTTGTACTGCTGTGCCATTTCGCAAAACTGGATTTTTAGTTCTTCGGTTACTTCCTTTTTCTTGCATCGTGTCTTAAACAAAGTGGGTTTTCCACCCAGAAAAATATACCGCCGCTTATCTGGAATATAATCTGTTACAAACACCAACCCAGCGTAGTACACAATCACCGAGAAAGAATGACTTTTTGCCAAGAACACAGAGTATCCAAAAATGCATCCTTTGGCAAGTTCATTTACCTCCGATTGCTTAATCAGTCGATTGAGTTTGTATACTCTGGTCTTAAATTGTTTTGGAATTTTGGAGTTTGCGCCATCTTTGAACGCAAGTAAGCATTTCCCCAATTCATCGCAATACTCTTCAAAAATATGTCTGGAGAAGTGTTCACAATGTGACTTCATGCGATACAAATCATCCCAAAGTACTCGCCATGCAACAGATAAAAAGTAATAGTTCACCCATGTTGAATGGAGGTTCTTCAGCTTTTCAGATTCTAAATACGGATCAAGGAAAAGCGTCGCAAACTTTGATTCAAACGCACTAAAGCGTTCTTCACAGTCGTGACATAACATTGGCCTTTTTTCACCATCTTGCATGGCTTTTGAAAAGTTATCTAAACTACGAAATCTTGATTTTGGATGAGACCTAATTCTCTTATAAATCAGTTTCGGAAAAATATGGCTCTGCATCAATGGCACATTTTTCTTACACAAAGCACAAGGCAATAACATCACCATCCCTAATTGCCATTCTCCGTGTGTTTAGCCGGAAATCATTTGTGTTGTAGAACCAACCAACATTATTAAAATTATACACCGCCTTTTAATTCCTGTCCACTACTGCACGCAATGAGATAAGGAATAGGGGCGTACTGAGCGATATGTCAGTACGCCCCTATTCCTTATCTCAGCATTTCAGCCGAAGCATTTGCTCATATAGCATGACGAATCGTTTCTGTACCACTATGTTCTCATGGTAATGCCCGAAGAACCAGTATTGGAATTTGCAGCATTCCCGAATCTCATCGAAAAAGTCTGTCAGTGCATCTCGCCGGTACAATCCTCCGCTGAAAGCATCTTGGACACTGCTGGGGCAGCAATGGGTAATGATGTAATCTACATCCCACCCTGCCT
>ENA-OPCB01001131-OPCB01001131.1-human-gut-metagenome-genome-assembly--contig:-NODE-1131-length-16310-cov-2.792187_pt1 | contig 16310 bp, 9 predicted proteins | sample MGYA00241561_ERZ501473 | MGnify/ENA primary metagenome ERZ501473 (study PRJEB25962, sample SAMEA2042519) | human gut metagenome | biome: human gut; feature: human-associated habitat; material: faeces... | reverse complement strand
CTCGGCCACCGACAGGAAAGCGTCGGCATAGTTAAGTCCTGCCGACTGCAAGTGCTGATAAAAAGCTTCTGCCTTGACTTTGACGCTGTCGTTATGCGTGATCGTCAAATCAAGCTTATAGGCATCCAGTCCGGTCGTGTCGGCCGCACGCACACGAGAGCGCACCAAAAGACCGAAAGGCTCATTGGCGCCCTCACGATGCGATTCGATCGTGAGCACGCCTTCATCGGTCACGCACGTGCGCATCGTGTGCGATTCCTTCCCGGCAAGCGGCAGACCGCGAAGAATCGAGAAATTAACCAGTTCGGCAATTTCTTTCTTGCCCTTGGTCTGTGCTTCGCTCAGCACATCCTTCAACGCCAACTGACCTGCGCTCACCGCTGCTTCAAGGAAACCGGCGGCAGGGAAAAGAACAGTATCGTCAATGCGATGCCCGGCAAGCCAATCCAAACGAACCGTATCGACGCGATTTACCCATGTGTTCCTGCTCTTTGCAACCGGATACCCCAGCAGAGTCGGTACTTGTTGCGGAGCAAAGAGCGCTGCCGTCTCAGACGTGGGTTTGTTCCATGCAAGCGTTCGATTCCATGGGTAATGAGGTAAATTTCGTTCACGAGGCACCACCGGCCAGGAAGGACGCATGGGAACGCCTCCCGCCACGGCCTTGAACATCTGACTCATCAAATGATCGGCGGATTCATCGCCACGGCGCTCCAGCGCGCAAATCTGCACGTCAATGCTTTGTGCGCGAGCCGTATTGCGCAAATACCCTACGAGAATCGCGTGCGGTCCAACTTCCACGAAACGACGTACGCCGTCACGCAACATAGCCTTGACGGCCGATTCGAACATCACCGCATTGCGAACGTTTTTCCACCAATAGGAAGCATCAAGCGGCGTATCGTCGGCTAAAGCATCTCCAGTTACCGTAGAGTAGAAGCAACGGTTCAAGTCCTCTTGCGGTTCGGAAACAATGTCAGCCAAATCATGGAGAATGTCCGCGTGGATAGTTTCCATTGCCGGACTGTGGAAGGCATAGTCCAACGCCAGCTGTTTGGCAGCACCGCCCTTGGCCTTGACGGCGGTAATAAAAGCGCTCATGGCCGTCTGAGGACCACTCACCGTGAGACTTTCGGGCGCATTGATGCCGGCAACGGCAATCTCGCCGTGAATCTTCAACAGATCGTCAAGTCCCTCTTTGAGATGGACGGCCGCCATCACCCCGGCGCCTCGTGTTTTGCCTTGTAAACGAGAGCGCTGATAAATGATCTTGACAGCATTGGCAAGCGTCAGTCGTCCGGCCGCATAAGCTGCAGCCACCTCCCCTACGCTGTGCCCGCAATAGGCTTGTGCATCGATGCCGATCGAGCGCAAACAAGCAAGTAAACCAAGCTGACAGGCAAAAAGCAAAGGCTGTGCAATTTCCGTACGATCCAGCGACCAAACAGACTTATCGTCCGTAGGTGTCGTCAGGATAGAACTCAACTTAAAGCCCGCCAGCGGCTCAAAGTAGACATCAGCTTCGTCAACAGCCGTTCTGAACACGGTATTGTCACGGTAAAGAACCGTTCCCATACCGACCCACTGGCTGCCGTTACCGGAAAAGACAAAGGCAGTTTTAGCCTTGTCCGCCGCCACAGTGTCGCGATCATGCACCAGGATTGCGTCAGACGGCCCTGCGCTCTTCTCCTCAGAAGCGGCTTCGAGCGCTCGAATCACACCGTCAACACTTTTGCCCTGCACCACCACACGATGCGAAAGCAAATCGCGCTGCTGAAGAACGGCTGCGGCCAATCGGTTAAACCGAGCCAGACGAGCCTTCTCGTCATTGAAGCCGTCCAATTCCTGCGTCAAAAAATCTTTCCAGCTTGCCGCCAGCTTGAGAACGGATTCCTTACTCTTGGCCGAGAGCAACAAAGGCAAGCAAGTGTCTTGCTTTGCAAAAGTCGGCTGCTCTTGTGTTTGATCAGTCTCAGCGCAGCCTTCCAGCACCACGTGCGCGTTGGTACCGCCAAAGCCAAAGGAGTTGATGCCCACCAACGGCAATCCATTGACTTTCGGCAACGGTTCGATTTGGGTAGCTATACGCAACCCCAAAGCCTTGAAATCAATGGCGGGATTCGGCGTTTCAAAGTGCAAATTGGGATAAATCCGACGGTTTTGAAGCGTAAGCAGTACCTTTGCCAGACCGGCCATGCCCGAGCCGGTTTCCAAATGTCCCAGATTGCCTTTCACGGAACCGATAACAAGCGGCTCTTGCGACGCTTCGCGATGTCCCAACACGCGGCCAATAGCCCCCGTTTCCACAGGGTCCCCCACAGCCGTACCTGTTCCGTGGGCCTCAACGTACGCGATGCGAGATTTGTCGAGCCCGGTCGCGGTTCCTTCGTAAACGTCTTTGAGCAGTTGCGCTTGAGCTTCGCCACTGGGCAAGGCTATACCGGTCGTGCGACCGTCGGAATTCACCGCTGCGGCGCGAATTACAGCATAAATCGCATCGCCGTCTTTTTGTGCTTCTTCAAGATCTTTGAGCAGTACGACAGCACCGCCCTCGCTACGGGCGTAACCATCGGCCTTTTCGTCGAACACTCGACAAGCTCCGGTGGGAGACAGCATGTGTGCCTTAGAAAAGCCCACGAAGCCCATGGGAGACAAAAGAACATTCACGCCACCCGCCACAGCCGCCTTAGCTCGGCCGGAACGAATGCATTCGACGGCTTGACTGATCGCCACCAAACTGGAAGAACAGGCCGTATCCACCGTCATGCTGGGCCCGTGCAAATTAAAGCAGTAGCTGATGCGGTTGGAGATAATGGAAAGTTGCGTGCCCGTCATTGTGTAGGGGCCTTGCAACGCCACGTCATCGCTGTGCAGGATCGCCATGTCGGCGCTGGCAGCGCCAATAAACACGGCCGTGTCGCTGTGGGCCATCTTGGATGGAGGGATACCCGCGTCTTCAAAGGCTTCCCATGTCATCTCCAAGACCATGCGCTGCTGGGGATCAAGATTATCCGCTTCTTTGGCGGACATTCCCCAAAAGCGGGCATCGAAAAGACGAACGTCACCCACAGTGCCGCAGCGCGGAGCGTAAAACGTTCCCGGCGTAGATTGTTCGCTAGAGAAATACCGTTCAACGTCAAACCGCTCAAACGGCAGCTGCCCTAATGCATCCTCTTTTCGCTCCAGCAACACCTCGAGCGCTTTGAGTGAATCAATGCCCCCGGGGAAGCGACATCCAATACCAACAACGGCCACAGCGCTCGGACGCACAACGCTCACTTTTATCTCTCTTCTCAATAACGAATAACAATAGGCTTTGCGAAAGGCAAATTTTCTCTCAGCTCTCGGATTTTGACAAATCACAACAAAAAGCGAGAAAGCCACAACCTTTTGTTTAGGCCGTATCCCGGTATTGAAACTGAAACGACATAAACAAAAGGTTTCCGAAAACAGGTGCAGTTTTTAAAACAGCACAATTTTCGGAAACCTAAGTCAGGAGCACCTAGAAACAAGGAGGTCAAAGTCTTCTTATGGCACTCCTGAAACTAACCGCAAGCGATTAGAACTTGTGCGTCAGACCGCAGTTGACCTGCACCCAACGCGGATCACTGTTGGCAACGCTATCCTGGATGTAACCGGCACCTGCGTACAGCGTGGTGCGCTTGGACAGGTAGTATTCATAGCCGGCAGCGGCCATGAAGCGGCTGAAATCCTTGTCAACTACGCGATCGCTAGTATGGTTGTAGGCGTCAGACGAAGCGTCCAAGTAGCCCAAGGAGGTCTTCACCAAACCGCCGCCAACCGGCACGTCCACACCGGCCATCACGGACCAACCCGTGGCGTCACCGTAGCGGAAGTCCTTGTCCGAGAACATGCGAGCCCAAGCACTGCTGGTGCTGCTGGCGCCAACGGCCTTGGCATTGTCAAACCAATGCACACCAAGGTAGCTCTTGGCGTAGCCGCAGTCGTAGTTCACAGCAGCCGTGATCGTGATCTGATCTTCACCATGACCTTCCACGGGGCTGTTCTCCTCATTATCCCAAGTCTGCTTGTTGAGAACGTCAACAGCACCAAAGAGGCTCAAGCCGCCGTTGTTGTAGGTCACAGCAGCAGCATAGTAGCGATCCGAACCAGATTCGTTTTCGGAATCGTTGTCACCCATGCCGTACATCACCCAAACTTCTGCACCGGCAAAGTTCGGCGACTTGTAGTAGACCACGTTGTCCATACGCGTCGGACGATAGGCCTGCATGTAGTTCTGAACACCGACGTCACCCCAACCCGTACCGAAGGACGAGAAGTAACCGCCGATACCGGTCGAACCGGAGTCGTTGGCAAACGTGCTCAAACGGCCCATACCGAACTTACCGAAGCTGCCTTCGAGGTAAAGGCTCGATTCACGATTGAAGAAGTGATCCTTGTCACCAACGGAACCCGTATCGGAGTCAAAACCGTTTTCGAGCACGAAGCCGACCTTCAGACCGTTGCCAAGGTCTTCAACACCCTTCATACCCCAACGGGAACCGGAACGCTGGCCACCTTCCATGCTGAAGCTGTCACCGCCCTGGCCCTTCAAGCCGGCGAAGTCATCCGTATTAACGGAGTTGTAGGCAAAGCCCGTATCCACAACGCCATAGAGCGTCACAGAGGTGGCCGAAGCACCACACATGGCGGTCATAGCCGCCAAAGCAACCAATGTCTTTTTCATGATTTGCTTCCTAGGAAAGACACCTAAAAATTAAACAAAAGTTGATTGTTGTTCGAACGTAACAATCCTTCGGAACTTCAGCTCAAGAGGCAAAAACAGCTCGGCTGCAGCTCTCAAGGAGGAGTCCGATGTGCGAATCTTAGTCGATCCATTGTTAATACATCGTGACATCAACCTTCCATTTCCGTGAGTTTCGGAGACAAATACTTTCATAATATGTTGATTTTATTAACTAAATGAACTGATTCCCTTCCACCGCTCGGGTTTCGTTTTGATCGTGGAAAATTTAGACAGTGAGGTAAAAAAACAACACTCTAGGTAGTTTCCCTCATCTCTCTCTACTCTATTTCTATTAGCACTAAAGAGTTTCGCGAACCTTTACGATTCCCCACTATTGCATCAGCAGAAATCTTTTTCAATTTTCTGCAACAATGGCGGAATACCCTTCTTACAACTAAGAGGACTCGAATGATTTCCGAATCCAAAATTCTTGATCACGCTCATCAGGTACTCCGCAGTGAGGCGGAGGCCATCCTTGCTGTTGACAATCATCTGGATGACTCTTTTGCCAAGGCTGTCGAATTGATTTTGGAATGCAAAGGTCGCTTGATTCTTTCCGGCATCGGCAAGTCCGGCCATATTGCAACGAAACTTGCAGCGACTTTTGCTTCAACCGGCACACCGTCCTATTTCGTACATGCGGCAGAAGCTGCTCATGGAGACCTGGGCATGATCACACAAGATGACGTTGTCATCGGTATTTCATACTCCGGTGAATCAACCGAACTTGTTACGATCATTCCCACACTGAAGCGAGAGGGAGCTAAGTTGATTGCGATGACAGGCAACCCTTCATCGTCTTTAGGACGATACGCCGATGTCGTCATTAACTGCCATGTTGAACGCGAAGCGTGTCCGCTGAATCTTGCGCCCTCTAACTCCACGACTGTTTCCTTAGCTCTTGGCGACGCGTTGGCTATCGCCTGCCTCATTGAGCGCAATTTCTCCCGAAGCGATTTCGCTCGTAGTCATCCCGGTGGCTCGCTTGGTCGTCGTCTTCTCGTGCATGTTGAAGATCTCATGCACTCCGGCACGGAATTGCCAAAAGTATTGCCGGACACCTGCCTGTTGGATGCCATCCGAGAGATTTCTCATAAAGCTCTGGGGATGACTGCCGTGGTCGATGAGCAGGATAACGTCCTGGGTATTTTGACTGAAGGCGATCTCCGTCGACTTATTGAACAAATCGGGGATATTCGCAATGTCAAAATCTGTGATGTCATGACCAAGTCACCGAAGACGATTGCTCCCAAAGAACTGGCCGCTACAGCCGCAAAACTTCTGTCGGACTACCGTTGCAATCAATTGCTTGTTGTTGATGGAAACAAACTAGTGGGTGCCATTTCCATGCATGATTTGATGCGTGCCCGAATTATTTAAGGTTCACTGTTACTATGTCCTATACCGTCATCATCCCGGCTCGCATGCGTTCCACTCGACTGCCGGAAAAGCCTTTGCGTCTTATTGCGGGTATACCCATGGTTGTTCGTGTTGCTCAAGCCGCTGCTCGGACAGAAGCTTCACGAGTGGTGGTTGCGACCGATCATCAAAAAATTCTTGATGTTTGCCGAGACTTTGATATCGAAGCAGTGTTGACTCGCGAGGATCACCCCACAGGTACGGACCGTCTCGCCGAAACCGTTGATCTTTTGAAGCTCCCCGAAGATGAAGTTGTTGTTAACGTCCAGGGAGACGAACCCCTAATTCCTGTGGAAACCGTCAATGCCGTCGCCAACCTGTTGCAGTCGCGTACCGATTGTGCCATCGCCACAGCTGCCCATCCCATTAGCGACCTCGAAAGCTTCAAGAGTCCTAATGTCGTCAAGGTTTTGACTGATATTTCAGGCACGGCACTGCTGTTTTCACGTGCCCCGATCCCCTGGCCTCGTGATCTGTGGCGAAAAGATCCCCTGTTAGCACCTGAAGACTTCATAGCCATGCATCACATCGGACTCTACGCGTACAGATCCTCATTCCTACGTCTATTTCCAACCCTTGAACAAGCTCCCATTGAAAAAACTGAGAGCTTGGAACAGTTGCGGGCTCTCTACTATGGCTACAAAATTGCCGTACTCAAATTGAATCAAGCATTGCCCGCCGGAGTGGATACGGAAGAGGATCTCGCCCGTGTCTGTGCCTGGTTTGAAATGCACGCCCAGTAATCCAAAGGTAAATCAGTATGCTCAGTAATTTCATCAAGGGAACTCTCGCCTCAATTGTCTTCTGCGCTTCTGTCTGGCAAGTTCAAGCAGCGGAAGTGATTAAGCTTGCTCATACAGCCAATATTTCCCACGTCCACCATGAAGCCGCACAATTGTTTGCCAAAGGCGTTGCAGAACGAACTCAGGGCAAATACGAAGTTCAAATCTATCCCGCGGGCGAGTTAGGCGATCAGCCTGCGTTGGCTGAACAAATCACCATGAGCGCTCTCGACATGGCGATTGTCTCACTCGGCAATATGGCTATGTATGATCGTCGGCTCAATGCCATGACCGCCCCGTTTCTTTTCAAGGATTACGATCACGCCCACCGCGTCATTGACTCTTTTGTCATGAACTGGATGAACAAAGGGCTCGCACAATATGATGCTGTCGGCCTTTCTATGTTTGACTACGGTTTCCGTCAGGTCACAACACAAGACATTGTTGTGAATACTGCCGAAGACCTTAAAGGCGTCAAAATTCGCGTTCCGCCTTCTACCGGCCTCATGGCTGCGTTTGATGCTCTCGGGGCCAACACTCAAAAAATCGCCTACTCGGAGCTTTACACCTCCCTAAAGCAGGGGGTGATTGACGGTGAAGAAAATCCCGTCTTTACCATTCGAGCCGACTCCCTCTTTGAGACACAAAATCAGCTTGCTCTCACCAACCATTACTTTGACTGTCAGGTTCTCCTAATCAACAAAACGATTTTTGAATCGTTGCCTGCTGATGTCCAGAAAATTATCCAGGAAGAAGCTATCAAAGCTCAAAATCTGACTCGTGAGAAAATTTCGTCTGAAGAGGGCTCTGTCATCGAAGATCTCAAGTCCAAGGGCATGAATGTCACAACGCCCGATCGTGATTCTTTTGTGAAGAAAATGCACCCTGCTTACGAAAAAGTTGGTGAGCTTTCCGGCAAAGATGCCATGAATGAGCTTCTCGAAGCTGTCAAAGCAAATACCAAATAAAATTCGCTGTCTTTAACCCCAGAACTGACCCGACAAGTTTTGTCGGGTCAGTCGTTTTCGAAAGTCACCCCAGATGTCGATGTTTATCATTTTTGCATCGGTTCTCGTGCTGATGTTTTTGGGAGTTACAACTGCCGTCACAATGGGCTTTGCTTCGATCGCAACCTATTTGATCGCAGGTGGAGATATCGCCAGACTTTTCCTGGTGCCACAACGAATGTTTGCCCAGGTCTCCGGCATAACTCTCATGTCCATTCCCTTCTTCCTCTTGATGGGAAATCTCATGTCTGTGGGCGGTATTTCCAAGAGCCTTTTTGGCTTTGGCCGAGTCTGTCTTGGCCACCGCTGGGGCGGTTTATCCAACGCTGCTATTGCTGCCAGTATCGTCATGGCAGCAATGTCCGGTTCTGCAGCCGCGTGCGCTGCGGGAATCGGGATGATCGCCATTGCTGAAATGACAAAAGCCGGCTACAGCCGTTCCTTCAGTTGTGCCACTATCGCTGCTGGGGGTGCTCTGGGACCGATTATTCCGCCGAGTATCACCCTGATCCTCTATGCAGGCCTCACTCAGACAAGCGTCAATGCGCTATTTGAAGCCGGTATCGTTCCAGGGATTCTGCTGGGCATTGCCTTCATGTGCTGGTCGTCTTTCGTAAGTTACCGTAACGGTTATGCAAAAGAACCGCCTTCTCCCTTTTCTGCTCGCATCCAAGCTTTTAAAGAAGCATTCTTTGCACTACTTACGCCTGTGATCGTTATCGGAGGTATGTTTGCAGGCTTCTTTACTGCTACAGAAGCGGCGGCAATTGCCTCACTCTATGTGATGTTGCTGGGGCTTTTTGTTACGCGAACACTCAAAATCAAGGATTTGCCTCGTATCTTTTGGGAAACCGTCGAACAGACTGCCAAGGTCATGTTTGTGATTGCCACAGCAGGTTTCTTTCAGTACGTATTGCTGTACACCAAAATTCCGCAAGAAGCTATCGCGTTCATTTCCTCCAGTTTTAGCTCCATTGGACCTGTTATGCTCATCATCATCGGCATTTTGGTTCTAATGGGCTGCTTCATGGAAGGCACAGCCATTTTGCTTGTGACAGTCCCGATCTTTGTACCCTTGGCTAAAACTTTTGGCTACGACATTATTCAACTTGGTATCGTAATGTGCGTTGCTCTGGCCGTCGGCGTATTGACTCCTCCCGTTGGCCTAAACCTCTACGTTATGTCATCAATTACAGGCGAACGAGTTATGGAAATTGCAAAAGACAGCGTCGGCTACGTGTTACTGATGATTGCAATGGCTGTTGCTGTAGCGTTTATTCCTGAACTCTCTTTGGGTTTCGGTCAGTTACTATAGGAGACTAGGTATGAACTTTCTTCAAAAAATCGACGTTACGTTCAGTCGCTGCGTTCGCCTGGTCTGCACCGTCTTAATGGCAGCCATCTTTGTCATGTTCATTCTGAACGTCTTTGTGCGTTTCGTGCCGATTTATAACTTCACGCAAACAGACGAATGGATTCAGATCTGTCTAATTTGGACGATTTTTTTGGGAGCTCAGGAGTTGGTGCGAACAAGAAGTCACTTTGCTGTGGATTTTCTAACCGAGCGACTTCGTAACCATAACGTTCGCAAATGGCTCAAGACTCTTGTGTGCGTTATTGAGGTCGTCACCTACGCGATCATCGCATGGTACGGTGTTGTGTGGGTACTTAAATCCCATGCATATATGCAATCCATTCCGTGGCTTCAAGTGAAATGGATGTACGCTGCTCTGCCTTTCAGTGCTTTTTTCATGACCATCTACGGCATCAGAGATCTGATTCAGGTACTGCGTGGTAAGTACTATCCCGATGAAAGCTGCTGATTTATAAGTCCAGACCTTCCGGCGCGCGGTTATAACGATTTTCTCTCAATTCCTTATGGAGTCTCGTTATGACCGTCAGCGCCGCATATCTCAACAGCTGCACATCCGAACAATCACAAACTCGCATAGCGTTTGAACTCAAACGCCTAGCCAAACTCATGCATTTGGCTACTGTTGACGACATTGATTGGCATCGGTTTGACAGAGCCACCGTTGTTTCGCTTCTCAGTCATCCTGAGCTAAAGACACGTAAAGCAGCAACTCAAAATTTCACACTAAGTGTGATTAAACGCCTTTGTGAAGAGGCCTACTTCGCACAGCTACTTCCGGTAGCACGCTACCTCTCAATCAAAAGAATCCCGAACTTTCGTAGCATTCGATGTCCTCCTCCGTTCTGTGTGACCAAAACGGAAATTCTCAAAATGTTGCAATTGTGCAGACAGGACGGATCGCTCAAAGGAATACGAGACGCTGCAATTTTGGCTGTCGGTTTTGGATGCGGTTTGCGTCGTAGTGAAATCGCCAAACTCCCAATGGACAATATTGACTTCTCCAATCATCTTGTCCGAATTATCGGTAAAGGAAACCGAGAGCGCATCATCGGCCTCAGCGATAGTGTCTGTAACTACCTACAACAATGGCTGGAACGACGTGGTTCGACAGGAACTTCTTATTGTTTCGTCCCACTGGCGAAGGGAGAAAAACTCATAACATCCCGTCATCTCAACGATGAGACAATCTATCTTATCGTTCAAACTCGTTCACTAACCGCCATAGGTCGAACCATCACCCCACATGATCTTCGTCGTGCTTTTGCCTCTCATCTCCTTGCAAGCAATATTGACATCAACACACTAAGGATCGTAATGGGGCACAGCGATATCAGCACGACACAAATCTATGATCGCCGGGATGAGCTCGCTCGCATCACAACTATCGCACAGATTGCCTTGCTTCCCTAAATTTACTCACAATCTCTTGTCTGTTGGCTTCATTACTCAGTCGTAGGGTAACCACTTTGCCTTCGAAGAACCTTTGCTTGTTGAAATATGCATTTCACCAAGCAAGGGATCGTGCTGGCGGCACTGGCGCTCGCTCTGCCTGCTGTTAGTCCTGCAGCATCGGCAGCCGACGTATTGACGGCCGCCGTGTTCGGCAGCACCGGATCATCTTCCTACTCGAGCAATTCTCGCTCTCGTTCTCTCGGAACGAGTACCAACCCGACACCGGCCAGTGCGGGTATGGCGGTCAATCCTGCCAATATGCCGGCCGGTTCGGTCATGGGCCCCAACGGTACGGTCATACCGGTGGCAGGAACACCTCTGGTGATTCCAACCGACACCAACAATGTCACGGTAGCGCCTCCTGCCTGGGCACAAGGTGCCTACAGTAATTCGACATCAATTGCTTTGAAGCCCTTTGCATCCAAGCTGTTTGAAGGACGATTTGCTTCCACATTCAGTGATGCGGCAAGCGGCGACTATGTGTTGGCACCGGGCGATCGCGTCGTTGTTCGTATCTGGGGCGCTCGGACCTACGATGATGTGCTGATCGTTGACCAGCAAGGCAACCTGTTCATCCCGGAAGTGGGGCCTGTACACGTTGGCGGCACGAAGAATTCAAGTCTGCTCTCTACTGTTCGGTCAGCGATTTCTCGTGTTTACACCGACAACGTACAAGCCTACGTTAGCCTGCAAAGCGCTCAGCCCGTGGCTGTCTATGTGACGGGGTTTGTCAATCACCCGGGGCGGTACGCTGGAGGTTCTCTTGATTCCGTATTGTCGTTCCTGGATCGTGCAGGAGGCATTGATCCGGAGCGCGGCAGCTACCGCCAAATCGAAATCATCCGCAATAAGAAAGTCATTGCCGACTTAGACCTTTATCAATTTGCGTTGGCAGGAAATGTCAATACGTTGCGGCTGAAAGACGGAGACGTCATTCTTGTCAAAGAAAAAGGCATCAGCGTTTCGGCTTACGGTTTGTTGCGAGAGGAAGCGGTTTATGAGCTAGCTCAAGGGACCGCAACAAAAGATAAGAACATATCCAAGGGAGCTCGGCTCATCGAGCTGTCGTCTCCTTTGAAAAACGTCTCACACGTGAGCGTAAGCGGTACACGTAATAAGGCTCCCTTTAACCGCTATTTCTCTCTCGACGAATTCAAGAACTTTTCACTGGCCGATGGCGACGTTGTTGAGTTCGTTGCCGATATGCCCGGTCAAACCATCATGGCAACTGTCACAGGGGCCATAACCGGAGCGTCGCGTTACCCCATTCATAAAACGGTGAAGTTGCGAGATTTGTTGCGTCGTATTGAGGTTGAACCCGAACTGGCGGCAACAGATTCCATCTATTTGCGCCGCAAAAGTGTAGCGCGAGATCAAAAAGCGGTGATCCAGGACTCCTTGCGTCGATTGGAGCAAACGGCACTGACTGCAACTTCGTCCACACCGGAAGAAGCACAGTTGCGAGTGGACGAGGCGCGCTTGATTCAGGACTTTGTCAAACGAGCGGGTCAACTTGAACCGGACGGTGTGATTGTCGTTTCCAGAGGAAAGGAAGTCAGCGATATCTGGCTTGAGGACGGAGACGAAATCGTTATTCCGCAGAAATCCAATGTGGTGCAGATCACCGGTGAAGTGGTGATGCCAAAAGCTGTGGCCTTTGAAGAGGGAATGTCGCTTGACGACTACCTGGCTGCAGCAGGTGGAGTTTCGTCACGAGCCGATGACAAAAACATTCTGGTGGCCAAACAGAACGGCGAAGTCGGTCTGGCTGAACGTCTAGGGATAAGCCCCGGAGATCGAATTCTGGTACTGCCAAAAGTCGATACCAAAGGAATGCTGTTGGCTAAAGACTTAATGCAGATTATTTATCAAATTGCTGTCGCAACTAAGGTTGCTGTGGATATATAAAATGAATATTCAACTATCTGTTCTAATCCCTGTTCGTACAACTGAAAACTATGACATTGTCGAAAGATTGAAATTTAAAAAAAAGGATAAATCAATTCCGAATAATATAGAATTTATAGTTATTGACGACGGATCAGACGAGAATGGGGCGTTGAAACTAAAAATAGAATCAATTAATTTAGGATATAAGTATATACGCATAGATTCTGAAGATAAATTTTTCTCATTAGCCAGAGCTAGAAATATCGGAGCAAAAAACGCAAATGGTAAATACTTGTTACTTGAAGACGTTGATTTAGCTCCTTATGATGGATTTTATTCAGACATTATTGACGAAATAAGAATTTGGGATTTGGATAAAAAACAGGAGGATTTTTTTACAATTCCTACAATATACTTAACAAAAAAAGGCTCAAACGAATTTCTTGAAAATAATTCAAGACTGAAAGCTAAAACATTAGTACAGAAATTTCTTGAATTTGATACGGAGTATTTTGAGTCAGAAGCTCCGTGTAGCTCCTGTGTTGTTGTCTCTAAACACCACTACTTATCTATTGGCGGTCAAAATGAGTCTTTTGACCGCTGGGGATTTGAAGATCACGAATTTGCCAACAGGCTACTTAGTTTTTCATCGAAATTACCTGATCCTATAAATAAAACTAAGTACATACCAACAAAATTTGAAGATTATATTAAATACGAGGGATTTAGAGCAAGATATAGACTCTATGGTGACATGATTTCACTAAAGGGCATTTATTCATTTCACATTAATCACCCAATATCATGCGAATTTAGATCAAAACAAATTCGAGAAGGAAATAAAAAAATATTTGAAGAATGCGCTAATAAGTTGTCTACAAATCAATATTATTTGGGAAGTTTAGAAGACGAAGTAAATCAAGAGAGAACCCTTTTAACTTCGACAAACCCATATATTTACAACAATGAATTATGGCCATTACTGGGAAAAGTATTTTTTTATGATGACGGTCTCCATTCGGTTGATGAATTTTTGAAGTTTGTAGAAGATAATGCCATTACGACTGTTGTAATGCAGAATCCTTACAAAAAAGAAGCAAAAATTGAAATTTATAAAGCGTTACAAAACCGCGGAGTGCGGTGTGTGATTGCCGAAAGAGGTGCCTTACCATTAAGTGTATATTTTGATGATACTGGCTTTTGTTGTGAAAGTACCAAATATGATGAAAAATATTGGGATAGAGAGCTAACACAAAAAGAAAGGCAAGAAACTCTAGAATATATTAAAGAATATAAAGCTACTGGCGCGTCTTTAGAGAAACAAAGTTCGTTAATTGGCTCGCAAGCATTTCGAAAGGAAATAAATATATCAAATAAGCAAAAAATTATATTCGTACCATTCCAAACAAAAAGCGATACTACTGTCAATTATTTTGCTGGGAAAATTCAATCCTACGAAAAGTTTGTTGAAACTGTTCAAGAAGTAGCGGAACATTTACCCAAAGATTGGGTCTTATGTTACAAAAATCATCCATTAGAGCCTTCTAAAAATGATATAACACATGGTATTTGTGTGGATAAATATCACATCAATGACATTCTCGAGGCATCCTCGGCTGTGTTACTGATGAACTCGGGTTGCGGTATTTTGGCAATGATCTATGGAGTGCCTGTTTTACATTGCTCTAAGGCACAATATGATAATAAGAAATTAAATCGATATATATCAACTGCTGATGAAATTTTGGATTTTTGCAGAAATCCTTTTGCAGTAGACAAAGAAGACTGCTTAAGATTCTTACATTATATAATTTTTGAGTTTTATAGTTTTGCGGACAATGTCTATCAAAAAAGAAAAGGAAAACCTGATAGTTGGCCTGTGCGGCTAATTTTTAGAAAAATTCAGTATCCTGGAAAAGAGTCAATTTATTATCACCGTAATCCTCAAAAAGCTATATGGCGAAGATCTGTCTTATTTGATAGATATCGTGAATATATTGAGACGACGTATGTTGAACTTAAAAGCAAACAAAAAATAAAGGAAAGCCCAAAACCGATTCAAAAAGAGGCAATAACAGAAAAAAACAAAAAAAGCATTCCTAACACAAAAGACAAAAACGAGAAATCTACAGACGAACACACATTAGAAAGTAAAATTTTTAATTTTATTTTAAATCAAAAACTAGCTAAAAAATATAATACCAATAGAGATTTATATTTTAAAGACTCCAAAAGTATTTTGGCTAAGATATATTATCTTTTCAATAAGTAGGAATATGCATTTAACTTCTCGGTAGGAATTGATGTTTAAATAGATCTTAGTTCAAAAAAAACGATATTCCTACTCAATCTAAATAGCCTTAAGACAATTGTCAGTAAACATGAATTACAGCAAGTCTTTATTGGATTACGAACAAATAAGAGGGATTCACGAGTCAACTTATTTTTTGGGTGAAAATGTTGAAATTAAAGGATATATTTATATTGGCGAATACTCAATAATTGAAAGAGACAGTCAGATTTGCAATACGCTTATTGGTCGGTTTGTTCATGTTGGCCAATCAGTAAAGATAGGAACTTCTTACATACATGAAAATTTAGCATTAACTCATCCCGTTGCTTACGAAAATATCACGAGTAGGTATTTTAAATCTGAAGAGACTACAAAATTAGTTAAGCAAAAATATTTTTATGAAAACAATCCCTTAGTCAGTATTGGATCCGACACACGGATATGCGACAATGTCTATATTATGGGAGGCGTGTCAATAGGCCGAGGATGTATTATTTATCCAAATTCAGTTGTGCTAAACGATATTCCAGAGTATTCTATTGTTGCGGGAAACCCTGCTGTGGTAGTAAAAAAAAGATTTGACGAAACAAGAATTAATATTTTAAAGAAAAATAAAATAGAAGAAAAGGAATTCTCCACTTCAATATGGCAAGATCCTTTATATAATTTTGCCGATATATTGGCAATTCCTAATTACGCAAATCGCGACAGAACAATTCACCGGAAAAGAATATTAAGTGGAAAAGAGAGCGCTTTTGAATCTAACTTATTAGTTATTGGTCCTAGTCACATTAAGAGATGGGTTCAACTAATACAATCAGGCAAACTAAATAGACCTGTATTTGAACTTTGGGGAATAAGTGGGTTGTCTATTTTTTCTCAAAGTATAAAGAATATATGTAAATTTTGGACAGGACTGAACAGTAAAAATAGAGTTCTTATATTTGTTCCTGATCCAAGAATTGGAAACTCTATTTTTTATGAAGGAGCCATAAATCCACTTTTCATAAGTAAGAAACTTATGAAATTAAATAATGCCGATAAGCAGTTGAAATATCGAGAATTTAGAATTCTTGATGAGCTTTGCCATATGTATAATGGCAAAATAAGATTGTTATTTTGGTGCATGTACGGTAGGCAAAAAATAAATATAGCAAAAGGGATGCATGTAAATCCAGACACAGGTGAATATGAACACATTTTTAAGTATGAAGAAATGCGTACTAGGTATTCAGAAAATATTTTGAACATTCCTGAAGTTGACAACTATTTTGAAATGATTGAGCCTGATGCTTCGGTTCATCCTACAATTAAAGGGTATAAG
>ENA-OPCB01001124-OPCB01001124.1-human-gut-metagenome-genome-assembly--contig:-NODE-1124-length-16334-cov-3.566804_pt1 | contig 16334 bp, 13 predicted proteins | sample MGYA00241561_ERZ501473 | MGnify/ENA primary metagenome ERZ501473 (study PRJEB25962, sample SAMEA2042519) | human gut metagenome | biome: human gut; feature: human-associated habitat; material: faeces... | reverse complement strand
GGCGGGCTACCTCACCGGTGCGCTGCTGACGCTGCTGATCTTCCGCCTGTGCCGGAAACAGCCGAAAGCCTGAAAAACAAAAACCCCGGGAACCTGTGCACGATGCACAGATTCCCGGGGTGATTTTTGTGCCTTATGCCTTCACGCGGCAGACGAGCGCGCCGTTCTCGGCGTCCACGACGAGCGTGTCGCCGGCGTGCAGGTCGCCGGAGAGGATGGTGCGGGCGATGAGCGTCTCGGCGTGGCTCTGCAGGTAGCGCTGGAGCGGGCGCGCACCATAGGCCGGGTCGTAGCCGTTTTGGATGATGAGCGCCTTGGCGGCGTCGGTCATCTCGAGGTTCAGGGTGCGGTCAGCCAGGCGGCTGCGCAGGGCGGCGACGAGGTTGTCGATGATGTGCGACAGGTTGTCGCGCGTGAGCGGACGGAACATGAGGATCTCGTCGAGCCGGTTGAGGAACTCCGGCCGGAAGGCGCGGCGCAGCTCGCCCTGCACGCGCTCGCGCGCGTCCGCGGTGATCTCGCCGTCCGGGCCGATGCCGTCGAGCAGGTACTGGCTGCCGAGGTTCGACGTGAGGATGATGATCGTGTTCTTGAAGTCCACCGTGCGGCCCTGCGAATCGGTGATGCGGCCGTCGTCGAGAATTTGCAGCAGGATGTTGAAGACGTCCGGGTGCGCCTTTTCGACCTCGTCGAACAGCACGACACTGTACGGCTTGCGGCGCACGGCCTCAGTGAGCTGGCCGCCCTCGTCATAGCCGACGTATCCCGGAGGGGCGCCAATGAGACGCGAGACGGAGAATTTCTCCATGTACTCGGTCATGTCGATGCGCACGAGGTTGTGTTCATCGTCGAACAGGCAGTCGGCGAGGGACTTTGCAAGCTCCGTCTTGCCGACGCCCGTGGGACCGAGGAAGAGGAAGCTGCCGATCGGGCGGTTCGGGTCTGCGATGCCTGCACGCGAGCGCTGGATGGCCTCGGTGACGAGGCGCACGGCCTCGTCCTGACCGACGACGCGCTTGTGAATGATCTCGTCGAGGCGCAGCAGCTTTTCGCGCTCACCCTCCATCAAGCGGCTAACGGGGATGCCCGTCCACTTGCCGACGATATCGGCGATCTCGTTTTCAGTCACGGTGTCGTGCACCATGGAGTTGTCGCCCGTGTGCTTTTCGGCTGCGGCCTCGGCGTCCTTGAGCTGCTTTTCGAGGGCGGGGAGATCGGAGTACTTGAGCTTTGCGGCCTTTTCGTACTCGAGGTTCGCCTGCGCGCGTTCGATCTCGCCGTGCATCTGCTCGATCTGGCTCTTGAGCTGCTTCACGCTGTCCACGCCGCTCTTTTCCGCCTCCCAGCGGGACTTCATGGCGTTGAACTGTTCCTTTTCATCGGCAAGCTCTTTCTTGAGCTCCTCGAGACGGTCGCGCGAGAGCTGGTCGTCCTCTTTCTTGAGGGCCATCTCTTCGATCTCCTGCTGCATGATCTTGCGGCGCAGATCGTCGAGCTCTGCGGGCATCGAGTCGATCTCCGTGCGGATCATCGCGCAGGCCTCATCGACGAGGTCGATGGCCTTGTCGGGAAGGAAACGGTCGGTGATATAGCGGTCGGAGAGCGTCGCGGCGGCGACAAGCGCGTTGTCGTGGATGCGAACGCCGTGATAGATCTCATAGCGCTCCTTCAGGCCGCGCAGGATGGAAATGGTGTCCTCGACCGTCGGCTCGTTGACCATGACGGGCTGGAAGCGGCGCTCGAGGGCGGCGTCCTTTTCGATATACTGGCGGTACTCGTCGAGCGTGGTCGCGCCGATGCAGTGCAGCTCGCCGCGAGCCAGCATCGGCTTTAAGAGGTTGCCGGCATCCATGCTGCCCTCGGTCTTGCCCGCGCCGACGATGGTGTGCAGCTCATCAATGAAGAGGATGATCTTGCCGTCGGACTTCTTGACCTCGTTCAAAACGGCCTTTAAGCGCTCTTCAAACTCGCCGCGGTATTTCGCGCCCGCGATCAGCGCGCCCATGTCGAGCGAGAAGATCGTGCGGTCCTTGAGCCCTTCGGGCACATCGCCGCGCACGATACGCTGGGCAAGGCCCTCGGCGATGGCCGTCTTGCCGACGCCCGGCTCGCCGATGAGCACGGGGTTGTTCTTCGTCTTACGCGACAGAATGCGGATGACGTTGCGGATCTCTGCGTCACGGCCGATGACGGGGTCAAGCTCTTTCGTGCGGGCGCGCTCGACGAGGTCCGTGCCGTACTTCTTGAGCGCGTCGTAGGAATCCTCGGGATTGTCGCTCGTCACGGGGGAGGTCTTGACCTTCGCAAGCTCATCGGAGAAGCGGCTTCTCGTGATGCCATGGTCGGAGAGCAGCTGGCGCACGCTCTGCGAGCCCTCGGAGAAGATGGCGAGCATCAGGTGCTCAACGGAGAGATACTCGTCGTGCAGCTTTTCGGCGGTCTTTTCGGCAAGGTTCAGGATCTTGCCGACCTCGGGCGAGGCGTACACCTCGCCGCTGCCGCCGGAGATGCGGGGCAGATTGCGGATCAGCGTGTCGAGCTCGGAGAGTAAGCCGTCGCAATCGACGCCCATCTTACCGAACAGTGACCCAATCAGTCCGCCGTCCTGATCGAGCAGGGCATAGAGCAAATGTTCGGTCGTTACATACTGGTTGCCGTTTTCCTGCGCCATGTTCTGCGCGGTCTTGACGGCTTCCAAAGCCTTTTGCGTATATTTTTCAGCATTCATTCAAGTTCACCTCAAATTCGTGTTTTTTACAATTAAGTGATCAAATGAGCAGCGCTCTGCTTCGCAGATCGCCGCGGTAGGCCATTTCAACATCGCTCGCGGAGAGCGAGCCGTCGAGATAGCCCTTGAGCAGCCGGTCGAAGAGCTGGACATAAGCGCTGATCGCACCGGCGACATCATCGGCAGTCAGCGCCTTTCCGCGCGGCATCGCGAGCGGACGAACGAAGCGCCCGTCGTACAGCGCGCAGGAAATGGAGCTGCCGAGAAGCGGTGCGAGGCACTTGTCTTCGATTTGCACCCAGAGCCGGAAGAAGCTCGTCATTGCGGAGATCAGCGCCGCCGACTGCGTGCGGAACACGATGTTCAGCGAGCCCATCGTCTGGGCGTCGCCATTGCTCAGGTCGACCTCGTACTTGACCGTCGGGCGGTACTTATACGATAAGCTCGACTTGAGCGACATTGTGGACGAGCCGGGGGCGAAGAACGGCACCAGCTCGCGCGTGGGCGTCATCAGCTCTTCGATGGCCTCAAAGATATCGTTCCAGCGGCGCTCGGGCGTCGGCACGGAGACGTACTCGGCCAAAATTTGGTTGACGAGCGCCGAACGGTTCGTGCCCATCCGGTGGGCCAGCGCGTCGACCTCGCGCACCACATCATCTGACAGCGTCAGACTGTACAGGTTTTTTTTCATCATGCGCCTCCTTGGGGTTCTTTTTCTTTCTGGATGCTATCATAGCACGTGAACAAATTTTGTCAATAGATTTATATAAATATATTTACGAGTTATATGCGAATTTACACGGAGTTCATAATTGCGAAGGAAGCGGAAAAAGGGAAAAGCCGCAATGAATTTCACTGCGGCTTTTCCCTTTTGAGAGATATGAGAGATGAGAGAATAGCAAATTTACAGCAGGCCCTGGAGCAGGATGATGACGATCAGGATCGGCAGCACCCACTGGAAATAGGGCTTGAGCTTGGGCGAGAGCTTGATGCCCGTGCCCTTGTTGACCTCAGCAAGGTACTTGTCAAAGCCCCAGCCCCACTTTGTGACGCAGAACAGCAGATACACGAGCGAGCCGATGGGCAGCAGGAGGTTGCTCACAAGGAAGTCCTCGCTGTCGAGCACGTCCTTGCCGAGAATGGGATGGAAGTCGCTCCAGATGTTGTAGCCGAACACGCAGGGAAGACTCAGGAGCATCAGCATAAGGCCGTTGATGAGCACGGCCTTCTTGCGGCTCCAGCCGAAGGTATCCATGCAGACGGCGAGGATGTTTTCAAAGACCGCAAGCACTGTCGACATGCTGGCAAAAATCATGAAGAGGAAGAAGAGCGTGCCCCAGAAGCGGCCGCCCGCCATGTTGACGAACACCTGCGGCAGCGTGACGAAAAGGAGGGACGGGCCATTGTCGGGCGCTACGCCGTAGGAGAAGCACGCGGGGAAGATGATCGTGCCGGCCATGAGCGCAACGAAGGTATCGAGCGCGCAGATGCGGATGGACTCACCGGCGAGGGCGTGGTCATCGGACATGTAGCTGCCGAAGATCTCCATCGCGGCAATGCCGAGAGAGAGCGTGAAGAATGCTTGATTCATCGCGTCGGTGATGAGGCTGCGCAGGCCGTTTTCGCGGATGGAATCCATCGAGGGGAGCAGATAGAACTTCATGCCCTCTGCCGCGCCGGAGAGCGTCAGGCTGTGAACGGCGAGAATGAGGATGAGCGCGAGCAGCGCGATCATCATCACTTTGGACACGCGCTCAAGGCCCTTTTGAAGGCCGAACGAGCAGACGATGAAGCCGACGATGACGATGGCGACTGCTAAAATACCCATTTCGACTGGATCGGACAGCAGCTGGCCGAACACGGCGGACGCGTCCTCCGCGGGCATGCCGGAGTAGAACTTGCCGGTCAGGAACCTGCCAAAGTAGCTCACCATCCAGCCGGAAACCGTCGTAGTACATCATCAAGAGGTAGCAGCCGATCAGGCAGAACCAGCCGTGGATGTGCCACTTGGACTTGGGCTTTTCGAGCGTCTTGTAGGCGAGGATCGCGCTCTTGTGGCTCGCGCGGCCGACGGCCAGCTCCATCGTCAGCACGGGAACGCCCATGATGAGCAGGCACAGAATGTAAAAGAGAACAAAATAGCCGCCGCCGTTTTTGCCCGTCACATAGGGGAAGCGCCAGACATTGCCGATGCCGATGGCGCAGCCCGCGCTGACGAGCAGGAAGCCCAGGCGGGAGCGGAACGATTCGCGTTTCATGTTGATCGACCTCATTTGTAAAAGATTTATGAACGATGTGCTTATCTTACCGCAGGAAGATGGGCTTTACAAGACCGATTATCGGATGATATAATAAGCAAAACTTATGTTATGAGGAAATGAGTACATGAATCGCAATCAGCTACGCTATTTTGTCTCCGCCGCGGAGCACCGGAGCTTCACAAAGGCGGCGGAGCAGTATTACATCTCGCAGACCGCGGTGACGCAGCAGATCCAGCAGCTTGAGCAGACGCTCGGCTGCGAGCTCTTCGACCGCAGCACACGCCCTGTAAGCCTGACGAGCGCGGGAAAGTCGTTCCTTTTGGACGCAAAAGCGATCTTAGAGCGCATGAGCCGCGCGCAGGAGCGCGTGCACGACGCGGCGACGGGCCTGACCGGCACGCTGCGCGTCGGCTACGTGCGCGGCTACGAGCGCAGCGACCTCTCGGTCCTGATGCGCCACTTCCACCAGAAGAACAGCAACGTTCTCATCACCTTCTACCGCTGCTCGACGGATGTGCTGGCCGCGGGGTTACTCCATCAGGAGTATGACATCGTCTTCACCTGGGACTCGACAAACCTGCGCACACAGGAGGGCGTCACGTTTCAGACGGTCGAAAAGGCTCGGCTCGTTGTCGCGCTCTATGCGGGCCATCCGCTCACGCAGCGCCGCCAGCTCACGCGGCAAGAGCTGCGCGGGGAGAACATCTTATATATGTCGCCCGACGCCGCGCCCGATTCCTACGGCGACGCCTTTTTCATGCAGCGCTACGCCGAGGCGGGCTACAAGCCGAACATTCTCTTCCGCTCGGCGGACACCGAAAGCATCCTGATGATGGTCGCGGCGGAGGAGGGGATCTCGCTCCTGCCCGACTACTGCACCGACCGCCTTTACAATGCCGACAACCTCGTCTTCGTCCCGCTCGTGGGCGAAGGGGAGGAGGAAGAGATCATCGCCGCCTGGCAGAGCGGCAACCAGAACCCCGCACTGGGACGGTTTTTGACAGAGCTCAATCAAAAAGACCCGCCTTACTGAGGCGGGTCTTTTTGGCGCAAGATCGCGTCAAGCGCTGGAAAATATTTCTTTACCGGGATCGGCAGACCTTCTGCATTGAGAAAGCAGTGGACGGATGTCGCGGTCGCGGCCAAAGCATTCGAAGAGTTGAGAATACTTTTCTTCGCCGGAGAGGTACTGGCAGAGATCACATTCCACTTTATCGAGAACGGCGCAGGGCGGCGAGTGAACAGGCAAAACAGAACGGTGTTCATAAAAAGGTCGCTGATTTACCATGAAGAAGGCGTTGATGCAAGTCGCTTTATATGCTATGCTTATCAGTAAGAAGTCGTTGGCAAACCGTGAGTTGTGGAGGTGAAAACAAATGAAGTATTTAGTTTTATTAGCAGGCTGTGGCCTCGGTGATGGTTCATGTATAGAAGAAGTAATTCTGACGTATGCAGCGCTTGATAAATATGGGTGTGATTACACTCCTGTCGCAGAAAATGTTTCCTTTCAGTCTGTTAACCACCTGACAGAACAGATGGCAGAAAAGCGGAATATCCTTATAGAAGCAGCCCGCGTCGGAAGAGGACGCATAAAAGATGTTCGTGAGATTGATTTTGCAGAATACGATGCATTGATCATACCCGGTGGAATTGGTTTATTGAACAATTATAGAGACTCCAATGTGATAAAAACGTGCGTCACACATTTTATTAGCGAAAAGAAACCTGTCGCTGCCATGTGTGCGGGAATCGACTTTCTCCGCCGCTTCTATGGAAGTAATCTATTGGCACGTGAGATAGAAGAACTAACTGCTGAAAAATTCTGTTTTGATGCTGAAAACAATGTTTATTACACGCCCGCTTTCAGAAAAACCAACAGTAGCTATACGACACTATTAGGTATCGATTCTATGATTTATGCGTTGAAACAGGCACAAACATTACGATGAAATCTGTTTTGTAGGTTTAATTATTGAACAGAATAACTTATATTCTGCCCGCTGACTATGCGTATGTGCAATGCACGGCACGTCGCTTTGCATGAAAAAGGGCACACCATCCAGACGCTGTAAACGCCTGAAGGGTGTGCCCTCTATTTGTCGTTATTGGCTCAGTTCAGGAAGTCCTTGAGCTTCTTGCTGCGGCTGGGGTGACGGAGCTTGCGCAGCGCCTTGGCTTCGATCTGGCGGATGCGCTCGCGCGTGACGTTGAACTCCTTGCCGACCTCTTCGAGCGTGCGGGGACGGCCGTCCTCGATGCCGAAGCGCAGCTTCAAGACTTTCTCCTCACGCGGGGTGAGGGTGGAGAGCACGTCGACGAGCTGCTCCTGCAGCAGCGTGAACGACGCGGCCTCGCTCGGCTCGCTCGCACCCTCGTCGGGGATGAAGTCGCCAAGGTGGCTGTCTTCCTCTTCGCCGATCGGCGTTTCGAGGGAGACGGGCTCCTGCGCGATCTTCAGGATCTCGCGCACCTTGTCGACGGGCATGTCCATCTCGGCGGCGATCTCTTCGGGAGAGGGGTCGTGGCCGAGCTCCTGCAAGAGCTGACGGGACACGCGGATGACCTTGTTGATGGTCTCGACCATATGAACGGGGATACGGATGGTGCGCGCCTGGTCAGCAATGGCGCGAGTGATGGCCTGACGGATCCACCACGTCGCGTAGGTCGAGAACTTGTAGCCCTTGGTGTAGTTGAACTTTTCGACGGCCTTGATGAGGCCGAGGTTGCCCTCCTGAATGAGGTCGAGGAACAGCATGCCGCGGCCCACGTAGCGCTTAGCGATGGACACGACGAGACGCAGGTTTGCCTCGGCCAGGCGCTGCTTGGAGCGCTCTCCCTTCTTGACGGCAGATTTGAGTGCCTTCATTTCCTCTTCGCTCAGCTCCGTGCCGTTCTTTTCGGCCTCTTCGAGCTTCTGCTTGGCCTCCACGCCCGCGGACATCGCGGTCGCGAGCGAAATTTCCTCGTCCGCCGACAGCAGCGACACCTTACCGATCTCCTTGAGGTACATGCGCACGGGGTCGTCAGTCGAGAAGCTGTCGACCAGCTCGTTCGGGTCGACGAGCTCTTCCTCTTCGATCTCGGCGATCTCCTCCATCGGCGGCTCCACATCGTCAATGCTGCTGTCGATGGCCTCGGCGGTGCCGATGTCGATGCCGAGCGTTTCGAGCGAGTCGTAGATCTGGTCGAGCTGCTCGCTCTCAAGGTTCATCTCGTCGATGGTCTCCATCAGGTCGCTGGAGTTGAGCTTGCCCTTGGCTTTGCCCTTGGCAAAAATCTCCATGAGCTTTTCGTTGCCCTGCAGCAGCGCCGCCGCGGGCAGGGAGGCGACCAGCTTTTCATCCAGCGGGGGATACTTCTCCGCGGGCTTTTCCGCCTGCGCGGTATCCTCGTTCGCTTTCTTGGCCGCTGCGGCCTTTTTCGCTTTCTTCGGCAGATTGATCTCCTCAAAATCCGCCTCGGCGAGCAGCGCGTTGGCCTGTTCCTCCAGCTCTCTGCTGGTCAGCTGTTTTTCTTCCATGTTTGCTTTCCTCCGTTACCCTTATATTTATTCTTTTCCATCGCGGCCATCAGGGGATCTTCGTTGACGGCTGCGCGTTTGTGAGCTTCGTCTAAAATGATAGTGCAGTAGTCGCTGAGCGCCTGCGCGCCGTTTTTGAGCGACTCCGGCTTTTGCAGGATACCGATCAAGTGGCTGATCTCCTCCGACGTGAAAAATTCCGCCAGCGCTGGGATGTTCACCTGCCCGCTCTCGCGCAGCTGCGCGCGCAGCGCCGTGAAGAACCGGCCTAGGAGGGGGGAGGAGAAGTCCTCTTCCCGAATCGGCGGATTCTCGCCAAAGAGGGAATCGTCCAGCGTCAAAAGCCGCAGCACGCCTTCTTCGGCGAGCGCCGAGCGAAGGTCGGTGTAGCGGATCGACCGCTCGCGCGGCTGGGCGGACGCCGCGGGATTCAGGTCCCGCCGCTCCTGCTCGCGCCTTTCCTTGTAGCGGGCGCGTTTTCGCGCGCGCTCGACCTCGAGCTTCATCGCGTCGGGCGTGATGCCTGCGGCCTCGGACGCGCGCACGGTGTAAATTTCGCGCTCAACCGCGTTCGGCACTGTGGAGAGCAATCCTGCTGCCGCTTCGGCAAAGCCGATACGTCCCTCGTCGCTTTTGAGGTCGAACTTTGACTTGAGCTGCGCCATGCGGAAGTCCATCCCGCTCTCGCTGCCGGAAAGCAGATGCTCAAAGGCGTCCTTACCCTGGAACTTGATGAAGTCGTCCGCGTCCTGTTTGATGTACTCTCCGTCGACGAGCCGCTTGGGGAGCTCGAGCACCTTGACCTGAAAGTCGGTGTTATTGAGAAGCGTCAGCGCCTTCTGCGTCGCGACCTTGCCCGCGTCGTCGTTGTCGTAGCAGAGCACGATCTCCTTCGTGTAGCGACTGAGTAATTGCAGCTGCTCCGTCGTCAGCGCTGTGCCCATCGAGGCGCAAGCATTGTCGAATCCCGCCTGATGCAGCATCACGACGTCGATGTTGCCCTCGACCAAAATAATGTTGCTGCGCTTGCTCTTTTTGGCCAGGTTCAGCCCGTATAAAACGCGCCGCTTGCTGTAAACGATGGTCTCGGGCGTGTTCATATACTTCGCGCCCGGATCGTCCTTGCTGATGATGCGCCCGCCAAAGCCCAGCACATCGCCGCGCACGTCGATGATGGGGAAGATGAGGCGCTTGCGGAATTTGTCGTACAACCCGCCGTTCTTGCCGCGGATGGCAAGACCCGAGGCAAGCAGCTCGCCGTCGCCATAGCCCTTTTTCCGCATCGCGGTCAGTAAGCCGTCCCACTCGTCCGCCGATGCGCCGAGACCGAAGTTCGTTGCATTGCGCCGCGTGATCTTGCGGTTTTTCATATACTCGAGCACCGGCGCACCCTTGGGCGAGTAGAGCTGATCGTAGTAAAAGCGCGCCGCGTCGCGGTTGAGCGACAGGATGCGCGAACGCAGCCGGCTCTCGTCGCTGTGCTCTTCTTCCGGCACGGGCATGTTCACGCGCCGTGCGAGAAAGCGCACCGCATCGGGGAAGGAAAGGTTCTCCTCCTCCATGATGAAGTTGATGACGCCGCCGCCTTTTTTGCAGCCGAAGCAGTAGCACAGCTGCTTGTCCGGCAGCACGTGGAACGAAGGCGTCTTTTCGCTGTGAAAGGGGCACAGGCCGCCATACAAACGTCCCTTGCGCTTGAGCTGCACATAGCTGCCCACCAGCTCCACAATGTCGGTGCGGCGGGTCAGTTCTTCAATGTATTCGTGTGGGATCATGGATCTTTCAAACGACCTTTCGGATTTATAGGACATGCCACTTCCGGGGCACAAACAATTCCTCAAAAGTGCGGATGGCAAATTCATCGCTCATGCCGCTGATGTAATCAGTCACTGCGCGTTCTCTGCCCTCCTGATAAGCCAGCTGGATGTAGAAGTTGGACATCCGATCCACATGGTTCAGGTAGTAATCGTACAGTTCCCCGATCACTTTGTCCACCTTCTGCTCTTCCCGCTTGGCGGTCTTGTCCACGTACACGGTGGCGTACATGAAATCCCGCAGCGCAAGGAAGGCTTCGTTTTCCTCTGCGCCCACCTTCACATCCCCATCGCTGTTGGCAAGGATACTGTTGATCATGGTGGTGATGCGGGCAGATTTTGTCTGGCCCAGCACGGCGGTGCATTCCTTCGGCAGGGTGGCTGGGTCCAGCACACCGGCGCGCACCGCGTCCTCAATGTCATGGTTCACATAGGCGATCTGATCCGCCATGCGCACGATGCGCCCTTCCGGCGTTGCCGCCCAGGTGCCCTTTGTGTGGGTCACGATGCCGTTGCGCACCTCCCACGTCAGGTTCAGGCCCCGGCCGTCCTTTTCCAGCTTGTCCACCACACGCAGGCTCTGCATGTAGTGCTTGAAGCCGTCCGGGCACAGCTCATTCAGCGCGCGCTCCCCGGCATGGCCAAACGGCGTGTGGCCCAGATCATGGGCAAGGCTGATTGCTTCGGTCAGATCTTCGTTCAGCCGCAGGGCGCGGGCAATGGTCCGCGCGATCTGCGAGACCTCCAGCGTATGGGTCAGTCGGGTGCGGTACAGGTCTCCCTCCGGCGAGAGGAACACCTGCGTCTTTTGTTTGAGCCGTCGGAACGCCTTGCAGTGCAGCACCCGGTCACGGTCACGCTGGAACACCGGCCGGATCGGGTCCTGCTCTTCCGGCAGCATGCGGCCGCGGCTCTGGTCGCTGAAGGTAGCCCACGGCGCGAAGGTCATATGTTCGATCTCTTCTGTGCGCTGACGTACATCCATACAAAGTCGCCCTCCCTTTTTGTCGCCATTCCCCCTCTCTGTTTCGGCACAGCCGATCCCAATTGCTGCGTCTGCGGCAATTGTAGCACACCCGCTTTGTCGAAGGGGGAAAAAGCCTGTCGGTTCGCAAAATAATGCTTGCTTTTTTATTTTTGCTGCTGCCGGGTTCAGAACGGTGCGTAGAACGGGTCGGATACCGTCACCTGCGCGCTGCCGCGCGTCAGCTCCCGCAGCTGTTCCAGCAGCGGGCCTTCGGTGTGTTCCGGCATCTGCCAGCACAGGGCCACGCGATCCGTGAACTGCGGCGCGGCCTGTTTTGCTCCCGCCGCATCGATCAGCAGCGATGCACGCTCATAAAGGGAGTAATCCACCGTCACGCGCAGCTCCACCACGCTGCGCACCGTGACCACCTCGGCATTTTCCAGTGCACGGGCCGTAGCCGTGGTGTATGCACGCACCAAGCCGCCGGTGCCCAGCAGCACGCCGCCAAAGTAACGGGTCACCACCACGATCAGATCCGTCAGGCCGCTGTGCTGCAGCACCTCCAGCGCTGGTGTGCCCGCCGTCTTGGCCGGTTCACCATCATCTGAATAGCGTTCCCGGTTGCCTTCCCTCAGGCGGTAGGCATACACATTGTGGCGGGCGGTGCGGTTGGCCGCACGCACCTGTTCCAGAAATGCAACGGCAGCTTCCTCGCTGTCCGCAAATGACAACGCCGCAATGAAGCGGCTCTTCTTTTCTTCGTATTCTCCTGTGGCCGTGCCATGGATGGTGCGGTAATCCTCCACTGTGGTTCCTCCTGCATGTTATTCAAAACAAGTATAACATAAATCGTCCGTTGTGCAACCACTGCCGCATACGTTTTTGTATCAAGGCCAGCTCCCGGTACCGCTGCCCGCATGTCCTCTGCCAGAAAAAAGCGCAGCAAAAAATCGGCTGAGCCCTGCGGCCCAGCCGATTTTTCTGAAGAAAGCATATGATTACGATGATTACTTGGTAAAGAGCTGGATCCACTGATGGCCCCAAGTGCTGGAGCTGTTGTAGTAGTAGCCAACACCCATTGCACGAGCTTCGGGATCCAGAATATTTGCGCGATGGCCTTCGGAGTTCATCCAGGCATTCACGACTTCTTCAGGAGAAACGCTGCCCCATGCGGCATTCTCGCCAGCAGCGGCATCCGTCACGCCGTACTCGCTGAGAACAGTGTACCACTTGGTACCATTGGGACGAACGTGAGAATTGACGGTTGCGATCTCTTCGGCGCGCTGCTGAGCAGCTGCGGTGAGCTTTGCATCGCCCATGACCAGGGGCTGCAGGCCGTACTTTGCACGCTCGGCATTGACCAGATTCAGAACTTCCTGACGGTAGTTGCTGGTGTAAGAGTTTTCGGGGCAAGAGAAGATCAGCACCCAGTAGTTGTTGTAAACGCCGCCTTCGTAGTGGCCCACACTCATGGTGGTCACATCCGCATTCAGCATGCGCTCACGTGCGAAATCAATGTTCATCCACTGATCCACCGCTGCATCGGGGGTAGAAACGCCAGCTATGTAGTTTTCGCCAACGGACGCATCGTTGATACCATTCTCGGCGAAGATGGTAAAATCGCGCTGGCCATTGGGACGAACGTAGGAATAAGAAGAGGCCAGTTCCTTAGCGCGCTCCTGAGCGGCACTGTTGTGGTTGCTGTCGCCCAGCTGAACGGGCTTCAGGCCAGCCTTTGCGCGCTCGTTGTTTACGCGGCACAGGAACTCGTTCTGATAAGCTTCGTCCTGAAAGCTGATGTAGGAATTTTCTTCTTCGATGGAGGCAGAAACCGAAGCCTCAGCTGCGTTTGCAGTAACGGGCTTGAGAGATGCAGCACCAAAAACCACAGCCAAAGTCATAGCTGCTGCTGCGATATTCTTCAGGGTGCGCATCTCGAGTTTCATAAGACATCCTCCGTAAGCTTTTGTATATAAAAGCTTTTTTGCATTCATGTGAATGCGTACTGCAACACATTTGCAACTCTTCCGTTTCAAATGTGTTGCTTTTGTGCAACAAAAGTATCACAATAGCATCTCATCATCAAGGGGTTTCTGTCGATTTTTTGAGAGAAAATGCAAAAAATCAAAATTTCCCGTTCCGAAAACGTTTCACAAGCGCAACAGGTTCATCCAAGATACCGTAAATTTGTTACGTCTGTGTTGCACTTCACCGTTTTCAGGATTGTTTCGTCACACTTAACGTGTTGCATTTTATTTTTCTACACCTTTTCTGCAGTGCTTTTCATGCATTTTTCTGTATGTTTACTCGCTTATATGCATATTTCAAAGTGTAACAGACTTTTGTGTGCGCTTTTCCGTTCCACTCCCCTCCCATCCCGCAGCCCTTTTCTGGGCTGCAGCCGGTCTTTGGCTGTACTTTCTGCAACAAAAAACAGCACAGGCAGCCTTTTCAGGGCCATCTGTGCTGTGCCGTATTCCTTACATAAAAAAGAAGAGCGGCTCCGAAGAGCCGCCCTCCCACAATTCAGGCTATGCTATAAAAAGATCTCGCGTCAGTCGATCACTGAGCAGCCTTTGCTGCCTCGATCTGCTTGATCAGTTCGGGAACTACCTTGAACAGGTCGCCCACGATGCCGTAGTCGGCAACACCGAAGATGGGTGCGCCCTCATTCTTGTTGACAGCGATGATGCACTCGGAGTCCTGCATACCAGCGGTGTGCTGGATAGCGCCGGAGATGCCCAGAGCAACATAGATCTTAGGGTGCACGGTCTTGCCGGTCTGACCAACCTGATGGTCAGCGGTCATCCAGCCTGCATCGGTGACGGCACGGGAAGCGCCCACAACGCCGCCGCCCAAAGCGGCAGCCAGCTGCTCAGCCAGCTCAATGCCCTTGTTGACATCCTTGCTGATGCCGCGGCCAACAGAGACGATCACGTCTGCGCCGATCAGATCGACCAGCTTTTCAGCGGCCTTCTCAACGCTCAGGACCTCGGTCTTGATGTCCTCAGCAGCCAGAGCGAATGCGGGCTTCACGATCTGGCAGGCATCAGCCTTGGCCTGATCGAAGGGAGCCTTCTTCATAACGCCGGGACGCACGGTGGACATCTGCGGACGGAAGCGGGGGCAGATGATGGTAGCCATCAGATGGCCGCCGAATGCAGGACGGGTCATCTTCAGGTTGCGGTCTTCCATATCGAACTTCTGCTTGGACAGGTCGATGGTGGAGCTCTCCTTCAGGAAATCGATGTACTTTGCAGTGTCGATGTCCAGATGGGTAGCATCGGCGGTCAGGCCGGTGTGCAGGCGGGCTGCGCAGCGGGGGCCGAGATCGCGGCCAATGTTGGTTGCACCGATCAGCAGGACTTCGGGCTTATACTCGTTGACCATGTCGCACACGACCTTAGCGTATGCATCGGTGGTGTAATCCTTCAGCAGGGGGCTGTCGCAGACCATGACCTTATCGGCACCATAGCCGCCCAGCTCCTTGGCAATGCCTTCCACGTTGTCGCCCAGCAGCAGACCGGTGACCTCGCAGCCCAGCTCATCAGCCAGCTTGCGGGCCTCGCTCACCAGCTCGAAATCAGTGGGCATCAATGCGCCCTGGCGCTGCTCGCAGAAGACCCATACGCCCTTGTATTCGTTAAAATCAGCCATTGTAATCCTATGCTCCTTTCATCAGATCAGGTGCTTCTTGGCCAGGATACCAGCCAGCTGTGCGGCAGTATCGTCGCCCTTCAGCATGGTGCCTGCGCCCTTCTGCGGAGGAGTGAAGGACTTAAAGACGTTCGTCGGAGAACCCTTCAGACCGATGGTATCAACCTCGATCAGCGGATCGTCCTTCAGTGCGTTGTAATCGAACACTTCCATCGGCTTGTCGTAGCAGGTGAAGATGCCGTTCACGCTCATGTAACGGGGCTGGTTCAGCTCCTTGATGCAGGTCAGCAGGCAGGGAGTCTGCACCTTGACCATCATGTAGCCGTCCTCCAGCATACGCTTCACGGTCAGGGTGTTGCCATCCTTCTGGATGTCAGCCACATAGGTGACCTGAGGCAGGTGCAGCTTCTCAGCGATCTGAGGACCGACCTGAGCGGTATCACCATCAATTGCCTGACGGCCGCAGAACACAACGTCCTCGGGGCCGACACCGATCTTGTTGACGGCAGCAGCCAGGATCTGGCTGGTTGCGAAGGTATCGGAACCGCCGAACTCACGGCCGGAGACCAGAACAGCCTTATCTGCACCGCGGGCCAGCAGCTCACGCAGCATGCCTTCTGCCGGCGGGGGACCCATGGTAACAACAACGACTTCGCAGCCGGTAGCGTCCTTGAGCTTCAGAGCAGCCTCCAGAGCGTTCAGGTCATCAGGGTTGGTGATGGTAGCCATCGAAGCACGGTCCAGAGTGCCATCGGGCTTGACGGACACCTTGCCGGAGGTATCAGGAACCTGCTTTACACAAACAATTGCTTTCATTGTAACTCTTGCCTCCCTTACTTCAGCAGCGCGCCGGAAATGACCATCATCTGCACTTCGCTGGTGCCCTCGTAGATCTCAGTGATCTTGGCATCACGCATCATGCGCTCGATGGGATAGTCACGGGTGTAGCCGTAACCGCCGAACAGCTGCAGGCAGCGGCGGGTCACATCGCTTGCGGTGCGGGCTGCGATCAGCTTTGCCTGAGCAGCCTCGACGCTGTAACGAACCTTCTTGCCGTCCATTGCTTCCTGCTTCTTCAGAGCAGCAGCGTAGACCAGATACTTTGCAGCCTCAACGCGTGCCTTCATCTCAGCCAGCTCGAACTGGGTGTTCTGGAATGCGGAAATGCTGCGGCCGAACTGCTTGCGCTCCTTGACGTAAGCGACGGTCTCCTGCAGAGCGCCCTCGGCGATGCCCAGAGCCTGGGAAGCGATACCGATACGGCCGCCGTCCAGAGTAGCCATAGCCAGCTGGAAGCCCTTGCCGCGCACGCCCAGCATACGGTCCTTCGGGATGCGGCAGTCCTCAAAGATCAGCTCGCAGGTAGAAGAACCGCGGATACCCATCT
>ENA-OPCB01001112-OPCB01001112.1-human-gut-metagenome-genome-assembly--contig:-NODE-1112-length-16387-cov-3.753674_pt1 | contig 16387 bp, 15 predicted proteins | sample MGYA00241561_ERZ501473 | MGnify/ENA primary metagenome ERZ501473 (study PRJEB25962, sample SAMEA2042519) | human gut metagenome | biome: human gut; feature: human-associated habitat; material: faeces... | reverse complement strand
TAAGCACGCCGCCAGCGTTCATCCTGAGCCAGGATCAAACTCTCTGATAAAATGTGCGCGTTTAGAAATTCACGTGCTTGCACAGGCGAATTTTACGCGTTCATCTTGCAAGCTTCGCTTGCGAGATTTGTTCCAAGTTCAAAATCAACATACTAGCTAATTTATCCCTTTTACTGTTTTAAAGGATCTTTCGATCGTTTTGAATTACTTATTCAGAACTTTCGAGGATGTGTTTCATTGTTTAATTATCAAGGATCTTTGCCGTTCCGACTCGGATCAGCTCGTTTATTTTACCACAGAACTTTTCGTTTGTCAAGAACTTTTTTGATTTATTTTTTTGAAGTTTTTTTTAACTTCTTCGCCGTTCTTTCGATCAGCAACTCGTTTATTTTATCAAACTCATTCGCTTTTGTCAAGAACTTTTTTAATTTATTTTTTGGGATTAGTTTTTTCAAACCCATCGCCAACTCTGCTATCTTATCAGATGTGAAGCTGTTTGTCAAGAACTTTTTCCACAAAAAATATCATTTTGTTTTTGGCTTTTAAACGGAGAAGGAGGGATTTGAACCCTCGCGCCGGTTACCCGACCTACACCCTTAGCAGGGGCGCCTCTTCAGCCACTTGAGTACTTCTCCAAATGCCTAAATATAAAATGATATGTGCGGTCACTCATTCGTGACGCATGGTTTATTATACAAAAACCTTACGTTCTTGTCAACCCGTTTTTTCGATTTTTTTGTTTTTTTCTTACTATTATAGAAAATATGCCTTACAGAACCCAAATCAGCCCCCAGAATAGCAGAAAAGAGCGCATATCACGCTCTTTTCTGAAACCGCTACGCGGTTACGACGGCTTCAATTCTCTTCTTTACCATCTCGGCAATCTCTGTTGTCTTCATTCCCTGGTATTCCTCATATGGGATCGGGTCGAGAAAATGGACTTCTACCGTTACGGGACGGACGGTATTGGAGTCAAACGGAACAAAACAGTTTTTTAACGCAACCGGCACGATCGGGCATTTTGCTTTTACTGCGATCTTGAAGCTGCCGCTTTTAAACTCCAGCAGCTGGTTTCCCTTTCTGCTCCTCGTTCCTTCCGGAAACAGAATGACGTTTTTGCCTTCTTTTACGACATCGGCCGCCTCATTGATAACCTGCATTGACTGCCGCAGATTCTCCCGGTCCATAAACAGCGCGTGGATGCACGCAAAGACCTGTTTTAAAAACGGAATATGCTCTACCTCTTTTTTGGCAACAACTGTAAAGGTACGCGAGCACGCTCCTGCGATCGCCAGCACATCGTACAGTCCCTGGTGATTCGGATACAGCACAAAACCGTCCTGCTCCGGAAGATTTTCTGCTCCATAGGATTCCACAATGACGTTTCCGCCTTTGTTCGCCCGCTGTACAACAAAGCGCAGCATTTTAAAGTGCTCTTCCAGACTGTACTTGTCCGGATGCGCTGCATGGTAACAGAGCCGGCACCACATCCACGGAACCAGAAGCAGATTCCGCAGCACCATCAGTAAAATTCGTTTCATGTTTTTCTCCCCTTCCCCAAACGAGCAAAACGTGCCTGAGCTTTTTTCTCTCAGGCACGTTTTGCGACGCTGTATTATTCCTGCGTTTTCTCAGAAGCCGTTTCGTTCTCTTTCTCCGAAACCGGAGTCTCCTCGGACGCCTCTTTGTCTCTTACTTTTGCAATGCTGGCAACCTTGATTTCGCCGTCCACATCCATCAGCTTAACGCCGGATGTGATCCGTCCCATCACAGAAATGCCGGAGCATGGCGTACGGATGATGATTCCCTCTGTGGTGATCATCATGATCTCATTATCCTCGTTGACCGCCTTGGAACCGATCAGGTTTCCGGTCTTTTCGGTAATCTTATAGCATTTGACACCCTTGCCGCCGCGGAGCTGTACGGTAAACTCTGCCATCGGCGTCCGTTTGCCCATGCCGTTTTCGGATACGACAAGGAGATAGTCTCCCTGCGTGCAGATCTGCATGCCGACTACTTCATCGCCGTCCAGAAGGTTGATGCCGCGTACACCCATAGAAACACGGCCTGTCGTACGCACATCGTTTTCCTTGAAGCGGATACACTGGCCGAATTTCGTTACCAGAATAATCTCTTTCTCGTTATCAGTTGTCTTAACTTCAATCAGTTCATCATCATCGCGGAGCGCAATGGCAGCAAGACCCGTTTTTCTGACGTTCTCGTATTCTTCGAGCGGCGTCTTCTTCACCAGTCCCTTTTTCGTTGCCATAAACAGATAATGGCCCTTCTCATATTTGCGCATTGGAATAACAGCGGTAATCTTCTCTCCCGGCTGCAGCTGGAGAAGGTTGACAATCGCCGTTCCTCTTGCGGTTCTGGACGCCTCCGGAATCTCGTATGCTTTCAGACGGTAGACTCTTCCCGTATTCGTAAAGAACATCAGGTAATGATGGGTCGTCGTCATCAGAAGCTCCTCGATGTAGTCGTCCTCGATGGTCTGCATGCCCTTGATTCCCTTGCCGCCGCGGTTTTGGCTGCGGAAGTTGTCAACGGTCATACGTTTGATATAGCCCAGTTTCGTCATGGTGATGACAGTATTCTCGCGCGGAATCAGATCCTCCATGGAGAGATCGTACTCATCAAAGCCGATGGAAGTTCTTCTGTCATCGCCGTATTTTTCGGATACGGTCAGAATCTCCCTGCGGATAACGCCAAGAAGCACCTTGCGGTCTGCGAGGATGGCTTTTAACTGCTCGATGCGCGCCATCAGCTCTTTGTACTCGTTCTCGAGCTTCTCCCGTTCCAGACCGGTCAGAGCGCGCAGACGCATGTCTACGATTGCCTGGGCCTGGGCATCACTCAGATCGAAGCGTTCCATCAGGTTCTTCTTCGCCTCTGCCGCATTCGCGGATGCACGGATGATATGGATCACTTCGTCAATATGGTCAAGCGCTTTTAAGAGTCCTTCCAGAATATGGCTTCTCTCCTGCGCTTTGTTCAGGTCGTATTTCGTTCTTCTCGTCACAACCTCTTCCTGGTGCTGCAGATAATACGTCAGCATCTCCAGAAGGTTCATGACTTTCGGCTGATTGTTTACCAGTGCAAGCATGATCACACCAAAGGTATCCTGCATCTGAGTATGTTTGTACAGCTGGTTTAAGATGACGTTTGCATTGGCGTCGCGGCGCAGTTCGATACAGATGCGCATACCCTCACGGTTGGAGTGGTCCGCAATGCCGGTGATGCCGTCGATCTTTTTATCTCTTACCAGCGCGGCGATGTTCTCGATCAGGCGCGCCTTGTTTACCATGTACGGGATCTCGGTTACGATGATCTCGCTCTTTCCGTTCGGCAGTGTCTCGATGTTTGATACCGCACGAACACGGATTTTACCGCGGCCGGTACGGTAGGCCTCGTCGATGCCGCGGGTGCCGAGGATTTCTGCTCCGGTCGGGAAGTCAGGGCCTTTTACAATGCCGAGAATCTCCTCGAGATCTGTCGTACGGTCCTCCTCGATGATATTATCAATAATTTTTACAATGGCACTTACCACCTCGCGCAGATTGTGCGGCGGGATGTTCGTTGCCATACCGACTGCGATACCGGAAGTACCGTTTACCAGAAGGTTCGGGTAGCGGGCCGGCATAACAACAGGCTCTTTTTCGGTTTCATCAAAGTTCGGGGCGAAGTCTACGGTGTCTTTGTTGATATCCGCCAGCATCTCCATCGAGATTTTGCTTAAACGTGCCTCGGTGTATCGCATAGCCGCAGCGCCGTCGCCGTCGACGGAACCGAAGTTTCCATGGCCGTCCACCATCGGATAACGGGTTGCCCAGTCCTGTGCCATGTTGACGAGTGCTCCGTAGATAGAGCTGTCGCCGTGCGGGTGATATTTACCCATCGTATCACCGACGATACGCGCGCACTTACGGTGCGGCTTATCCGGCGTATTGTTCAGTTCACTCATGGAGTACAGAATACGTCTCTGTACCGGCTTTAAGCCATCGCGGACGTCTGGAAGTGCACGGGATGCAATTACGCTCATCGCGTAGTTGATGTAGGATTCCTCCATCGTGTCTTTCAGATCGACCTCGTGAATTTTATCAAAAACATTATCTTCCATCTTTTCCTCCACTTCAGTTCACAGGACTTTTTAGATATCCAGGTTGTTTGCGTATTTTGCTCTCTCTTCGATAAAGTCACGGCGCGGTTCTACCTTGTCGCCCATGAGCGTATTGAAGGTAAGATCAATTTCAGAAGAATACTCTTCATCGAACACAACGCGGCGCAGAACACGGCGTTCCGGGTCCATGGTGGTCTCCCAGAGCTGCTCCGCATCCATCTCTCCCAGTCCTTTGTAACGCTGGATCTTATTATCTCCGCGTCCGATCTCATTGAGGATCTGATTCATCTGATCGTCGTCGTATGCGTACCATACTTTTTTGTTTTTCTCAATCTTGAACAGCGGCGGCTGTGCCAGGTAAACGTGGCCCTGTTTGATCAGCTCCGGCATGAAGCGGTACAGGAACGTCAGCATCAGTGTGTCGATGTGCGCGCCGTCGACATCGGCATCGGTCATGATGATGATCTTGTCGTAGCGCAGTTTGGTGATATCGAAATCGTCGTGGATTCCGGTTCCGAATGCCGTAATCATCGCTTTGATCTCGGCATTGGCATAAATTTTATCGAGACGTGCTTTCTCTACATTCAGGATTTTTCCACGCAGAGGCAGGATCGCCTGCGTTGCACGGCTTCTCGCGGATTTTGCGGAACCGCCCGCGGAATCTCCCTCGACCAGGAAGATCTCACAGTTTTTTGGATCCTTGTCGGTGCAGTCTGCCAGTTTTCCAGGCAGGGACATACCGTCCAGTGCGGATTTTCTTCTCGTCAGGTCACGCGCTTTTCTTGCAGCCTCTCTCGCACGCTGGGAAAGCAGGGACTTTTCAACGATCGTTTTTGCAACAGCCGGGTTCTGCTCCAGAAACAGCTCGAGCTGGGTGCTCACGATATTGTCGACTGCTCCTCTCGCCTCGCTGTTTCCAAGTTTCTGCTTTGTCTGGCCCTCGAACTGCGGCTCCTCGATTTTGATGCTGACAATCGCCGTCATACCCTCGCGGATATCCTCTCCGGTCAGGTTCGGTTCGCTGTCTTTTAACAGTTTATTTGCTCTTGCATATTCATTAAAGGTTTTCGTCAGTGCATTCCGGAAGCCCACGATATGGGTACCGCCCTCCGGCGTCGTAATGTTGTTGACGAAACCGTACGTATTTTCCTGATAGGAATCGTTGTGCTGCATCGCAACCTCAACGAGAACGCCGTCTCTTTCTCCCTCGCAGTAGATGATGTCCGGGTAGAGCGCCGTTTTGCTCTTGTTCAGGTAGCTGACAAACTCTTTGATACCGCCCTCGTAGTGGAATGCTTTTTCCACTACCGGATCCGTGCGCAGATCGCGCAGAACAATGCGCAGTCCCTTGGTCAGAAATGCGGTCTCGCGGAGTCTTGTTTTTAAAACGTCGTAATCATAAACCGTCTCCTCGAACATCGTGTCATCCGGCAGGAAACGGACCTCGGTACCTGTTTTTTCGATCGGACAGGTATCGATGACCTCCAGCTTATTCATGGTTTTTCCGCGCTCATACCGCTGGAAGTAAACCTTTCCATCGTGATAAACGCGCACCTCAAGCCAGTTGGACAGCGCATTTACAACGGATGCACCAACGCCGTGCAGACCGCCGGATACCTTGTACCCTCCGCCGCCGAACTTTCCGCCTGCGTGCAGCACCGTAAAGACAACCTCAACGGCCGGAAGGCCCGACTTATGATTGATGCCGACCGGAATACCACGGCCGTCGTCGATGACGGTGATGGAGTTGTCCGGGTTAATCGTAACGTCAATATTTTTGCAGTATCCTGCCAGTGCCTCGTCTACCGAGTTGTCGACAATCTCATAGACCAGATGGTGAAGTCCCCGTGCGGAGGTACTGCCGATATACATACCTGGGCGCTTCCGTACGGCTTCCAGACCCTCCAGAATCTGAATCTGGTCTGCACCATACTCTGTCTTTTCCATGTTCTCTGTACTCATTTAGATTCCTCCTGTTTCTTTGTGAAACACAGATCCCTCGACCACCTGGAATACGCTGTTTGCCTCAAAATGATTTTCGACAAACTCGTCCAGTCCGGTACAGGTAATCAGTGTCTGTATGCTGTGAATGCTCTGCAGAAGATAATTCTGCCGGCTGCCGTCCAGCTCCGACAAAACATCATCCAGCAGTAAAACCGGTGTATCGTGAATTTCCTCCTCGACCAGACGGATCTCCGCCAGTTTCAGCGAAAGCGCCGCCGTCCTCTGCTGCCCCTGGGAACCGTATTTACGGATATCAATGTCGTTGACCCGCACACAGAAATCGTCCCGGTGCGGCCCGGTGTAGGACTGTCCGAAACGCAGATCACGCTCTCTTCCGGCTTTTAACTCTTCGGAAAACGCTTCCTCGGACACATTCGGTTCATAAGTAATCAGAATCTGCTCCTTTCCTCCGGTCAGATTCTGATGGATCTCGGATAAAATATCATTCAGGCGGCTGATAAACTTTTTCCGCTCGGAAATAATGCTTGTTCCATAGCGGACCATCTGCTCATCCCAGATCTCGAGCGTATCCGCCATTCTGCCGGAAAACGAAATCTCTTTAAGCAGCTTGTTTCTCTGCGCCACCACTTTATTATAATTGGCAAGCTCGATCATGTATAGTCTTGACAATTGACAAATTTCGCTATCCAGGAAACGCCGGCGCTCCGCAGGACCATTTTTGATGATATTCAGGTCCTCCGGAGAGAAAAACACAATATTTACAATGCCAAAAAGTTCCGACGCTTTGCGGATCGGAACTCCATCGATGGCGATTCCCTTGGATTTATTTTTTTTCAGATGCATATCGATTTTATGCGTGCTGCCGTTCCGCTCCACCATCATCCGGATATGGGCTTCCTCCCGGTCAAACTGGATGATTTCGCGGTCCTTGCTGCCACGGTGCGATTTTGTCGTACCCGCGAGATATAAAGCCTCGAGAATATTCGTCTTTCCCTGGGCATTGTCGCCGTAGAGAATATTCGTTCCGGGGCTGATATTTATGCATAAACTCTCATAATTCCGATAGTTCTTCAGTTCTAAAGATTTGATATACATGAGCACTCGTCCGTGAAAAATCAGCTTAAGTTTTTAAGCCTTATTTTTTAATTTGTATCTCATTTCCATTGTAGCAGACAACATCTCCGTCATAGAGCTTGCGGCCGCGGCGGGTATCTACTTCACCGTTTACGGTCACTTCGCCATCCTTGATGACGAGCTTTGCTTCCACGCCGTCTTCTACCAGAGCCGCAGCTTTTAATGCCTGGCCCAGTTTGATGTAATCTTCACGCAGCGTAATAATTTCCATTTTTTCCTCCTGCACTGCCGTGCCTTTTCCTCACGTAAGTTCGCAGTTTTCAACCTGTGTGGCTGTAAAACCGCTGAAAGTTCTTTCAGAAAAGGTTCCGGCAGATTTCAAACTTATGTGACTTATCTCACGGAATTGAAGTTTACCGGCAGAATCAGATAGATATAGCTCTCTTCTTCGTTCCGGATAAAACATGGAGCCTTCGGGTTGACCAGATAAATCGAAATTTCCTCGTCGTCAATAACACGAAGTGCATCGATCAGGAATTTCGGGTTAAAACCGATCATAATATCCTTGCCTTCTTTGTTGATATCGATCTCTTCTTTCATGGAACCCATCGCGGAGTTGATCTGCAGTTCCATCGCTCCATCCTGGATGTCGATGATGATCGGTTTTTTGTCGCCTTCTTTGACAAGAAGCGTCGCACGGTCGATACAGCTTAAGAATTCTTTTTTGTTGATCGTCACTTTTGTCTCATAATCACTCGAAAGCATCTGGTCGATGCGGAAATATTCACCGTCGATCAGTCTGGAAACGACCGTTGTATCATCGAACTTGAACATAATGTGGTTTTCCGAGAAGTAAATATCAATCTGATCATCCATCTCGCCGGACAGAATTTTGCTGATTTCGTTCAGGGTTTTTCCCGGAACAACGACTTTTCGGTCCGGATACGAATCTTTCAGCTCAATTCTGCGGATCGCAATACGGTGTCCGTCCAGAGATACGACGCGAAGTGTGTTATCTTTGATTTCAAAAAGCTCACCGGTCATCAGTTTGTTGTTCTCATTGGCTGCAATGGAGAAAATGGTCTGACGGATCAGTTCTTTTAAGGTGAACTGGGAAATGGAAACACAATCGGAAGTTTCGAGAATCGGCAGATAGGAAAAATCTTCTCCTGACTGTCCCGGAATGTTGAATTTTGCTTTTTCACACGTAATCGTGGTTACCAGATTTTCATCTGTTTCTATTGTAACCTGATTATCCGGAAGTTTTCTTACGATCTCAGAAAAAATCTTTGCATCCAGAGCAACAATACCGCGTTCCAGAATCATACCTGTGACGATGGTTTCGATTCCGAGTTCCATATCGTTGGAGGTAAATTTGATCACGTTGGAAGATGCATCAATCAGAATGCATTCCAGAATCGGCATGGTTGTTTTACCGGAGACAGCTTTCATAGCGATACCAACGCTTTTTACAAGGTCTGCTTTGTCAAACACTAATTTCATAATTGTGGATAACTCTCCTTTCCTCACTGTTTGGTGAGTCTGCTTATAAAGAAAAAATATAGTAAAAATCCGTAGTCTTAGTCGTAGGGGCTGTGGATATGTGGAAAACCCCGTCAAGAATGCGGAAATACTGGAAAAATCGATCTGTATAACTCTGTGAATAATCGAACGTGAACCTGTGTATGAAATGTTGATAACTTCAGGCCCCAAATTTGTCCACAATTCATCCACAGGCTTTCCACATCGGTTTGTGTATAAATAAGGGCCTGTCAACCGATGAGTTTCTTCTTATATAAATGTAAATCGGTTTTAACCGTTTTGACAGAGTTACAAAGGCTCCGCCTATTTCGACGGGTTGATCTTCTTCTTTAAGATGTCTACCGTGTTGCGGACACTGTCTTTAGCACTCATTTCCTTTTCGATCTTCTCAATGCCGTGCATGACAGTGGTATGATCGCGGTCGCCCATCATTTTTCCGATTCCGGTCAGCGGGGCATCGAGCATTTCGCGGCACAGATACATTGCGATCTGGCGCGGGAATACGATTTTGCTGCTCCGCTTGCTGCCGACAATGTCGGACGGCGTAATATCGAAGTGATCTGCAACGGTGTCGATGATAAATTCCGGCGTGATCACCTTCTTCTCGTTCGGGGAGATGATGTCGCGCAGCACCTGCTCTGCAAGATCAATGTTGATTTCACGTTTTTCAAGGTTTGCGTATGCAATGATTTTGTTGAGAGCGCCTTCCAACTCACGGATGTTCGATTTAATATTGGAAGCGATGTATTCGATCACATCGTCGCTGACGGAATAGCCGTCTAATTCCTGTTTCTTTCGGAGAATGGCGATTCGCGTCTCATAATCCGGGCTCTGGATGTCGGCAAGGAGTCCCCATTCGAAACGGGAACGGATGCGGTCTTCCAGGATATCCATGTCTTTCGGGGGACGATCCGAAGAAAGGATGATCTGTTTGTTGGCGCCGTGCAGCGTATTGAAGGTATGGAAAAACTCTTCCTGCGTGGATTCCTTTCCTATAATAAACTGCACATCATCGATGAGAAGTACGTCGATATTGCGGTATTTCTCACGGAATTTGGTCATTGCGGTGTTGTTGCTGTTTCGGATAGCCTCGATGACTTCATTGGTAAATTCTTCACTCGTTACGTAGAGAATCCGCGAAGACGGGTTCTTCTGAAGAATAAAATGTGCGATCGAGTGCATCAGATGGGTTTTGCCCAGTCCAACACCACCGTATAAAAACAGCGGATTGTAGATTTCTCCCGGGGATTCGGCCACGGCGAGAGAAGCTGCATGGGCAAATTTGTTATTGCTGCCGACCACGAAGGTATCAAAGGTATACTTTGGATTCAGGTTCGGCACATAGAGATTTTTCTGGACGGGAGCAGGCGCTTTTTCCTGTTTCACTTCTTCCGGAAGAATAAAGCGGATCTCATAGTTGACACCTGTGATTTCCGCGATTGCCACTTTAATAGGAAGAGTATATTTTTTGCTCACGTAATCGAGACCCATTTTTTCGGATGGAACCAGGATTGTGATCAGATTGTCCTCAACCGAATGGATCGTAAGTGGTTCAATCCATGTAGTAAAGGAGATCTCAGATAATTCGTGCTCGTCCCGCACTCTCTGCAGTATTTCTTTCCATTTATCTTGTACGATTTCCATGCTTTTTCTGTCGCTCCGCTTCTATAATCATTGCTTTTTGGGGATAACTTCTGTCTGGAAAACGAAATTTCCCCCGAATAGTCGCATTTTTACTTCTATATGATATAATAAAATGCCGTTTTATTCAACCCCAAAATGTGGATAATTATTTTTTTATCCACAGAATGTGTAAAAAATTTTCCTGTTGATGAAATGGAGGATAGTTTGTGGATAACAGGGAATCTTATGTTGATAAAATTGTGGATAGAGGGCTGGAAAAACCGAAATGTGTAAAGTCTGGAAAACTTATATACACATTATACATGGCGTAAATACTGGAAAAATTGGAAATGCCCACAGGTTGTACACAGCAAAACCGAAAGTTATCCACAAGGTTATCCACAGATTGTGGATAATGTTGATTACGGTTACAAGATATCGTGTGGAAAGCACAAAAATCGAACTGGTATTTGTACGCGTGCGGCGGACAGTGTGGATAAGTTGTGGATAAACCGAAAATCAGCACACGGAAGGCACGGGCAGCGGCAGACCGGAAAACCGCGTCAGAGCGGCATTTTTTCCGAAAAAAACTGCGAAAATTATTGATTTTAGGGTTGACGAAATGGGGGTTTATGAATATAATTGAAATGATGTTTTCTGTCATACATGTAGTGAAATACTGCCTTGCAGGCAGTTATTGATTAGAATTTAAAGGAGGTGCCTTATCTTATGAAAATGACATTTCAGCCGAAAAAAAGATCCAGAGCTAAAGTTCACGGATTCAGAGCAAGAATGAGCACACCAGGCGGAAGAAAAGTTCTGGCAGCAAGAAGAGCAAAAGGAAGAAAACAGTTATCAGCATAGGCCGCATATATGTGGCCTTTTCTTCTATTTAATATTAAATGATAACAGGATTTTTGTTATCTGGAATGAAGAGGATATTGATGAAATTTTCTGAGTCTTTAAAAAAGAATAAAGATTTTCAGTCAGTCTACAGGAATGGAAAATCTTTCGCTAATAAATGTCTTGTAATGTATATAATCCCGAACGAACTGAATAAGAACCGACTGGGAATATCAGTTAGTAAGAAGGTTGGAAACAGTGTGGTAAGACATCATCTTACCCGATTGATCAGAGAAAGTTACAGATTATCAGAAGAACATTTCCGATGTGGATATGATATAGTAGTAATCGCGAGAACAAGTGCAAAGGATAAGAATTATCATGATGTGGAAAGTGCACTGATCCATCTCGGAAAGCTTCATCACATATATGTCTGATAAGACAATGATAAGGAAGTGGCGCAGATGAAGTATGTCTTGTTATGGATGATTCGTTTTTACAGGAAATATCTGTCCGGAATGAAGGGCGGATGCACTTGTAAGTATTATCCAACCTGCTCACAGTATGGGTTGGAAGCAATCGAGAAGTACGGAGCACTCAAGGGAGGGGCTTTGGCGGTATGGAGAATCCTGCGCTGTAATCCATTTTCAAAAGGTGGATATGATCCGGTACCTTAAGGAGGATAAGTAATGGAAGTATACGGACTTTTGGCTTCAGGTTATGGAGACTGGCCGATTATCAAACAGATTGCCTGGCTTTTAGGTCAGGTAATGAATGGTATCTTCAATGTACTTAGCAAGATTGGTATTGAGAATATTGGTGTTTGTATCATTATTTTGTTGACTGGTCATAAAAACCTCCGTTTTGAAAATATTCTGGAAAAAGCGGTATTTAGAGCCCATCGCGGAACGCCTCGAACATCGCCTGCTGTTCCGGTGAGAGCATGCCCTTTAAAAATGTCATGGGGTCGAAATTGTCGGGAAAAGTAGTTGTTCCTGTCAAAGATGCTGACGCGGAATCGAAAGCAGACGTTGCCTGCCCGGCGGCAGTATCCGTTTCACTGCCTGCTCTTGCAGCTGCTTTAGTATAACCGGCATCCGGATTCGTGCCAAAACAGTCTGCATCTGCCGCAGTATCGGTGTCTACGTCGGGCGCACTTTCCCTCAACGTTTCGAACAGCTGCATCATTCCTTTCATTTCCTCGAACAGCTCGAGATTTTTCTGCAGGTTGAGAAGTTCTCCAAACAGCGCTTTTTCCTGGGGAGAACAAAAGTTTTTGATCTGCTCAAATAACACGGCAAAGTCCGGCGAGGATGTGCCGGAGGTTTGATTTTTGTATGGAGGGGACGGATGCCTGGAAACATATTCCAGGGTGTAGCGCAGCTCCAGATATTTGATCCAGACCGCGAGATGGTTTTGACCATATGGGTCAAAATATGGCAGCAGGATTTTTAAAATCTGGATATGGTTTTGGGTATAGAGCGTATCAAAGGCGATGACAGCTTCGTTTTCACAGACGTTCATTAAAAAGCTTCCTTCCGGTGTTTATTCTATTCCTATGAAACAGTCAGATAGAATAGGACAACAAGGAATTGCTTTTGCCAGTCTGTCAGAGATCGTCTGTGGGACTCGAAAAATCGTTTGCATCGCGAAGGGGCATTACCCCCGGAGGAAGCAATGCCCTTTGGGATGGGAGCCAGATGCGCTCAGATACCTATGGAATCAGCATCCACAGCCATTGTTGCATCCGCAGCCGTTATTCGTGCCGATTCCGCTGCAGCCGTTGCCGCAGCAAGCCAGAAGCAGCAGAATCCAGATCAGGGAATTACAGCCGTTGTTGCCGCCGTCGTTACAGCCACAGCCGTTGTTTGCTCCGAGTCCGTTGTTGCCGCAGCATAACAGCAGAATCAGAATGAGGCAGCAACTGTTGCCGCCGAAAAGACCGCCGTTCTGACAGGTATTGCCGCATCCGCAGTTGGTAGCTGATAAATCACTCATGGTTATGAGCCTCCGAATGGATAGTTATGGTTTAAGATATGACCGCACGCTTGTCCAGGTTTCTCAGTGGAAGAAAAATTTTTGAAACACTTTTCCTATCATTTGCTGGTGCACTGGAGCCCGGCGAGCAGGCCGGCTTTTTTACTGTCTTCCATAGAATGCAGCACACCTCTTCCCCAATCCTTCCATATCCTAAAAGAAAAAGGATGCGTATGCCTTGAACAGGGTAAAGAGAGTTGTCCACGCGACCGCGGCAGAGGTAAACGGGCTTTCCGGAAAAGGTGTGACGGCAGCGGTGCTGGACACCGGGATCGCGCTGCATCCGGATCTTTCCGGGAGAATCGCAGGATTTGCAGACTTTGTCGGCGGACAGAAGCAGCCGCATGACGACAGCGGGCATGGAACCCATGTGGCAGGCTGCCTGTGCGGAAACGGAAAATGCTCCAACGGTCTGTATGCCGGAATTGCGCCAGGCTGCCGTCTGGTAGTATGCAAGGGGCTGGCCGAACGTGGGGACGGAAACGTTGCCGCCATGATAGAAGGCATCCGGTATGTGCTGGACACACGCCGGATTTATCATACGAGAATTTTGAATATTTCCGTCGGGATCGGCTCGATCCGGGAAGCTGCGCTTGAGCAGGAGCTGCTTTCTTGGATTGCAAAAGCATGGAATGCAGGGCTGTTCGTCGCAGTGGCTGCCGGAAACAACGGACCTGCCCCGAATTCTGTCTCTGCGATGGGTCTGCAGGCGCACGTCGTATCGGTCGGATGTCATGATGGAAGGCAGACCCCGGGACACAAAAATGCCTGCGCCGCTTATTCCGGGAGAGGGCCTGCAAACGGCAGAGTGAAAAAACCGGATTTGGTGGCACCGGGAAGCGGCATTGTTTCCTGTAATGCTTGGTATCGGAAAAATCATTTCTGCTCGGTAAATCATCCGTATACAGCAAAGAATGGGACCTCAATGGCGGTTCCGGCAGTCAGCGCGGCAGCAGCACTTTTGTGGGAAAAGGAGCCGCATCTGACAAACGAACAGGTACGGGAACGGTTGCTATACCATGCGCAGGATCTGGGAGAAAACTGGGGGATGCAGGGCTGGGGGATGCTTCATGTAGGCAGAGCGTTAAAGGGATAAATTTTTTTATTTCAGAAGGATTGACAAAAATTGGATGATTGTATACAATGATACCTGAATTACAGAACACACTGCTTGGAAGAAAGCGGCGAGCAAACGAAGGAGAAGGAATCATGAACAATACATTTACTAACCGTCCGGTCACCATGAATGAGAACAAGAACCTGCTCGAGATCGAAGAGCATATGTACATTCTGGATGACGTGAAGAAGCCGAATGTTTTCCGGAATATGTTCCCTTATTCGGAAATTCCGAAGATTCCGTTCAATGACCGTACCGTTCCGCACGATATGCCAAAGGACATCTGGATTACCGATACGACGTTCCGTGACGGTCAGCAGTCACGCGCCCCTTATTCCACCGAGCAGATTGTAACGATTTATGACTATCTGCACCGACTGGGCGGAGAAAATGGTCTGATCCGCGCCAGCGAATTTTTCCTTTACAGTAAAAAAGATCGGGATGCAGTGTATAAATGTCTGGAAAAAGGATATAAATTTCCCGAAATTACCAGCTGGATTCGCGCGAGCAAGGAGGACTTCAAGCTGGTTAAAGAGATCGGCATGAAGGAAACCGGTATTCTGGTCAGCTGTTCCGATTACCACATTTTCATGAAATTGAAAATGACCCGCAAACAGGCAATGGAGCATTACCTGAGCGTCATCAAGGAGTGCTTGGAAGAGGGAATCAGTCCCAGATGCCATCTGGAAGATATCACGCGGGCCGATATTTACGGATATGTTGTTCCGTTTTGCCTGGAGCTGATGAAGCTGATGAAGGAATATCAGATTCCGATCAAAATCCGTGCCTGCGATACGATGGGCTACGGCGTCAACTATCCGGGTGCCGTTATCCCGAGAAGCGTACAGGGAATCATCTATGCGCTGCACACGCACGCGGGTGTTCCCCACGAGCTGTTGGAATGGCACGGACACAACGATTTCTATAAGGCAGTTGTCAATTCCTCGACGGCATGGCTGTATGGCTGCTCCGGTGTCAACACCTCGCTGTTCGGTATCGGCGAACGTACCGGTAATACGCCTCTGGAAGCGATGGTATTTGAATATGCACAGCTGCGCGGCACGTTAAACGGCATGGACACCAGGGTGATCACCGAGCTGGCAGAATACTACGAAAAAGAAATCGGCTACCACATCCCGCCCAGGACGCCGTTTGTCGGTAAGAACTTCAATGTCACAAGAGCGGGTATCCATGCAGACGGTCTGCTGAAAAACGAAGAGATTTACAACATTTTTGATACAGAAAAGTTTTTAAACCGTCCGGTTCTGTGCGCTGTATCGAATACCTCCGGCCTTGCCGGAATCGCACACTGGATCAATACTTACTTCCATTTACCGGAGGAAAAGAAGCTGGATAAAAACTGCGAGCTGGTTCACGAGGTCAAGAAATGGGTGGACGCCGAATACGAAAGCGGCCGTGTTACCGTTCTGACCGATGAAGAGCTGTTGAAGGTGATCGATGATGCCAGCAAGAAACTGGGGATTTTATTGGTATGAGTCAATACGAAAAAGAAGAAAGCTCCGACCGATATTCGCTGAGGGGAAAGGTTTTTCATCAGCTGCGGGAGGATATTTTAAGCGGACATTATAAAGAACACGAGGAACTGCGGGAAATGGCGATCAGCGAAGAGATGGGCGTTTCCCGCACGCCCGTCCGGGAAGCGCTGCGCCAACTGGAACTGGAAGGTCTGGTCAGCATTATCCCAAACAAGGGGGCATATGTGACCGGCATCACCAGAAAGGACGTGGAGGATATTTATGCGATCCGTTCTTTGCTGGAAGGGCTTTGTGCCCGTTGGGCAACCGCGTATATTACAGAAAAACAGCTGGATGCGCTGGAAGAAAATATTTACCTGTCAGAATTTCACGCCAGCAAGGGACATGCCCAGAAGCTGACGGAGCTGGACGATCAGTTCCACGATATTTTATATGAAGCATGCTCAAGCAAAATGCTGGAGCATCAGCTGAGGGATTTCCATGAATATGTGCGGAGAATGCGCAAGCAGAACCTTTCCGGCAGTGAAAGAGGACTGGAAGCTGTGCTCGAGCACAAACAGATCATGG
>ENA-OPCB01001095-OPCB01001095.1-human-gut-metagenome-genome-assembly--contig:-NODE-1095-length-16533-cov-4.562811_pt1 | contig 16533 bp, 13 predicted proteins | sample MGYA00241561_ERZ501473 | MGnify/ENA primary metagenome ERZ501473 (study PRJEB25962, sample SAMEA2042519) | human gut metagenome | biome: human gut; feature: human-associated habitat; material: faeces... | reverse complement strand
CAGCCGCTGCTCTTCTGTAATAATAAAAATAAAATTTCCGCTGTTTATGCCCAGAGCAAAGCGGAGGGCAGCCTAAATAGTAAGTCAATCCATAAACTTTGCCTTCTGCAGAGCAATCAGAACCAGCGGGATGAGCACCAGCTGAGCCACGATGCCCGGCACGGCGGTGAGCAGCGCACCGGACAAAAACGCGCTGAACGGGAAGCTGGAACCGGTCAGGCCGGCCAGCACAAAGCGTACTGCACCCCAGACCAAACGGCCTGCCACCATGGCGGTGACAAGAGAAGCGTACATCATGGGCACGGTGTGCTTCACCTTGTGCCAGAGCACGCCGGACACAAGGCCGTAGGCGGCCAGCTCAAAGGCCATGGAGATGGCGATGGGGAACATCGGCGGCATGCCGAACAGCACCGACCGCACCAGCGGAGCAATGAAGCCCACGGCAAGGCCCCATGGGCCGCCCAGCACAAAGCCGCACAGCAGAATGGGAAAGTGCATCGGGCACAGCATGTTGCCCACCTGCGGCACATGGCCGGTGATCATGGGCAGCACAAAGGCCAGTGCAAGGAACAGTGCAGCCAGCACGAGGCTGCGGGTGGTGGAATGGGGGTTCGTTTTCATAAAAAGCTTCCTCCTTTGGCCAGACAAAAAAGGGGTCTGCCCGGCTTACAAGCCAACGGCAGACCCCTTCGTGGTGTCTATAGCAGTAAAAATAAGATGGCAGAACGCAAAGGCCCCCTGTGGGCTTTGCGCTGCACCGCTGCGTAAGCGCAGCGGTAGATAAAGGATGGAGAACACGGGCTTCTGTCCGCACACCCGGCTTCGTACCGGAATCTGTGAAAAATATAGCAGATGCCTCTGGCTTTGTCAAGATACGGCAAAAAGCCTGCAATTTGACCAAAAAGCGGCAAATTTCCATGAATATTTCCCCGCGTATGTACATTTTGCATGAAGAAGCTTGACCTTTTTGCATAGAATAGCTAATATAAACTTGAAAAAGAGCGCGCTGCGGGCAGCAGGACTGCACCGGCGCTGACGAAAGGCTTTTTTGAACATGTGCAAATCTGAGGTTCATACGGGAGGACCATCATGACAAATGCAGAAAAACTTACTCTGGCCAAGCACGCCTGCCACATCCGCATGGGCGTGATCGAGGGCACGCACAGCGCAAAGTGCGGCCATCCGGGCGGCAGTCTGGATATCGCCGAGCTGCTGAGCTACCTCTATTTCGTGGAAATGAACATTGACCCGAAGGACCCCAAGAAGGCCGACCGCGACCGTCTGGTGCTGTCCAAGGGCCATGCTGCACCGGCACTATATGCAGCGCTGGCAGAGCGCGGCTATTTCCCGGTGGAAGACCTTAAGACCCTGCGTAAGATCGGCAGCTATCTGCAGGGCCACCCCAACATGAACGAGACCCCGGGCGTGGATATGTCCACCGGCAGTCTGGGTCAGGGCGTGTCTGCCGCCTGCGGCATGGCACTGGGTGCCAAGCACGCCGGTAAGCCCATCAACGTCTACACCATCCTGGGCGACGGCGAGGTGGAAGAGGGCGAGTGCTGGGAAGCCTTCATGTTTGCCGCACACTACGGCCTTTCCAACCTGTGCGTTGTGCTGGACCGCAACCACCTGCAGATCGACGGCACCACCGAGACCGTGATGAACAGCGCCCCGCTGGAAGAGAAGCTGAAGGCCTTCAACTTCAATGTCGTCACCATCGACGGCCACGACTACGACCAGATCGAAGCCGCCATGCAGGCGTTCCATGCAGAGACTGTAAAGCCCACCTGCATCATTATGGACACCACAAAGGGCAAGGGTGTTTCCTATATGACCAACTCTGTGGACTGGCACGGCAAGGGCCCCAACGATGACGAGTACAAGATCGCAATTGAGGAACTGAACGCCGCATACGCCGCGCTGGAGCAGGAGGAAAACTAAGATGGCAGATGTGAAGAAGATCGCTACCCGTGAAAGCTACGGCAACACCCTGAAGGAGCTGGCCGCCGAAGGCCACGAGGATCTGGTGGTGCTGGACGCAGACCTTGCTGCTGCCACCAAGACCGGTATGTTCCGCAAGGCTTACCCGGATCGTCATTTTGACTGCGGCATTGCCGAGGAAAACATGATGGGCGTGGCTGCGGGCCTGTCCACCATGGGCTACGTGCCCTTTGTTTCCAGCTTTGCTATGTTCGCCGCCGGCCGTGCCTTCGAGCAGGTGCGCAACTCCATTGGCTATCCCCACCTGAACGTGAAGATCGGTGCCACCCACGGCGGCATCTCGGTGGGCGAGGACGGCGCTTCCCATCAGTGCTGCGAGGACTTTGCCCTCATGCGCAGCATCCCCGGCATGACCGTGATCTGCCCCGCCGACGATGTGGAGGCCCGCGCCGCTGTGCGTGCTGCCTACGCAATGGAAGGCCCCGTCTACCTGCGCTTTGGCCGTTTGGCTGTGCCTGTGTTCCACGATGCCGAGAACTATCACTTCGAGATCGGCAAGGGCGAGCAGATCACCGAGGGCAGCGACATTGCCATCATCGCCACCGGCCTGATGGTCAACGAAGCCCGCATTGCTGCGGAGCAGCTGGCCGCTGAGGGCATCCATGCCCGGGTCATCAACATCCACACCATCAAGCCTCTGGACGAGGAGATCGTCCTCAAGGCTGCAAAGGAGTGCGGCAAGGTCATCACCGCCGAGGAGCACAACGTCATCGGCGGTCTGGGCGAGGCCGTCTGCGCCGTGCTGAGCGAGAAGCTGCCCACCCCTGTGCGCCGCGTAGGCGTGCAGGACGTGTTCGGCTGCTCCGGCCCTGCATGGGATCTGCTGAAGTTCTACGGTCTGGATGCTGCCACCATCTGCAAGACTGCCCACGAAATGCTGGGCAAATAAGCGCTTCTCCCACTGTATCTGCGCCGCCGCGTCATTTGCTGACGCGGCGGCGTTTTTGCATGCCGCAAATTTTTTTGCCAAATACTGCAGGATATGATATGCTTACAGAAAAAGCGGAAGGGAGAATCGCAATGCTGATCGTGGACAAACTTGCGTTTCAGGAAAAACTTTCGGAAGGGGAAAAAACGCTGGCCGCCTATATTTTGGCGCATGGGATGGAAATTGCCAAATATTCCACCCGCAGTCTGGCAGAAGTGACCTACACCTCTCCGCCGACCGTCCTGCGCCTTTGCAAAAAGCTGGGTTTTACCGGCTTTGATGACTTCAAGCAAAATTTTGTGCGTGAACTGGAATATCTCGACCAGCAACAGGGCAAGGTGGATTTCAATTTTCCCTTTGCTGAAAACGACAGCCCCATGCGGGTGGCGCAGAACATCGGCGAGCTGTACGAAGAAGCCGTCAAGGACACTATGCAGCTTCTCCGGTACGAAGACCTGCACAAAGCGGTGCTCCTGCTCAAATATCACGAGGAAATCCACATTTTTTCCGCCGGGACGGCCATCAATCAGGCCGAATCCTTCCGAGAAAAGATGCTCAAGATCGGCAAGCGGGTGGTCATTTTCAACAATCTGAACTACCAGCGGTATCAGGCCTGCTGTCTGTCCGAGAGGGACCTTGCCATGATCATTTCCTATTCCGGCGAAACGGCGCAGATGCTGGAGATTGCCCGGCAGTGCAAACGCTCCGGAACACCCATCCTTGCGCTGACCAGCTTTGGCGAAAACAGCCTGACCTGTTATGCGGATTGCAAGCTGACCCTTTCCACCAAAGAAAGCATCTATCAGAATCTTGGGGACTATGCTTCCCATCTGTCCATGACCCTTCTACTGGACATCTTGTATTCCGAGTACTTCCGGCAGAATTACCAGAAGAATTATACCTACAAGCTGGAACGCGCCCGAGAGCTGGAACAGCACCGCACCTCCACCAATCCTATTTTGTTGAATCTGCACAAAGAAAATGCGGAATGAAACACTGTTCCGTTTTTGATCATGCAAAAAGAAACGGAAAAATTAACACTGTACCAATAAGTTTAAAAAATATTGCACAAAAACCTCCCTGCAAGTATTCTATACCTGCAAGGAGGTTTTCAAGCTTATGGAGATGCCAAAAAAGTTCCTGTGGGGCGGTGCGACCGCCGCCAACCAGTACGAAGGTGCCTACCAGACGGATGGCAAGGGCCTGAGCATTGCCGACGTGGAAAAAGGTGCACGCCACGGCGTCCCGCGCGAGATTCATACACAGGTCATGGAGGGCAACTACTACCCTAGCCATGAAGCCGTGGATTTTTACCACCATTACAAAGAGGACATCGCGTTGTTTGCCGAGATGGGCTTCAAGTGCTTCCGAATGTCCATCAACTGGCCGCGCATCTTTCCGCAGGGCGATGAATTGCAGCCGAACGAGGCCGGGCTTGCTTTCTATGACCGTGTGTTCGACGAGCTGCACCGCTACGGGATCGAACCGGTGGTCACGCTTTCGCATTACGAAACGCCGCTGTATCTGGTGCAGCACTATGGTTCCTGGCGTAACCGAGCCCTGATCGATTTCTTTGCCCGGTACTGTGAAACGGTGTTCCGGCGTTACAAAGGAAAGGTCCGGTACTGGATGACCTTCAATGAGATCAACGAGACCATGAACCAGAGCGAGCCATACCATCAGGCAGGCGTGCTCTTTGCCGAAGGCGAGGAGCACAACGCTGTCAAAGCGCTGGTCAGCCACAACATGTTCCTTGCCAGTGCAAAGGCCGTGCAGATCGGGCATGCGGTCGACCCGGAAAATAAAATCGGCTGCATGATCCAGTATCCCACCACCTACCCGCGCACCTGCGCACCCAAGGATGTGCTGGCACAGAGATTCCAGATGATGCCGAACTATTATTACACCGATGTGATGTGCCGCGGACACTACACCAGCCTGTGCACGGCACAGCTGCGGCGCATGGGCACTTCGGTAGAGATGCAGCCGGGCGATGCCGAGCTGCTGGCCGCAGGAACTGTGGATTACATCGCATTCAGCTATTATTTTTCTTCAGTTGCCCGTGCAACGGAAGATACGGATTGCTGTGTAGAACGCAGCAATCCGTATCTCCAGCGTACCGACTGGGATTGGCCCATCGATCCGGACGGCCTGCGCATCGCACTGAATGAGCTGTATGACCGGTATGAACTGCCGCTGTTCGTTGTGGAAAATGGTCTGGGTGCCATCGACACCGTAGAGCCAGATGGCAGCATTCAGGACGATTACCGCATCCGTTTTCTGGGCAGTCACATTGATGCGCTGCGGCAGGCCATTGAGCTGGATGACGTTCCGGTGATCGGCTACACCTGCTGGGGTCCCATCGACATTATTTCGGTGGGCACCGGCGAGATGCGCAAACGGTACGGCTTCATTTACGTAGACAAGAAGGATGACGGCAGCGGCACGTTGGCCCGCAAAAAGAAAAAGTCGTTTGCATGGTACAAAAAAGTCATTGCAAGCAACGGCGCAGACACCGCCCTGTAAGCAATGCATTTTTTAGGATATTGAAGGAGGCAAAACAAATGGATGCAAAGAAAACTGCCCAGCAGGTGCTGGAACAGGTCGGCGGCGCAGAAAATGTTACATTTCTGACCCACTGTGTCACCCGCCTGCGGTTCAACCTCAAGTCAATGGACGGCGTGGACGAGGCCAAGGTCAAAGCCGTACCCGGCGTGGTGGGTGTCGTGAACAAAGGCGGCCAGTATCAGGTCATCATCGGCAACGAAGTGGCTGCCGTGTACGATGAACTGATGAAACTGGGCGACTTCGGCGGTAAGGAAGTCAAACAGCTTGCCGCCCCGGCCGAGGAAAAGAAGAGCAGGGTCAGCATCATTCTGGACACGCTGGCCGGTGTGTTCACCCCGCTGATGCCGTTGATCGCCGGTGCCGGTATGATCAAGGCTCTGCTGTCTGTGCTGACCCTCTTCGGCTGGATCGACAAGAGCGGAAATCTGTACTATTTCCTCAACTTCATCGCAGACTCTTCCTATTACTTCCTGCCGATCTTCCTGGCCAACTCCGCGGCCAAAAAGTTCGGCTGCAACCCGCAGATGGCCATGCTGCTGGGGGCCATCCTGCTGCACCCGAACTTCATCGCCCTGAAAGCCGATGCCGATGTGGTCCATGTGCTGGGTCTGCCGGTGAAGATGGTAACCTATTCTTCCTCAGTCATCCCCATCTTCCTTATCACGCTGGTACTGCCATACGTGGAACGATTTGTCAATAAGGTCGTGCCCTCTGTGGTCAAGTTCATCCTGCGGCCGGTGCTCACCATCCTCATCATGGCTCCCATCTCCCTGTGCGTGCTTGGCCCTCTGGGCAGCATCATCGGCGATGGTCTGGTCAACGTCCTGCTGGCCATTGAAAAGGTCTGCCCCTGGGCACTGCCCACCGTCATCGGTGCCTTTATGCCGTTCCTGGTCATGACCGGTATGCACTACAGCCTGCTGCCCGCTTATGTCAACTCTCTGTCCATGCTGGGCTATGAGACGGTCATCGGCCCCGGTAATCTGCCTTCCAACATTGCACAGGGTGCCGCAGCCCTCTGCGTTGCCATCAAGACCAAAAACAAGAACTTCCGTCAGCTGGCCGTTTCCGGCGGTGTGACCGCTCTGCTGGGCGTGACGGAGCCTGCTCTGTTCGGCGTCAACGTCCGTCTGCGTAAGCCTCTCATCGCCACCACCATCGGCGGTGGTCTGGGCGGCCTGTATGCCGGTTTGACCGGTGTGCGCCGTTTTGGCGGCGGTGGTGCCGGTCTGGCAGCCATCGGCCTGTATGTCGGTGAAAATCCCATGAACGTGATCAACGCACTGATCTCTGCCGCGATCGCCTTTGTGGCCACCTTTGCGATCCTCTGGTTCATCGGTTTTGATGATGTGCCGGAAGAAGCCTGATCTCTTCTGAAACAAGCAGCGCCGGAACGATTTTGCCGTTCCGGCGCTGCTTTTTACGCCTCTCCCAGCAGCTTTGCACGGCTGGCGTATACAGCGGTGAATACCTCCCGCAGCCGTTGGATCTCGGGACGCGGGTCGTCCCGCAGGGTCAGCAGACAGGTGTCCGGCAACGGCAGCTGCAGCGGCAGATACCATGCAGCCGGAAAGGCCGGGTATTTCATCGGGCACAAAAACATGCCGCGCCCGGCAAGCAGATCGTTGTAAACACACTCGTAGTTTTCCACCATGTGCCAGCTTGGTGCGGAAAACGGAAGGCCGGGCTGAACAACGGCAAGATCCACCATTTCCTGATACAGCGGCTCATAAAACAGCTGCTGCCCGGCAAGATCGGCCAGCGCCAGAGTGCTGCGCCCTGTGAGCGGGTGCTCCGGCGATACGATCAGGTAAAAGGTGTTGTGCAGGATGGGGGTGCGCTCGATCTCCGGTTGCAGCGGCCCAAAGGGCAGATAGAGGGCTGCGTCTGCCTCGCTGCAGAGCATTTCGTGGGGATTGCGTGACACGGGCCGAGTGTCCACAGCAAACTCATATCCCGGCAGCGCGGCGTGCAGCCGTGCCATCAGGATGGGATAAATGGGATCCCGCTGCAGCAGCACCGGCGGCAGGCGCAGGGTCAGTGTGCGCCGCCGGGCAAAGCCCTTCAGTGCGGTGCGGGCGTTCAGGATGCTGCGATAGATCCCCTCCGCCTGCGACACAAAGGCCCGGCCTGCTTCGGTCAGAGCCACGCGGGTGGTGCTGCGCTCAAACAGGGCCAGATCCAGCTCCTTTTCCAGACTGCGGATCTGGTAGCTGAGGGCGGGCTGGGTGCAGTACAGCTCCCGGGCGGCTGTGGTAAAATTCAGGGTCCGGCTCACGGTGAGAAAACACAGCAGCTGGTGGTCGTTCATCCGAAAAAAAGCTCCTTTCTGTGCAGGGGAAGATCCGTCTGCTCTCAGTATAGCATGGTGGGAGACAGTTATAAACACTTTTTATTAGGATGACAAAATTTTTTTGTTTCCCTTTTACTTCGTTATATTTTATACTAAGTGTCGGAGCGGGATAAAAATCCCGCAGAAACGAGAAGAAGAGAAGAAAGAAAAAGGAGCAAACAAGATGGAAAAGATCTCCCGCAAAGGCTTTCTGAAAGTTGCCGCTGCCGCCGCCATGAGCGGTGTCACCGCCGGCGCTCTGGCTGCCTGCAACTCCGCAAGTTCCTCCGGCACTGCGGCATCCGCTTCCGGCGATGCCGTCTACACCCCCGGCACATACACCGGCACGGCTACCGGCATCGGCGAGGTGAAGGTCACCATGACCTTCAGCGAGACCGCTATCACCGATGTGGTCATCGATGCTTCCAACGAGACCGAGAGCATCGGCGGCGTGGCTGCTCCCACCCTGCAGGATGCCATCATGGCGGCACAGAACGCTGAGATCGACAATGTTTCCGGCGCCACCGTCACCACCAACGCGGTCAAGAAGGCTGCCGCCAGCTGCATCGAGCAGGCTATGGGCGTTGCTTCCGAAGAGCCTGCTGCAGATACCGCCGGGGATACCGGCGATGACTGGCTGGGCGAAGAGCCGGACGTGCAGGCCAGTGAGACCCAGGACTTTGATGTGGTCATCATCGGCGCCGGTCTGTCCGGCGTCTGCGCTGCCCGTGCGGCTGCCGAGGAGGGCGCAAAAGTTGCCATCGTGGAAAAGAGCTCTTCCTTCAACTGCCGCAGCGGCGAGTATGCCCTGCTGAACGGCAGCCTGAACAAGCGCTGGGGCCGTGAGAACATCGTGGACGAGGATGTTGTGGTCGACCGCCTGATGCGCGAGTGCACCTACCGCAACAAGCGCTCCATCCTGAAAAAGTGGGCTTCCCATGCACACGAGGTCATGGACTGGTTCATCGAGGCTTACCCCGAGCTGACCATCTGCGACTCCACCCGTGAGGCCGTGACCCAGGAGCAGTTCGACAAGGGTATTCTGGTGCCGCTGGCATGGCCTCAGCCCGAGCACTACGATTACCGCAACGAAGAGTTCCCCACCTTCCCTTCCAGCATGGAGTTCCGCTCTTCCCGCAAGGATCAGCAGGGCTTTATAGTGGAAGCCAACCTGAACAAGGCCGTTGAGAACGGTGCACAGACCTTCTTCGGCTGCTTCGGCACCAAGCTGCTGAAGGACAGCGACGGCCGCGTGACCGGCGTGATCATCCGCGACGCACAGAATGACAACAAGTACATCCAGCTCAACGCTTCCAAGGGCGTGATCCTGGCTACCGGCGACAACTCCGGCGACGAGAAGATCATGAAGCATTTTGCTCCCGAGATCGTGGAGAAGAAGATCGCCAACATGGGTGCCATGGGTATGCTGGGCGTTGACGTGGAGGGCAAGACCGTGGAGACCGGCGACGGCCTGCGCATGGGCGCATGGATCGGCGCAAAGGTGCAGGATTTCCACGCACCGATGACCCACCACATGGGCAGCGGCATGGGCGTGACCCCCTTCCTGCAGATCAACAAGCGCGGCGACCGTTTCATGAACGAGTGCATCCCCGGCCAGCAGCTGGAAAACCAGATCGAGCTGCAGCCCGAGTGCACCTCCTTCCAGCTGTACGACTCCAAGTGGGGCGAAGAGGTGCCCTACATGCCCGCAAACCACGGCGGCCTGTGCTACATCATCCCCGAGGATGAGGATGAGTCCAACCCCAACTACACCGACCGTCAGTACACCAAGATCAGCGCAAAGGCCGAGGCTTACCAGTTCAAGGCCGATACACTGGAAGACCTGCTGACCCAGTGCGGCTTTGAGGGCGATGCACTGGATAATGCACTGGCTTCCGTCGAGCGCTACAACGAGCTGGCCAAGGCCGGTTCCGACGATGACTTCGGCAAGCCCGCAAGCCGGATGTTCGCGCTGGAGAATCCCCCGTACTATGCATGCCAGTGGGGCACCACTTCCATGCTGGTGTGCGTGGGCGGCCTGGAGAGCGACGAGAACTGCCACACCTTCACCGAGGAGGACCCCGCCAGCCCCAAGCGCGACATCATCAAGGGCCTGTATGTCTGCGGCAATGTGCAGGGCAGCCGCTACGCAGTGGAATACCCCATCTGCATGCGCGGCATCAGCCACAGCCTGTGCGTCTACTACGGCTACATCGCCGGCAAGAACTGCGTGGCCGGTGTCTGATACCCTGCTGACAGAACACTGAAATAAGCGTTTCCCTGCCCGGAGCAGTATTCTTTCTTCCTGCTTCGGGCTTTTTTGCGCCCCTGTGTGACCCGGTCACGGAAAAACCCTGGTATTTGGGGTATACTGATGCCATAAGAACAATCACGAACGAACCCTTTCAGGAGGTAGAAATATGGCAGTTGTTACGATCACGAAGGAAAATTTTGAGCAGGAGGTACTGCAGAGCGCAAAGCCTGTCCTGCTGGACTTCTGGGCCAGCTGGTGCGGCCCCTGCCGCATGCTCAGTCCCGTTGTGGACGAGGTGGCCGAGGAGCGCACCGATGTGAAGGTGGGCAAGGTGAACGTGGACGAGCAGCCGGAGCTGGCCGGCCAGTTCGGCGTGATGAGCATCCCCACCCTGCTGGTGTTTGAGCAGGGCAAGCTGGTGCGTCAGGCCGTGGGTGCCCGCCCGAAGGCCAGTGTGCTGGAGCTGCTGGGGTAAATATGCGTGCTGAAAAGGAGCTGTTGCGCCATGCAACGGCTCCTTTTCTTCTTTTCCCTGTACAAACGCACAGAAAAATCGTATCATTGAGTTGAAAACACCGTCACTTTCCTACTTTACAACTTTACCTAGATAAAGTAAAATAAACTCAAGTAAGAAATGGGGGAACCGACAATGGAATTCAGCATTGCAAACCTGCAGCCCAAGGAGCGCGCCTCCTTTGCGCTGCGCGCCTTGTACGAAGCGGCGGGCTGCCGCAAGTATCATATGGGCCGGTTTGAGGAGTACGGCCTGTATCAGGAGAACCGCAGCTTTTTGTCGTCCGAGCAGGTCATCACCTTTACCGATCTGGATGGCCGTCTGCTGGCCCTCAAGCCGGACGTGACCCTCTCCATTGCCAAGACGGCGCAGCCCACCCCCGGCGAGACCCTGTGCTACTACTATCACGAGAACGTCTACCGCCCTTCCGCCGAGAGCCACACCTTTAAGGAAATCAGCCAGATGGGCCTTGAAATGCTGGGTGCGGTGGGCGAAGCACAGGTGCAGCAGGCGGTGTGTCTGGCGGCGCGGTCGCTGGATGCACTGGGGGCCGAGTGGGTGCTGGAAGTGAGCCACATGGGCTATCTGTTCGGCCTGTTCGACGCACTGGGCGTGCCGGAGAATACCCGCCCCGGCCTGCTGGAAAAGCTGCGGGAAAAGAATGCGCATGAGCTGCGCCGCGCTGCGCAGGCCGCCGGGCTGGATGCCGCCGGGGCCGATGCCCTGACCGGCCTGCTGGAGCTTTCCGGCAGCTGCGAGGAAACGCTGGCAAAGGCAGAGAGTGCCTGCCGCAACGACCGGATGCGCGCTGCCGCCGCTGAGCTGCGGGCACTGGCCAAAACGCTGGAGGCCTCCGGCGGGGCGGTCCGCCTTGACCTGAGCCTTGCCGGTGAGATGGAATACTACAACGGCCTTGTGTTTCAGGGCTACCTGAAAGCCCTGCCCCGCCCCCTGCTCAAGGGCGGCCGCTACGACCTGTTGATGCAGAAGTTCACCCCCGGTGCCGGTGCCATCGGCTTTGCGGTCTATCTGGACGAGCTGGACCGCCTGAGCGCCCCGCTGCCGCCGGTGCAGAAGAACAGCACCGACAGGGTGATGCTGAACGTGGCTCTGCCCAAGGGCCGTCTGGGCGATAAGGTGTATAACCTGCTGGCGGGCATCGGCTACGGCTGCCCGGAGGACTACAACGCCACCCGCAAGCTGGTGGTGGAAAACCCGGAGGCCGGCATCCGCTACTTCCTCGTCAAGCCCAGCGACGTTGCCATCTATGTGGAGCACGGCGCCGCCGATGTAGGCATCGTGGGAAAGGACATCCTCACAGAGGCTTCTGCTGATGTGTACGAGCTGCTGGACACCGGCCTTGGCAAATGCCGCATGTGCGTTGCTGCCCCGGCCGATTACCAAGACGACCCCAGCCGCCCGGTGCGGGTGGCAACCAAATTCGTCAACATCGCAAAGAGCTATTACGCATCCATGGGGCGGGACATCGATATCATCAAGCTGAACGGCTCCATTGAGCTGGCCCCCATTCTGGGCCTTTCGGACGTCATCGTGGATATCGTGGAGACCGGCACCACCCTGCGGGAGAACGGCCTGAAGGTGGTCACCGAGTTCATGCCCATCTCGGCCCGGTTCATTGCCAACAAGGCCAGCTACCAGTTCAAGCACGCCGAAATGGACACCATGCTGGAAAAGCTGCGGGCGGAACTGCAGAACAAGGAGGAAGCAAAATGATCAAGCTGTATCACTTCGACGAGCTGAAGCCCGAAGAGATCCTGAACCGCGATATCCGCGCGGAAAAGAACGTGGAGGACGTGGTGGACGGCATCATTGCCGATGTGCGCGCCCGGGGCGACGATGCCCTGAAGGATTATGCGTTGAAATTTGACGGCGCAAAGATCGATGCCCTGCAGGTGACGCAGGAGGAGATCGACGAAGCCTTTGCGGGCATGGACCCCTACTTCCTCGAAACGCTGCGCGAAGCCGCCGCCAACATCGAGAGCTTCCACCGCCAGCAGGTGCACAAGAATTTTGTGGTGAACGACAAGCCCGGCATCGTGCTGGGCCAGAAATATACCCCCATTGAAAAGGCCGGTGTCTATGTGCCCGGCGGCACGGCGGCCTATCCCTCCACCGTGCTCATGGACGTGATCCCGGCAAAGGTGGCAGGCGTGTCCGAGATCGTCATGACCACCCCCGCCGGAAAGGACGGCAGGGTGAACCCGGTCATCCTTGCCGCCGCTGCCACCGCAGGCGTGACCAAGATCTTCAAGACCGGCGGCGCACAGGCTGTGGCGGCTCTCGCCTACGGCACCCAGAGCATCCCCGCGGTGGATAAGATCGTTGGCCCCGGCAACATCTACGTTGCCACCGCCAAGCGCAAGGTGTTCGGCAAGGTGGGCATCGATATGATCGCCGGCCCCAGCGAAATTCTGGTGCTGGCCGACGGCGGCTGCAACCCTGCATGGGTGGCGGCGGACCTGCTGAGTCAGGCCGAGCACGACAAACTGGCAAGCCCGGTCCTCGTCACCGACAGCCCGGAGCTGGCCAAGGCCGTGCAGGCGGAGCTGGAGGTGCAGATCCCTCAGCTGCCCCGTGCCGCCATCGCCCGCGCCAGCGTGGACGACAACGGCAAGATCATCCTCTGCACCGACCTGCACAAGGCCATTGAAGCCTGCAACATCATTGCACCGGAACATCTGGAAGTGTGCGTGGAGGACCCCTTCGGCGTGCTGAACGAGATTAAAAACGCAGGCAGCATCTTCCTTGGCCGCAACGTGCCGGAAGCGCTGGGCGATTACTTTGCAGGCCCCAACCACACCCTGCCCACCAGCGGCACCGCCCGCTTCTCAAGCCCCTTGGGCGTAGACGACTTTGTAAAAAAGTCCAGCTTCCTCTACTACACCCGTGAAGCGCTGGGCGAAGTAGCCCCCCGCATCGCCGATTTTGCCGAGCGCGAGGGCCTGCACGCCCACGCCCGCAGCGTGACCATCCGGTATGAAAAGTGAGGATTTGAACCATGAGTAAATTCCTTTCTCCCACTCTGGCCGCTGTCACCCCCTACACCCCGGGTGAGCAGCCGCAGGATCAGCAGTACATCAAACTGAACACCAACGAAAGCCCCTATCTGCCCTCCCCGGCGGTGATCGCCGCCGTGAGCGAGCACGAGGTGGAAAAGCTGCGCCTTTACTCCGACCCCGCCTGTGCCGACCTGCTCAAGGCGGCCGCAGCTCACTTCGGTTTGCAGCCGGAGCAGATCATGCCCGGCAATGGCAGCGACGAGAACCTCTTCTTTGCGCTGCGTGCCTTCTGCGACGCAGACCACCCGCTGGCCTATGCCGACATCACCTACGGCTGCTACGGCGTGTGGTGCGGACTGATGCACATTCCCAGCCACATCATCCCGCTGAAAGAGGATTTCACCCTTGACCCGAAGGACTACTACGGCCTGAACCAGACCATCGTCCTTGCAAACCCCAACGCCCCCACCGGCATTGCACTGCCCCGGGCGGAAATTGAGGGCATCCTGAAAGCAAACCCGAACAACGTGGTCATTGTGGACGAGGCCTATGTGGACTTTGGCGGCGAGAGCTGCGTGCCCCTCATCGACCAGTACGAGAACCTGCTGGTGGTGCAGACCTTTTCCAAGTCCCGGCAGCTGGCCGGTGCGCGTCTGGGTCTGGCCATGGGCAATGCAAAGCTCATTGCCGACCTGAACCGGGTCAAGTTCAGCCTGAACCCCTACAACATCAATCGCCTGACCCTGAAGGCCGGGCAGGCCGCGCTGGAAGACACCGCTTATTTTGACAGGACCCGCGCCGCCATCGTGGACACCCGCGCATGGACAAAACAGCAGCTGGAACAGCGGGGCTTTGCCGTGCTGGACAGCCGCTCCAACTTCCTGTTTGCAAGTACCAACCGGAAAGACGGCGGAACACTCTACAAAGAGTTGAAGAAAAACGGCATTCTGGTGCGCCACTTCGACGCGCCCCGCATCCAGAACTGGCTGCGCATCACCATTGGCACGCCGGAACAGATGCAGACGTTTATGGAAACGCTGGATAAGATCATGGAGGAATGAACCATGCCGAACCGAATGATCTCGCTGGAACGCAACACCAATGAGACCCAGATCGACCTTACCCTTGATCTGGACGGCACCGGCCGCTACGAGGTGGACACCGGGTGCGGCTTTCTGAACCACATGCTGGAACTGTTCGCCCGCCATGGCCGGTTCGACTTAGTGCTCACCTGCCACGGCGATGTGCAGGTGGACTACCACCACACCACCGAGGATGTGGGCATTGCACTGGGTCAGGCCTTTGCACGGGCGCTGGGCGATATGCGCGGTATCCAGCGCTACGGCAGCTTTTATCTGCCCATGGATGAAGCGCTGATCCTGTGCGCCGTCGATCTTTCGGGCCGCTGCACCCTGAACTGGGACGTCCATTGCAGCACCGAAAAGGTGGGCGATTTTGACGTGGAGTGCGCCAAGGAATTCTGGCTGGGCTTTGCCCGCAGCGTGCCCGCCACGATCCACTTTGTACAATTTGCGGGAGAAAATACACACCACATCCTCGAGGCCTGCTTCAAGGGCGCAGGCCATGCACTGGGCGCGGCCGTGAAGATCGACGAAGCCCACAAGGACGAAATTCCTTCCACGAAAGGACTGCTGGTATGATCGCAATTATCGATTATGGCGTGGGCAACCTGTTCAGCCTGAAGTCCAGCCTGAAGCAGCTGGGGCTGGAAGCGGTCGTCACCGCCGACGCGGACACCATCTGCAAAGCCGACCGGCTCATCCTGCCCGGCGTGGGTGCGTTTGCGGATGCGATTCGGAAGCTGCGTGAAAGCGGCATGGAGCAGGTTGTTCTGGAGGAGGCGGCAAACGGCAAACCCTTGCTTGGCATTTGCTTAGGGATGCAGATGCTTCTGGAAAAAAGTTACGAATATGGCGAGCATGCAGGCTTAGGCTTGATTGGCGGCAGTGTAAAGCCCATTGCGCCTATGATTGGGGAAGGGCTGAAGGTGCCGCATATTGGGTGGAATCGGCTGATTTTCCCGAAGGACAGAGAAAAATCTAAGCTGTTCCAATACATCAATGAGGGCGACTGTGTCTATTTTGTTCATTCCTACGCGGGCGCGGATTGTGATGCCTTTGTTTCTGCGAGAACGGAATACGGCGCAGAGCTGACAGCGGCGGTGGAGCGCGGCAATGTATACGGCACGCAGTTTCATCCCGAAAAAAGCGGTGAGGCGGGCGAAAGAATTATAAAGAATTTCCTGGAGCTTTAGTCCCTCCGGGATTTTAAACCGTAAATTGAAAACAGACAGATGATAGAATTGATTCCGGCCATTGATATTATCGACGGGAAGTGCGTACGCCTCTCCCAGGGAGATTATGGCAGTAAAAAGGTATATAATGAAAACCCGGTAGAAGTTGCCAAAGAGTTTGAGGCCAACGGTATCCGGCGTTTGCACGTGGTGGATCTGGATGGAGCCGCTTCGCATCATGTGGTCAACTACCGGACACTCGACTTGATAGCCAGTCGCACATCGTTGATTATCGATTTCGGCGGTGGGTTGAAGAGTGATGAAGATCTGATAATTGCTTTTGAGAATGGTGCGCAGATGGTGACCGGCGGTAGTATTGCCGTCAGGAACCCTGACCTGTTTTGCCGTTGGATCGACCGTTATGGCAGTGGGAAAATCATTTTGGGAGCCGATGTTAAAGATCGTAGAATAGCTGTCAACGGATGGAAAGACGAAAGTACTTGTGAACTTTTCCCTTTCTTGAAGGATTATACCCGGAAAGGAATTGAGAAAGTGATCTGTACCGACATCAGTTGTGACGGCATGCTGGCGGGGCCATCTTTGGATTTATATAAAGAGATTCTGGCAGAGCATCCCACTCTTTATCTGATAGCCAGTGGCGG
>ENA-OPCB01001092-OPCB01001092.1-human-gut-metagenome-genome-assembly--contig:-NODE-1092-length-16554-cov-3.388266_pt1 | contig 16554 bp, 18 predicted proteins | sample MGYA00241561_ERZ501473 | MGnify/ENA primary metagenome ERZ501473 (study PRJEB25962, sample SAMEA2042519) | human gut metagenome | biome: human gut; feature: human-associated habitat; material: faeces... | reverse complement strand
CCCGCCGCACCGGTGCGATTTTGTCACCGATGCGGCGGGTTTTAGAATAGGAAGATACAGCAGAATTTTCAGACATGCTACTTATATATCCTGCCGGGGTGTCAAATGGTTACATAAAATTTGAAAAAAATATAAAAAATTTTGAAATTCCGGAAAAATTTATCTGCACTCTGCAATTGTCCCCACTGCAATCGTCAACGCCTGTACCATAAGTTCAAGACTCATACTGGGAGCATTGGAAACGGCAGCAGCCTGATCGGGCAGATAGGGAACATGGATAAAACCGCAGCGCGCAGAGTTTCCTTTTCCTGCCTGTGAGTTTTCATATAACGCAGCATAGAGCAGGTTGTTGCATACATAAGTCCCGGCGGAGTAGGAGAGCGCAGCGGGAATCCCGGCTGCGCGGAGCCGATCTGTGATCTGCCTGGTCGGAATCGTCGAAAAAAAGGCGTCAGGCGCGCTGTCAACAACCGGCTGGTCGTGTGGCTGGAAGCCTGCGTTATCGGGGGTGCGGGCGTCCCGCAGATTGATGGCGACGCGTTCGATCTGAATGGATGGACTGCCGCCGAACTGTCCGACACAGAGGATGGCATTCGGCTGATGTGCGTCGATTGCAGCCTTGAGCGCATCAATGGAAGCTTCAAATTCGGTCGGGATTTCGCATTTGATGATATCTGCGCCTGCGATCGAATCGTCCAGAGCGCGGACGGCCTCCCAGGAGGGATTGATGGTTTCCCCGCCGAACGGAGTAAAACCGGTTACGAGAATTTTCATGAGTGTAGGATTCCTTTTCTGTAATTATTTTATTCATATTATAAATCCAACCGCCCGGGCTTGCAAACCGCCGTGAAAGCGCCGCTGCAGGATTCCGTCTGCATTTGTTTGCATCCCTGTATCCTCTGTGCTATACTGTATACGGGTTTTTACGAGAAAACGAGGAAATTAACATGAAAACAATCGTAGTTACACTGGATAAAGAACATCCGGATGGGGAAGCGATTCTTCGGGCAGGCGAGATCATCAAAGCCGGCGGGCTGGTGGCGTTTCCGACAGAGACGGTCTACGGACTGGGCGGAGATGCGCTGAATCCGGAATCGTCACGGAAAATTTATGCGGCGAAGGGACGTCCGTCCGACAACCCGCTGATCGTGCACATTTGCCGGTGGGAAGATATTTACAAAATCGCGGATCCGGTTCCGGAAATCGCGCAGCGTCTGGCAGCGCGCTTTTGGCCGGGACCCCTGACGATGATTTTGAATAAAACCGCGCTTGTACCCAAAGAAACGACAGGCGGTCTGGATACGGTAGCGGTGCGGTTCCCGTCCGATTCCATTGCGCAGCGCTTTATCTGCGCGGCGGGTGGATTTGTTGCAGCGCCGAGCGCCAATACGTCCGGCAGACCGAGCCCGACGCTGGCGCAGTATGTAAAAGAGGACATGGACGGCAGGATCGAGATGATCTTAGACGGCGGAGAGGAAGTCGGCATTGGTCTGGAATCTACGATCGTAGACCTGACTGGAGACATTCCGATGATCCTGCGCCCGGGTTATGTGACGCAAAAGATGCTGGAAGAGGTTGCAAATCAGGTGGACGTTGACAAGACGATTTTGGATGCAAACTGCCATTTAAGACCTAAGGCACCCGGAATGCGTTACCGTCACTATGCGCCGAAGGGAGACCTGACCATTATCGAGGGTGCGCAGGACGCGGTGAAGGAAGCCATCTGTGAAAAAAGCCGTCAGGCGACGGCAGACGGGCACCGCGTGGGGATCATCGCAACGGACGAGACGATGGAAGCCTACCGTCAAAACAGCAATGCGGCGAGTATCAAAAGCGTTGGGAGCCGTCTGGACGAAGCAGCGGTCGGCAGAAGCCTTTACCGGATTCTGCGGGAATTCGATGATGAAAATCTGGACATCCTGTTTTCGGAATCTTTTGAGGAAAGCGGCTTTGGACAGGCAATTATGAACCGGCTGCTAAAGGCGGCAGGTCATCATGTAGAACAGGTATGAGGAGGAAGATTGAAAAATAAAATTTTTCAATCTCGAGATTTGTGTCTGCGCGCACTTGACACAAACTCGGCATGCGCAAAAAGCGTGCGCAGAAATGGGAGGAAGAAAAATGATAGCATTGGCAAGTGACCACGGTGGATACGAACTGAAACAGAAGGTGATCGGATATCTGGAGGCAAATGGCTATACGTGCCATGATTTCGGCTGCTACAGTCTGGAATCCTGTGATTATCCGGAGTTTGGACGTGCTGCAGCAGAAGCAGTTGCAAAGGGCGAATGTGAAAAGGGAATCGTCATCTGTACAACCGGTATTGGTATTTCGATCGTTGCCAACAAGGTTCCCGGTATCCGCTGCGGACTTTGCGCAGACACCTATTCCGCAAAAATGACAAGAGAGCATAACGATGCAAACATGCTGGCAATGGGCGCTGGAATTGTCGGACCGAACCTGGCTCTGTCAATCGTAGAGACGTTTTTAAATACACCGTTTTCCGGAGATGAAAAGCATGTCAGAAGAATCAATAAGATTGAAGAAGAAGTAAAATAATGGTATGATGTTGGGAACATAAAACGAAGGAGGACAATGAAAATGTCAAAGGTAATGGTAATGGATCATCCCCTGATCCAGCACAAGATCGGTCTGATCCGCAAAAAGGAAACGGGTACAAAGGATTTCAGAGAGACGATCAGCGAAATCGCAATGATGATCTGCTATGAAGCGACCAGACATCTGGAGCTGGCAGATGTGCAGATTGAGACTCCCATCTGCAGCACAACAGTAAAAGAGATCAAAGGACGTAAAATGGCCATTGTTCCGATCCTGCGTGCAGGACTGGGGATGGTAGATGGTGCGCTCAAGATGATCCCGGCAGCAAAGATCGGTCATATCGGCCTGTACCGCGACCCTGAGACATTAAAGCCTGTAGAATATTACTGTAAGCTTCCGGCTGACTGCGCAGAAAGAGAAGTTTTCGTTGTTGACCCGATGCTGGCAACCGGCGGCTCTTCCGTAGCAGCAATTCGCATGCTGAAAGAAAAAGGCTGTAAGAAGATCCATTTTCTGTGTATCATTGCAGCTCCTGAGGGCGTAAAGGCAATGCAGGAAGCACATCCTGACGTAGATGTTTATATTGGCGCACTGGATGAGCACTTAAACGAGCACGGCTATATCGTACCCGGTCTGGGCGATGCCGGCGACAGAATTTTTGGCACCAAATAAAACCGGATTTTTATAAGGAGGGTGTATGAAGCGGGAGGATTATATTTCCTGGGATGAATATTTTATGGGAGTAGCCAAGCTCGCGGGAATGCGCTCCAAAGATCCCGGTACGCAGGTCGGGGCATGCATTGTGGGGCAGGACAACAAAATCCTTTCCATGGGGTATAACGGCTTTCCGATCGGCTGCTCTGATGATGAATTTCCCTGGGAGCGGGAGGGGGATACGTTAAAGACGAAGTATCCTTATGTGACGCACAGCGAGCTGAATGCCATTCTAAACTACCGCGGCGGAAGCCTGGCTGGGGCGAAACTCTATGTGACGCTTTTTCCCTGTAATGAATGCGCAAAAGCGATCATCCAGAGCGGAATCCGGGAAGTGATTTACGATTGCGACAAGTATGCGGAAACCCCGTCTGTCCGGGCATCCAAGCGGATGTTTCGGGCAGCGGGCGTGGCGTACAGACCTTACAGCAGAAGCGGACGGACCGTAAAGATGGAGCTTTGATGAGAGGGACAAAACGGGGATTCCGAAGAACAATTGCCAGCCTGCTTGTTTTTTCTCTCTGTATCGCTGCAGTTCCAGCGCTGCCGGCAAAGGCGGACAATAAGATCAACGAGCTGCAGAATAAGATCAAGGAAGAACAGAAAAAACAGAACGATACGAAGGACCAGAAAAAACAGACGGAAAACAATATCAATTCCCTGAACAATGTAAAAACCTCCCTGCAGGGGGAGTTAAACGGTCTGACGGATGACCTGACGCAAATCAGCAGCCGGCTGGAAGAAATCGAACAGAATATTATCGACAAGAACCAGGAAATTTCCGATACGCAGGAAAAGCTGGAGCAGGCGAAGGAGACGGAGAGCAGCCAGTATGCGGCGATGAAGCAGCGGCTGCGTTATCTTTACCGTGACAATAACCGCACGTATTATGAGATTTTATTCAGTGCGATGACGTTTTCTGAACTGCTGAACCAGAGTATTTATGTGGAAAAGCTCCATGAGTACGACCACAGGATGCTTTTGAGCTACAAAGCGCAGCGGGAAGCGATAGAAGAGATGGAGGCGAAGCTGGAGGAGGAAAAGGCGCAGTTAGATGATCTGCAGGCTCAGGCAAAGGAGCAGCAGGCGAGTATCATGACGAGCGTCAACAACACCAAAAACAGCATCAGCGCCTACAGCGGACAGATTGCGGAAGCACAGGCCCAGGCGGACGCCCTTGGCAATCAGATTGCAGAACAGGACAAAAATATTGCAGCCCTCAAAAAACAGCTGCAGGAGGAAATCGCAAAATCCCGTCTTGCTGCGAAATCGGCATGGAGGGACATTTCCGAGGTGAGCTTTGCAGAGGGTGACCGGTATCTTCTGGCAAACCTGATCTACTGCGAAGCGGGCAACCAGCCCTATGCAGGGCAGGTAGCAGTCGGGGCGGTGGTCATCAACCGTGTGCTGAGTTCGGTTTATCCGAACACAGTATCCGGCGTAATTTACCAATATAAGCAGTTTGCACCGGTTCTGGACGGACATCTGGCGATTGCACTTGCAAACGACAGCGCGACGGCGGCATGTTATAAGGCAGCAGATGAAGCGATGTCCGGCTATACAAACGTCGGACGCTGCGTATATTTCAGAACGCCGATTGAAGGTTTGACCGGCATGCAGATCGGCGGGCATATTTTCTACTAAAAGCGGCTGAAATTGCAGATGGTCAGCAGACGGTAATTGAAAGCTCTGTGCTGTTTGTGCAGCTGCTATGGAATCTAAAATTTTTATAAACAGACAGATGACAGGATATGTTTGAAAATCTGTTAAAAACAGCAGGAATTTCTGCAGATTTCACAACTGCAAAAATCCTGCTGTTTTTTCATGCCTGCTTATTGCATAAAATGGACAGAAAAACGCGCGAAAACGTCGGGGAAAATGCCAGAAACTATTAAGACAATGCCAAGAAAACAGGTGGACAAGAAAGCGTAAAATGGGTATAATGGTAGACAGGGATTTCTCCAAAATGGCAGCTTAAAAAGAGCCAGTCAGAGCGAAAATCTCTTGAAAAACCGGTGCATGGCAGGAGGATTTTTGTGGCAAAGCACTCCTTTAACAAAACTGTCTGGCAGTGTCTGACGCTGATTTCACAGTTCGGAATTATGATGCTTGTTCCCACGGGCATGATGTTCGCCCTCGGCTACTGGCTGGATGGCAGGCTCGGGACGCAGTTTTTTGCAATTGTGCTGTTTTTTGTTGGCGTTTTGGCGGGATTTGGGAATATTTACCGGCTGGCGCGGCAAATTTATCAGAAGAAGGACAAAAAGGACAGGGAATGAGAAATTTTTTCAAAAAGATCGATGAAACCGTCCGGGAGATGTGGCTCGGCACTTTTTTGTGGGGATGTCTGTGCGAGCTGGTGTCCGTCTGGTGGGTAAAGGACAGGCTGTACAGCGGTCTTGGCATCCTGATCGGGATGCTGCTTGCCATGGCAGGAATCTGGCACATGTGGAAGGTGCTGGATACAGCGCTGGAGCTCGGGGACGGCGCACAGAAATATGCGACGTCGAAGAATCTTCTCCGGTATGCTGTGGTTTTAGTCGTGTTTGCAGTCCTGATGCTGACACATTTTGCAGACCCGTTAGCGGCGTTTGCAGGTTTGATGGGAATGAAAGCTTCGGCTTATCTGCAGCCTTTTATACGCGGATACAAAGAAAAGAAGAGGAGGTGAGACGATGACGAATGGTATTTTGCTAAATGGTTCGGCTGACATTGATTTTATGATTCACGGCGTCTTTCCCTATCAGTTTTTCGGACAGACGGTGTGGATTACCACAACCCATATCTGTCTCCTGATCGTACTTTTGCTGATCCTTGCGTTTGCGATTGCGGCAAACCGGGCGATGAAGCATGCTTCTGAAGTACCAGGATTTTTCCAGAACATCGTGGAGCTTGTGGTGGAAAAGCTGGACGGCATGGTAAAAATGGTTATGGGAAAGAATGCGACGAAGTTCGCAAACTATATTGGAACCATATTCATTTTTATCCTGATCAGCAACTTTTCCGGTCTGCTGGGGTTACGTCCGCCGACGGCGGATTACGGCGTTACCCTGCCGCTCGGTTTGGCAACCTTTACGCTGATTCATTACAACAAGCTGAAGCATAAGAAGTTAAAGGGAGCGCTGGCAGAGCTGTGCGATCCGTGGCCAATCTGGGCGCCGATCAATATTATCGGTTATATTGCAGTTCCGGTTTCGCTGTCTTTGCGTCTGTTTGCCAATGTGCTTTCCGGCGTTGTTATGATGGCGCTGGTATACGGACTTCTGCGGGTGATCGCAATCGGCTGGCCTGCAGTGCTGCATGTGTACTTCGATCTGTTTTCGGGAGCAATTCAGACCTACGTGTTCTGTATGCTGACGATGACATACCTTTCTGATGCCATCGGAGAGGAAGGATAAACGAAAATACCAAAACTGTAACACAACAGAAGAATGGAGGATTTATCATGGAATTCAATGAAAACTTTATCTTAGGCTGTTCTGCAATCGGCGCAGGTCTGGCGGTTATCGCCGGTATCGGACCTGGTGTAGGTCAGGGTATCGCAGCTGGTCATGCTGCTGCTGCAGTTGGCAGAAACCCGGGTGCAAAATCCGATATCACCTCGACCATGCTGCTTGGTCAGGCGGTTGCCGAGACAACCGGTCTGTATGGTCTGCTGATTGCGATGCTGCTGCTGTTTGTAAAACCTCTGCTTCCCTGATAAGAGAATATTTCAAGAAGGAAGGAGGAGGGAAGAGTGCATAATTTAAACGCAGTATTGCTTGCGGCAGAAATGGAGCCCAGACTGTTTGATCTGGATTTCCAGCTGCTTGCGGATTCCCTGCTTACGATCATCGCTGTATTCGTGCTGTTTATTGCATTGTCCTATCTGCTCTTTAATCCTGCCCGCAAATTTATGCAGGACAGACAGAATAAGATCGCAGGGGAACTGGATCATGCAAAGACAGCCCAGGAGGACGCTGAAAAGCTGAAAGCAGATTACGAAGCCAGACTTGCCAATGTGGACAAAGAGGCGGATGAGATCTTGAGCGCAGCAAGAGCGAAAGCACTGGCGAATGAAGCGGACATTGTGGCGAAGGCGCGGGAGGAAGCCTCTCGTATTATCGCCCATGCGCATGTGGAAGCCGAACTGGAAAAGAAAAAAGCGGCGGATGAAATTAAGCAGGAGATGGTTGGTCTGGCAATGGATGCGGCTGGCAAGTTTGTCAGAGTTTCCATGGATGACAGAACCAAGAACGCTCTGATTGAAGAGACTCTTGCAGAAATAGGAGAAAATACATGGCTAAGCTAGTGTCACAGGTCTATGCGGAAGCACTGTTTGGCCTGGGCGTAGAGAATGGTCTGCTGGATACGCTTCTGGAGGAGCTAAACGGCATGTGTGAAATTTTAGGGAAAAATCCCCAATTTGTGACACTGCTTGGACATCCGGAGCTGGATCAGAAGGAAAAAACAGCGGTCTTTGACCGGGTATTTGACGGTGAAATCAGCAAAGAACTGAACGGATTTTGCCATCTTCTTCTGGAAAAAGGCAGATTTGGCGAGCTGTTTGCGATCCGTGAGGATTACGAACGCCGCTGTCTGGCTTATCATAAAATCGGAGTCGTGTATGTAACCAGTGCAGAAGAGCTTTCGGATGCTCAGAAGGAGAACATCCGTCAGAAGCTTCTGGCTACGACTGACTTTGTATCGCTGCAGATTCATTATCAGGTGGATGCTGCGCTGATCGGCGGACTCAAGATCCAGATTGGCGACCGTGTTGTAGACAGCAGCATCCAGAACAGGCTGAAACGGATGAAAGACAGCCTGATGCGTGTGTCTTTATCCTGAAGCGGACTTACGCAGCAGAAAGAATAACGGGAAGGAAAATCTGTTCCCGTATCCTAGGAAGGGAGTAAAATCCATGAATTTAAGACCTGAGGAAATCAGTTCTGTTATTAAAGAACAGATTGAGCGATATGCCTCCAGGCTGGAAGTATCGGATGTCGGTACCGTTATCTGGGTAGCGGACGGCATTGCCAGAATCCATGGACTGGAGAATGCGATGCAGGGTGAACTGCTGGCATTCCCCAATGATGTATTCGGCATGGTGCTGAATCTGGAGGAGGACAACGTAGGTGCTGTACTGCTTGGTGCGGGCAGCATCAGTGAGGGTGATCAGGTCCGGACAACAGGACATGTAGTTGAGGTTCCGGCGGGCGATGCGCTGCTGGGACGTGTTGTAAATGCGCTGGGTCAGCCTATCGATGGCAAGGGACCCGTGCAGACGGATGCCTACCGCAAAATTGAGCGTGTGGCAAGCGGCGTTATTACCCGTAAATCCGTAGATACCCCTCTTCAGACCGGAATCAAGGCAATCGATTCCATGGTTCCGATCGGACGCGGACAGCGTGAGCTGATTATCGGCGACAGACAGACAGGTAAAACTGCAATTGCCATCGACACCATCATCAACCAGAAGGGCCAGGGCGTAAAGTGTATTTATGTCGCCATCGGCCAGAAGGCTTCTACCGTAGCTTCCATCGTAAATACGCTGGAGGAGTACGGCGCTATGGCATATACGACTGTCGTAGCTTCCACTGCAAGTGAGCTTGCTCCGCTGCAGTATATCGCACCGTATGCAGGCTGTGCAATGGGTGAAGAATGGATGGAAAAGGGAGAAGATGTGCTGGTCGTTTATGACGATTTAAGTAAGCATGCGGCTGCATACCGTACACTCTCCCTGCTGTTAAAGCGTCCGCCTGGCCGTGAGGCTTATCCTGGTGATGTCTTCTATCTGCATTCCAGACTTCTGGAGCGTGCAGCAAGAATGAATGACGAGCATGGCGGCGGTTCCCTGACTGCATTGCCGATCATTGAGACACAGGCAGGAGATGTTTCTGCATACATCCCGACCAACGTTATTTCTATTACGGATGGTCAGATTTATCTGGAAACGGAAATGTTCCATGAGGGCTTCCGTCCTGCAGTCAACGCCGGTCTGTCCGTATCCCGTGTAGGCGGTTCTGCACAGATCAAGGCGATGAAGAAGATTGCAGCGCCGATCCGTGTCGAGCTGGCACAGTACCGTGAGCTGGCGGCTTTCTCCCAGTTTGGTTCCGAGCTGGATGCAGATACCCGCGAAAAGCTGGCGCAGGGCGAGAGAATCCGGGAGGTATTAAAGCAGCCTCAGTATCAGCCCATGCCGGTAGAATACCAGGTTATCACGCTGTATGTGGCAACCGGAAAATATCTGCTGGATGTAGAGGTTGACCAGATTACCCGGTTCGAACAGGAATTTTTCACATTCCTCGATAAGAAATATCCGGAAGTTCCAAAGGCGATCCGCACCGAGAAAGTGATTTCTGACGAGACGGATGCACTTCTGAAAAAGGCGATCACAGAGTTTAAGGCAGAATTCAAATAGGATGGAGAAGGGCAGGTGACAGGACATGGCTTCCATGAGAGACATTAAGAGAAGAAGAAGCAGTATCCAGAGCACCGGACAGATCACCAGGGCAATGAAGCTGGTTGCCACCGTCAAGCTGCAGAAGGCACGGGAAAAGGCGGAGCATACCAGACCTTATTCCGATGGGGTTTATCAGACCATGCAGTCCATCCTGGAGCGTTCTGCCGGGATCAGCCATCCGTATCTGCAGGGCGGGGATAACCCGCGCAAGGCAGTGATCGTGATGACATCCAACCGCGGACTTGCGGGCGGCTATAATGCGAATGTGGTCAAGCTGATCACACAGGGAAATTTTGACCTGAAGGAGCTTGACATTTATGCTGTCGGCAAAAAGGGCAAGGACGCGCTGCAGCGTGCAGGCTGCAAGATCAGCCTGGACTGCTCGGATATCTGCGAGGAACCTACCTATGCGGATGCGGCTGCTTTGGGCAGACGCGTTCTGACAAGCTTTGCACAGGGCGAGGTAGGCGAAATCTGGCTGGCCTATACTTCTTTTATCAATACAGTTGTGCATGAACCCAGGCTGATCCGTCTGCTTCCGGTTTCGAAAGAGGACGTGGATGAAAAGGTGGAACGGGAGGGTTCTGCAGGCTTAAAGCTTCAGATGAACTTTGAAGCGGAGGAAGAAAGCATTCTGGAAATGCTGATTCCCAAATATATGATCAGTATGATTTACGGCGGACTGCTGGAAGCAGCTGCCAGTGAAAACGGCGCGCGGATGCAGGCGATGGATTCTGCAACGGGCAATGCTGAGGAAATGCTGGAAGATCTGACGCTGCTGTACAACAGAGCGCGTCAGGGCGCGATCACCCAGGAGCTGACCGAAATTATCAGCGGTGCTGCGGCGATCGGCTAGCCGGCAGAATAGGAAACAAGGAGACAGTTTATGGCAGCAGAAAAAATTGGAAGGATCACACAGGTCATCGGTGCCGTACTGGATATTCGCTTCCAGGCGGGTGAGCTTCCGCTGATCAATGAGGCGATCCGGATTAAGCGTGAGGACGGCGGCGAGCTGGTTGCCGAAGTTTCCCAGCATCTGGGAGACGATACGGTAAGATGTATTGCCATGGGTTCGACAGACGGTCTGCGCAGAGGAATGGAAGCAATCGCAACCGGCGCTGCGATCAGTGTTCCGGTGGGAGAAAATACTCTGGGACGCATGTTCAACGTACTGGGTCAGCCGATTGACGAAAAACCGATGCCGGAGGGCGTCAGCTTTGAGCCGATTCACCGTAGCGCACCGAAATTTGAGGATCAGTCGACAAAAGCGGAAATGCTGGAAACCGGTATTAAAGTCGTTGACCTGCTTTGCCCCTATCAGAAGGGTGGTAAGACCGGTCTGTTCGGCGGCGCCGGCGTAGGCAAAACCGTACTGATTCAGGAGCTGATCCGTAATATTGCAACAGAGCACGGCGGCTACTCTGTATTTACCGGTGTAGGCGAGCGTACCAGAGAAGGCAATGACCTGTATTATGAAATGAAAGAATCCGGGGTTATCGATAAGACAACCATGGTATTCGGACAGATGAATGAGCCCCCCGGGGCAAGAATGCGCGTCGGCCTGACCGGTCTGACAATGGCAGAATATTTCCGTGATCAGGGCGGTAAGGATGTGCTGTTGTTTATTGATAATATTTTCCGTTTCACCCAGGCAGGTTCGGAGGTATCCGCTCTGCTGGGACGTATGCCCTCTGCGGTAGGGTATCAGCCTACACTGCAGACGGAAATGGGCGCTCTGCAGGAGCGTATCACATCCACCAAGAATGGTTCCATCACATCGGTTCAGGCAGTATATGTGCCTGCGGATGACCTGACGGACCCTGCACCGGCAACGACATTTGCTCATCTGGATGCGACAACAGTGCTTTCCCGTTCCATTGTAGAGCTGGGTATTTATCCTGCGGTTGATCCGCTGGAGTCTACCTCCCGCATTCTGGATCCCAGAATCGTCGGTGAGGAGCATTATCGTGTAGCCAGAGGCGTACAGGAGATTCTGCAGAAGTATAAAGAGCTGCAGGATATCATTGCGATCCTCGGTATGGACGAGCTTTCCGAAGAGGATAAGCTGGTTGTATCCAGAGCGCGTAAAGTACAGCGTTTCCTGTCTCAGCCTTTCTTTGTAGCTGGACAGTTTACCGGTCTGCCGGGCAAATATGTGCCGATTTCGGAGACCATCCGCAGCTTTTCCGAAATTCTGGAAGGCAAGCATGATGATATTCCGGAGAGCTACTTCCTGAATGCAGGAAGCATCGATGACGTGCTGGCGCGGGTACAGGAAAAATCCGCAGAGAAATGAGGTCGGCATGGCAGAGGAAAAAACCTTTCTGATCAAAATCATCACGCCGGAGCGTGTGTTCTATGAGGGAACAGCGATCATGGCAGAATTTAATACTTCGGAGGGAGAGATCGGTGTTTACGCCGGTCATATCCCCCTGACGGTAATTTTAAAGCCCGGTGTTTTGACCCTGACGGAAGAGTCTGGGAAGAAAAAGGCCGCGCTTCACACCGGTTTTGCAGAGATTTTGCCGGATCAGATTTCGATTCTGGCAGAAGCGGCAGAGTGGCCCGGTGAGATCGATATCAAAAGAGCAGAGGCTGCCCAGAAGAGGGCAGAAGAAAGACTGCAGGCCCATAACCCCGATACGGATATGGCGCGTGCGGAGACAGCTCTTTTACGAGCCGTTGCAAGAATTGAGGCGCTGCGTTGACAGCGCCTCTTTTTCCTAAAATAATATTGAAAAAAGCGGAAGCAGCTTAAAAATAGCTGCAAAACGAAAGAATAGATGGATGCAGCCTGTGGGAGGAAGATCATGCAGAAAAGAATTTTGGACATTTTGCAAAATACGCAGAAGGTAATTATCGGAAAAGAACGGGTGACGAAGCTGCTGCTGACTGCTTTGCTGGCGGATGGACATGTGCTTTTGGAGGACGTGCCCGGAACAGGGAAAACAAGACTTGCCAAAGCACTGGCTGCCAGTCTTGGAATTGAATTCGGAAGAATTCAGTTTACACCGGATATGCTTCCGGCGGATATCACAGGCTTACATATTTATGACAGAGAGAGCGGGAAATTTGTGCTGAACAAAGGACCTGTTTTTACTAATATTTTATTGGCAGACGAGATCAACCGCGCGACGCCTCGGACACAGGCGGGTCTTCTGGAGTGTATGGAGGAGCGTCAGGTCACTATCGACGGAAAAACACAGAAATTAGAGCCGCCGTTTTTCGTAGTGGCGACAGAAAATCCGGTGGAGACTGCAGGAACCTTCCCTCTTCCGGAAGCGCAGATGGACAGATTTCTGATGAAGCTGTCCATGGGGCTGCCTACGAGAGAAGAAGAGGTGCAGATCCTGGATACGTATATGGCGGAGGATCCGTTAAAGAAGCTGACAGCGGTGATAGATCAGGAGACCCTTGAGAGAATGCAGAAGGAAGCGATGGAGGTGTATGTGCACCCGACAGTGCGAGGCTATCTGGCGGATCTGTCAGCGGCAACGAGAAGCAGCGACCAGACTGTGATGGGTGTCAGTCCCAGAGGAACGATCGCGCTGATGCGTGCCTCCAGGGCGTGGGCATATCTGGAAGGCAGAAGCTTTGTGACACCGGATGATGTCAAAGCGGTGGCCGGACCGGTCATGGCACACCGCGTGGTGCTTTCCTATGGACAGAATCGTTATGCAGATGCGTTGCGTCTGATAGAGGAAATTTTAAACACTGTGCCGGCTCCGACAGAAGATTTTTCGATCGCATAAGCGTATCAGAAAGGGCATAACGGTATGGTTATAATATGGATAATTCTGGGAGCCCTGCTGCTGTGGGAGATTCAGTCTGTATGGTATGCAAAGCACTGGGATGAGGAGCTGTTTGTATCCCTGGCCTTTTCCCGTAAAAGTACAGTGCGCGGGGAGAGCTGTGAGCTTTTGGAAACGATTGAAAACAGGAAACTTTTGCCGTTGCCTGTCCTGAAAGTAAAATTTCAGGTGTCGAGGCAATTGGCATTTGAGGACGCCGGAACGGAGAGCAGTGTAACGGATCAATATTACCGGAATGATGTTTTTTCGGTGCGTCCCTATACCAGGCACATCAGAAGTCTGCGGTTTACCTGTAAAAAAAGAGGATTTTACCGGATCAACGGCCTGGACGTTGTGGCGGGAGATCTGTTTTTGACCCATGAGCTGCCCAAAAGCCTGCCGGTGGATTCCCAGCTGTATGTCTACCCCAGACCATTTCGGGGAATGGATTTTAACGGCGCGCTGCGGCAGTTGAACGGCGAGGTTGCGACGAAACGGCATTTGCAGGAGGATCCTTTTGAATATCTGGGGATCCGGGAATATACGCCGCGGGATACGCTGCGGGATGTAAACTGGAAAGCGACCGCAAGAAGCGGGGAATTAAAGGTCAATCAAAAGGGCTGCACCGCCCAGCGCTCTGTCCGGCTGGTGGTAAATCTGGAGGATGGTGCGATTTTACGTCAGGAGGATCTGCTGGAAGCTTCGATTGAAATGGCGGCAGCGGCAGCGGAGCTGTTTATCGGACAGGGCATCAGAACCTCTCTGGAAACCAACGGACCGGATCTTCTGACAAAAGAGGCGGTCTGCCTGAAAGCATCCTGCGGCGCAGGCCATCTGGACAGCATTTTACGTGGACTGGCCCGGATAGACTTGGAGAAGCCGGCACCTTCCTTTGAACCGATCCGGGAGCGGCTGGAAGAAATGGAAGACAGGGAAAGCCTTTGTACGATTTTCTTTTCTGCGGATGCACGACCGGAATTTCAGCAGCTGCTGGAAAAATTCAGGAAAGAAAAACGAGAATTTATCTGGTTCTGTCCGGTAAACCGTATAATCCGGCCGGAAATAAATGCCGGTATCCGCCCTTATACCCGTTTGATTGATGTGGAAGAAGGAGGGCGGTTATGAAACAGAATCTGCAAAGAACCTCGGAGTGGATTGAACTCTTTTTAAATTATGCAGTGGTTTTTGGCATCGAAATTGCACTCAATGCACTGATCGGGGATCGTGTGCCGGTGAGGGTGTGGCTGACTGCAGCCCTGTACCCTGTCTGCTTTTATCTGTTCCGTAAAAAGCTGAAGCATTTCTGGGTATTCTTTCTATTGCATCCGGCAGTCGTTGTGTTTGCAACGCTGATGGTAAAGAGCTGGCCGGTAGGTGCAGTTGCTATTGCGGTGCTTGGTGTATTTTATGGTCTGCATTCCATCCGCCTTCGAGTGCATCAGGTGATACGGGAACGGGAGTTCCCGCTGCCTGCAGCGGCAGTGGTGGTGATCGCAGCATTTTTGGTCTGCAGCTATAAGCAGTCCCAGACGGATTGTATGCTTGTTTTGGGAAGCTTTTTTGTATGGCTGCCCGGAATACTGATCAAGCGCTATGCGGACAATTATCTTTCTTATGTAAAAATAAATGCGGGCAGTGCCGGTGTGATTCCGGAAAAAAATATTTTCCGGACGGGAATTATTGTTGTGGCACTGTATTCCGTAGTCTGTGTCGCCCTGCTGATTGTGTGCTGTACGACACCTCTTGTGGATAAGCTGACCGAAGGTGCCATATGGCTGGGGAAAATACTTCGATGGTTGATCGTATGGCTGCTGACAATGCTTTCCGGAGAACCGGAGAAGGCTGTTGAGCAGGCAACAGTGAGTGTGCCGGAAATGGAAATGGGCTGGGGAGAGTTCGAGGAGGTCCGCCCCACACCGGTTTGGATAGAAGTGCTTGGAAAGCTTGTTTTCTGGTCAATTGTGGTGGCATTGATCGTCGCAGCGCTTGTGAGCATTGTCCTTTTGTTCCGCTGGATGATCAAAAGCTTCTATCAGACTGACAGGGGACGTAAGGAGACTCTCGAAGCTGGCGTAGAAGAAAAAACGGAGTCCATCGCCTATAGGGAGAAACGGAAAAGAGCACAGCTTTTTATCGGGATAGAGCCATCTGCGAAGATCCGGCGGGCCTATAAAAAGACCATAGAAGGCGCTTTTGGCAGGCGGCAAAAGAAAAAGGAACAGGAAAGGAAAGAGGCAGTGTGGCTGGGGTTGGCAAACAGCTTGACTGCGCAGGAGCTGACCCGGCAGGCATGGGGGGACACCGGACATGAAGACTGGGAGCAGCTGACGGAGTTGTATGAGCAGGCGCGCTATGGCGGCACAGAACCGGAGCGGGAGCAGGCGCGGGCGGCTGTAAAACTTTCCGGGAAGATTCTGCATATGATAAAGAAAAAATAACAGCTGGGGGATGCAGATGAACTATTACCCCAAAATACTTCCCTTTTATATGACCTATCCGATGCCTCTGATATGGGAGGAAGAGGATACGGTCATGCGCGACCTGGAATATCTGCAGGAGCTTTATCCGAGGCAGGCAAAAAAGTACCGTAAACGGATCGAAGAGCTGCTGGAACGGTTTGACAGTGAAGGCAGCGTCCTTTATGATGAATATCCGGACAGAATGACCCTGTATAAAATGGCGCAGGACATTTATGCGGTGCTGGAGCAGGAGGAAAAACGCGAGCAGGCAGAGGCTGCGGCAGTGGCGGCCGCGCCTGCGGACGGTGGAGAAGTGAGCACGATAGGCGATCGTATATCTGCAGGCGCTGCGATGAACACTGCGGTCAGAACAGCGGAGACTGCGCCGCTGCTTGGCCCTGAAAGCATGGAGCTGATTCAGGTTCTGCTCTACGGAGAAATTTTCAGACGCAGGCAGAAAAAGGGCTTTCGGAAATTTTAAGTTGTACAGAAGAGAATAAAGCTTTACAATAGAGCCGGAAGAAGATAATATGCTTCTTCCGGTTTTATTATCGTATAGGAAACTTCGTTTCCATACGATAATAAA